>Ga0209273_10000214_pt1 | contig 97283 bp, 87 predicted proteins | sample tdAd471_FD_187126 | JGI IMG/M metagenome (GOLD analysis project Ga0209273, IMG submission 187126) | Marine sediment microbial communities from the Atlantic coast under amendment with organic carbon and nitrate - tdAd47.1 (SPAdes)... | ecosystem: Environmental > Aquatic > Marine > Coastal >... | reverse complement strand
CGGGCGCCGTCACCCGACTTCCGATCGGAAGTCGGGTGACGGCGCCCGTCAGTACAGGGATGCCGATCAACCACCCCATTTGTGAACTGGTCCAAGAGAACACGCCGTAGTCGACTAGAAACGTGATGAGGACGCCGTTCATCATCCAGCACATGAAGCAGACGGTGAACGCCACCGTATTTAGCGTCAGAACTTGAATGGACTTGGCTTTGTCGCTCATCGGGCCCCCCTGCTACGAACCGGAAGCGGTCCCCTGTGGATCGCGATACCAGCGCACAACCTGTGGCTTGCGCCATAGATAGGGATTCGGTGCGACCAGCACATGCACCAGCCGCGTAAAGGGAAAGAATCCAATCAGGACGTAGGCGTTGACGACGTGGATCTTGACCATGGCGGGCATCGCAGCCATGGCTGCGATATCAGGATTCATTCCCAACAGGGACCACAGATAGGGAGTCACCGTCGCGGCGAACCAACTCGACCCCCAGGGGTGCCAGATCGCAACGCCGAGACCGCTGATGACTTGGATCAACAGCAGCGCGTAAACCACCCAGTCGGAAGGAGCGGTTACACGTTTGATCTTCGATTCGCCCAGTCGCCGGGACAGCGACGCGACCAAACCAACAATCGTCAGCAGTCCGAACACAAGCGCCGTGACCTCAAGGATGTAAACGCGGATAGGGACGCTGTTGAAGAGCAGCAGCTCGCGGGGAAACATGAAAGCGACGATGTGCCCCGCCAGTACAAAGAGGATCCCGAAGTGAAACGGAACCATACCCCAGAAGTGTTTCTGGTTTTCGAGAAACTGCGACGACAGGCTCGAGTAGGAAAACGTGCGTTGCCGGTAGCGCTGAATCGTCACCAAGAAGAACGTGAAGAAGGCGACGTAGGGCAGTACGGCAAACAGGATCGTGTCGAGATAGGCAGTCGAGCTAACCATAGGGGATCTCCTCCTCTTGAAGATCTGAAGTCTTGGTCTTCTCGTTGTCGAAGATGTGGAACTCGTATGCCTTCTGCTCTTCGGGCGGGACTTCAACGCCCGGCGTGCGGTCAAGCACGGCCTCAACCGTCTTGACCACGACGCCGTAGGGGTTTTCTTTGCCCTCCAACGCCTTGGCCATCTTCCTGACGGCGGGCAGTAGGTAAAGCGAAATGAACTCGGCTCGCTCTTCCGGCTCCAAGGCATCGACCAAGAGCAGGAGGTGGGTGAGATGATCCGGCAATTCGCCGTTCTCCTCGACGGACAGCCTCCGCATTTGTTCCCGCATGGAGACCATGAAGGCGCCCCGAGCATACTCCTCGCCGTAGAGGTGCCAACCCACTTCCAGTGTGCAGGTCGGGTTCAAATCAAACGTCCGCGTGAAGAGTTCCTGAAGTTCCGTCTGGGACAAGCCTTCGACACCCACGGAAAACGGTTTGAGTTCAGCGAGAATCTCAGGGACGCCCTGAGCAAACTCCGCATACCGCTCATCGGGATACGTCAACAATCGGGCCAAAGCCACGTAGGGACTGGTCGGGGCGCTCACATCGACCTCCCCGGTCCGGATAGGAACCCGAAGCCTGCCGATTGCTTGTGCTCCAAGGGGTCCGTCGCCGCCGAAATAGCCTCCTCGCGGTGCATCGGAGGAATCACAAAGCGCTCTTCGAACGTGCACAGCGAGGTGAGCCGATAGATCTCTTCGGCCTCTTCGGGAGTACAGTCGGCCTCGTGAAGCATTCTCAGAGCCGTCTCCTCGTCGACGTCGCCCACTGTCTTGGCCCGGCGATACCAGCGCACGGCCTTTTGCTTGCGCAGGGCGTAGCGAACCTTGCCTTCGTGCCCGGCGCCAAAAAGATTGGCCAGGAACTGGATCGGCACACGTGAATCGTCGATGTCGTGGAAAAGCGAGTCCGAGACGTGGTCGACCATCCCGTCCCCGTTTCGCTGCGTTGCGATCACCGGGGATAGCGGAGGGACGTAGAACAGCATCGGCATCGTCCGATACTCCACGTGCGGCGGCAGCGCAATCTTCCAGACCTTGACGAATTTGTAGACCGGCGAACGCTGTGCCGCCTCGATGACCGATTCGTGGATCCCGTTCTTGAGAGCTCCAGCAATGACTTCCGGATCGTTCGGATCGAGTATCAGTGAGCGCTGCGCCTCGACCAGTTCCTCAGGAGGTTTGGAGGCCGCTTCCTCAATGCGGTCGGCGTCGTATAGGACCTCGCCCAAGTAGCGAATGCGCCCGACGCACGAGTGGAAGCAGGCCGGCGCTTGCCCGGTCTCCAAACGCGGGTAGCAGAGGATGCACTTCTCGGACTTGCCCGAGAACCAGTTGTAGAAGACTTTCTTGTAGGGACACGCGGAGATACAGGAGCGCCACGCCCGACAGCGGTTCTGATCAAGCAGGACGATGCCGTCTTCACCACGCTTGTAGAGCGCCCCCGAGGGACAGGATGCGACGCAAGACGGGTTGAGACAGTGATTGCAGATGCGCGGGAAGTAGAAGAAGACGAGTCGCTCGACCGCTGCGAGCTGCTCAAGCTGGTCCGGTTGAAGTCCCTCCAGGTTCGGATCGTTCTTCGCGTAGATCTCCGACCCGCCCAGGTCGTCGTCCCAGTTCGGGCCCTTGGTGATCTGGACCAGTTCCCCCGTCACCATTGAGATGGGTTTGGCGGTCGGCTGATCTGGTCCTTCCGGCGCGGTGAACAGCTCCTGATAGTCGTAGGTCCAGGGTTCGTAGTAGTCGTCCATGCTGGGCATGTGCGGATGGTGAAAGATGTTGAACACCACCTTGCTCTTGCTGGTCGACTTGAGGGCGAGCTTGCCGTTGTCGTCAACCTCCCAGCCGCCCTTGTACTGCTCTTGGTCTTCCCATTGCGTCGGAAATCCCGTGCCTGGCTTGGTCTCGACGTTGTTCCACCACATGTAGTCGGCGCCTTTGCGATCAGTCCAGATGTTCTTGCAGGCCAGACTGCAGGTGTGACAACCAATGCACTTGTCGAGGTGAAACATCATCGACACTTGTGAGCGGACGTTCATCTTGCTTCTCCCTAACCCCTCGACTTCCTCACCGCTACCAAATCAACTCCGGCAGCTTGCGGACCAAGATGTGGGTGTCGCGGTTGACTCCCGTCGGCCCCCAGTAGTTGAAGTGGAACGTGAATTGTCCGTACCCGCCCACCATCAGATTCGGTTTGAGCCGCACTCTGGTGAGGCTGTTGTGTCCGCCCGCGCGGCGTTTTCCGCGCAAGGGCGATTTGGGAACCGAAATGGTCCGCTCGGGCGCGTGGTATTGAATGCAAATGCCACGCGGAATACGAGCGCTCACCGCGGCGCGCGTCACGACCACGCCGTTGTCGTTGTGAACCTCGACCCAGTCGTTGTCCTCAATGTCGATCGCAGCCGCGTCTTTGTGATTCATCCAGAACGGTTCCACGCCGCGTGAGAGGGTCGACATTCGCTGGTTGTCGCCGTAGGTGGAGTGGATGTGCCACTTGCCGTGCGGAGTCAGGTAGTTGAGCATCATCGACGGCCCAACTTCTTTGCTGAATCGCAGGTCGGCGTACTCGGCAGGCAGCGGCTTCGGCTTGTAGGTCGGCAGATGCTCGCCGAAGTCGATGTAGCCTTCGTGATCGAGGTAGAGATGTTGACGCCCCGTCAGCGTTCGCCAGGGGATGTGGCAATCGACGTTGTAGGTGAACGGGGAGTAGGGACGACCGTTCTCGATTAAGCCGGACCACATCGGGCTGTTGATAAACCGGCGAGGTTGAGACTGTATGTCCTTGAAGCTGGTGCGGACTCCGCGGTTCGCTTCCGCCAAGGGGGTCAACGCCAACCCGGTGCGCTCCTCCATGTTCTTGTAGGAGCGATAGGCCAGTTCGCCGTTCGTCACCGTGGCGAATCGCAGAATCGTGTCGCACACGTCGATATCGTTCTTGAGCGAGGGATAGACCTTGCCGTCCCACGTTTCAATCGCACTATCGGTAAGCGCCTCTTCATAGAGATCGGACACTTCGTAGTGCGTACCGTGAGCTCCCAGGCCGCTCTCGGGCACGCGCGGACCGAAGGAGTTGTACTGGTTGTGAAGGTTCTTGTAATCCCGAGTGACCACCTTCATCGGCGCCATCGTCTTACCCGGGACTGCCTCGGTTTCTCCCCGATCCCAGTCCTTGATCTCGGGCTGGGTGATCTCCGCCGGCGTGTCGTGCGCCAACGCTCCCACCACCAGATCTTTCACCGGCTCGGGGAAGTGCTTCTCGGCCAGCTCGGAGAACTTCTTCGAGATCGTGCTGAAAATCTGCCAGTCGCTCTTCGACTCCCAGCACGGCGGTACTGCCGCCGACAGGGGGTGAATAAAGCTGTGCATGTCCGTCGAGTTGAGGTCGGACTTCTCGTACCAAGTGGCTGCGGGAAGTACGATGTCGGAGTAGAGAGCCGACGTGTCCATGCGGAAGTTCAGATCGACGACGAGGTCCATCTTTCCCTGCGGGACTTTGTCGTGCCACACGACCTCCTTCACGGAATCTTCGGCAATCTCTTCCGCGATCGCGTTGTCGTGTGTGCCGAGGTAATGCCGTAGAAAGAACTCGTGCCCTTTCGAGGACGACATCAACGCGTTGCCGCGCCAGATGTACCAGACGCGCGGCCAGTTCTCTTCGCGGTCCGGATCCTCCACCGAGAACCGCATCTTTTTGTCCTTGAGTTGCGAGACCGCATAGTCGACGACTTCGTCGTCCGTCCTTGCCCCCGCCTCCTCCGCGTCATTGACGACCTGCAACGGGTTGCGTTCAAACTGTGGATAGAACGGCAGCCACCCGTTCTTGACCGCACGGATCTGGGTGTCGATCGTGTGCCCTTGCGCCATCGTCCCGGCCTCCGGGTTACGCGGGACCGTGTGATAGTCGGTGAACGATTTTTCGTAGCGCCACTGGTCGGTGTGCACGTAGTGCCAACTCGGCGCATTCTGCACACGCGAGGGCGGATACCAGTCTTTGGCCATTGCGATGGACGACCAAGACTCGGCCGGTGCAAGCTTCTCCTGGCCGACGTAGTGAGCCAAACCGCCGCCGTTCACTCCAATACAGCCGCAGAAGATCAGGGCGTGAATCCCCGACCGGTACATCAAATTGTTGTGATACCAGTGGTTGATTCCAGCGCCGATGATGATCGTGCACTTGCCCTTCGTCAGCTCAGCCGTGCGAGCCCACTCCCGTGCAAAACGGATCACCATCTCACGGTCCATACCCGTGTATTTCTCAGACCAAGCCGGCGTATAGGGCGCGTTCTCGTCGTTGTAGTCAGCCGGGTAATCGCCCTCTAGGCCTCGCGGAACCCCGTACTGCGCCATGAGGAGGTCGTAGACGGTCGCGACCACGACCTCCTCGCCGTCAACGGTCTCTAGCCGTTTCACCGGCACACCTCGGGAAATGGTGCGCGCTTCGCCGAAATCATCAAGTTGGACTTGGACGACGTCGTCGGAGTCGTCGATCATCGTCAACGCTGGACGGATCGCCGTTCCATCAACGGGGTCCTTCAGCAGCAGGTTCCACTGCCCCTTCTCCCTCTTGGCCCAGCGGTCTCCGACCGACCCCATCGGCATCCTTGGTCGCCGCTCCGCCTCGTCCCACATCAGGAACTTCCAGTCGCCGTTTTCTACGTCTTTGTATTTCTCCAGCCGATTCGCACGCAGCATGCGACCGGCTTTGTAGGCGTCTCCCTTGCGCTCAAGCTTCACCAAGAACGGCGAGTCGGCATATTGCCGGTTGTAGTCCAGAAAATAGGGGACTTTCTGCTCGTGGTGAGCCTCCTTGAGGATCACGTGGTTAACCGCCATCCACCACGCCCCGTCCTGGCCGGCGTTGATCGAGACCCACTCGTCGGCGTACTTCGCAACCTGGTTGAAGTCGGGCGCAAAGACCCACATCTTCGTGCCGTTGTGCCGAGCCTCGGCCGCAAAGTGACAGTCCGGCGTGCGGGTCATGTTGAGGTTCGACCCCATCACTGCGAGGAGCTTGGCGTTGTACCAATCGGCCGACTCTTGAACGTCCGTCTGTTCGCCCCAAGTCTCAGGAGACGCAGGAGGCAAATCGCAGTACCAGTCATAGAACGAGAGCGATACGCCGCCCATGAGCTGCAACATCCGCGAGCCCGAGGCGTAGCTGATCATCGACATCGCGGGGATCGGCGAGAACCCGGCAATCCGATCCGGTCCCCATTTCTTGATCGTGTAGATGTTCGACGCTGCGATCAGTTCTACAATCGAGTCCCAGTCCACTCTGCGAAATCCGCCTTTGCCTCTGGCGCGCTGCCAACGTCCGCGAGCCTCAGGATTCTCAACCAGCGATTTCCAGGCGTCGACCGGATCTTCATGCTCCGATTTCGCTTTCGCCCATAGATCCAGCAAGGCGCCGCGAGCGTAGGGGTACTTCACGCGGAGGGGCGAGTAGATGTACCAGGAGAACGAGATCCCCCGCTGGCACCCGCGCGGCTCGTAGGGCGGTATCCCGGACTCCAACGCTGGATAATCGAGCCCCTGCATCTCCCACGTGACAATGCCGTCTTTGACGTAGATCTGCCACGTGCAGCCGCCCGTGCAGTTGACGCCGTGGGTGCTGCGCACGATCTTGTCGTGCTGCCACCGATTGCGGTAGAACTCCTCCCAGCCGCGCAGCTTAGGATCGTGGAGATCCTTGATCCAGTTCAGAACGCCTTTTGACTTCATCTCCGTCTACCTCAGGCCGGATCTACGCTCCACCAGCGGGGCCCTCACACTCAGAGACCGCCGCCTCCAAATCCAGTCACACAGCGCCAACGCGAGAGCTGTTCCACCCAGCGCTAGCAGAACGAGCCCGAGTGAGTTGCTCGACTCGTCTTCGTCCGGTTCCAGCGCCGAGTGCTCAAACAACGCGAGTAGGACCAGAATTTCGTCCTCTTCAAATGGGTGCTCTCGGAAAAGTGGGGCCATCGTGGTGGTGGCTGGCGCATACAACCAGGCGCCCATGTTTCGCCGACCTCCCAAACGCTCGTAGGCGCCGGTCAAGTCGGGGCCGAGTCGACCGCCGCCGAGACCGCTGAGCCCTGGGATTGCGTGGCACGCAAAACAGGGCGTGCCGCCGTTAGAAAGCGGGGTGTTCCCGGTGAACAACGCTAGTCCTTTCTCCACGTCATTCGGCGTGAACGGCCGGTCACTGATCTGCAGCCCCTTGAACTGTGACTCTTCGAGCGCGGACTCTTCTTCGATCAGGTCAAGGATGTTCTCCGCCCGATCCTCAGTCATGCCCGCAACCTTCGGCATCACCGTTTGCCGTGCCTCGGCCAAGATCTGTTGCGCATAGGGGTCGCCGCTGTTGATGACGGCCTGCGGATCCAGCAGAAACCGCACCAGCCAATCACGCTCTTGCCGTTGAGCAACGTTCTTCAGATCCGGCCCGGTCAGCCTTCCGCCGCCAATGGTGTGGCAGCTGATGCAGTTCTGGCGGAAGTAGTCTTCCGTCTCCTGCGCATGGACGGCGATTGCCGTCGCTATCGTCGCGATGCAGGTGAGTGCGAAGCACCGCAATCTCATGAGCTGATCCTCCTGACGCTTTCCTTGGTTTGGGCGGGACCCAACATCACGCAGCGGTAGCCGCCCGCTAATCGACGAGTCGTACTGGGTTTCTTGAGGAGCTTCGACAGCGTCCACCGCGACAAAACGCCGACAGCCGCGGCCTCCAATTCAACGGCCGCCTGATGGAACGAACAAGCCACGGCCGGGTCGCAGTCGGCTCGGCAATGCCCGCCGGTAAGGGGGCCCTGGCACGCTCCCACGACTTCGCCGAGAGTGATCTGACTGGGCGGCTTGGCAAGCTGCACCCCGCCCTTCACTCCTTTCTCCGCGCGCAAGACGCCGGCTTTCACCAACAGGCCGGACACCTTGGACAGATAGCTCGGGGACTCTCCCAGCTCAGCGGCGATTCGCTTCGGCGAGATCACCTCCGGCCCCTGTTCAGCGATGAACAGCAGCGTCCGTACCGCGGAGAGTGTAGTTCCCGACAACATCGAGATTGGCGATAGTATATATCGCCTTTATCGCCAATGGGGAAATTTTCTTCCTCTTCATCAAAAAAACTTCACCGAGGATCTCTAGCCTCGGAGCAGCGACGTACGTTGAGACGGCATGCGGGAGGCCGCCCGGCCTTCCACCCCTGCGCTACTTCCGAACTCTCTTCTTCTTGGGCTTCCGGACGACAACTTCGCTGGGGCCCAGCATCATGCACGGGAATCCGTCGGACTCAGCGCCTGCGGCGCGAGGTCTAGATAAGAGACTTTGCAGCGTCCACCGCTCGAGGGTTCCCACCACCGAGCGTTCCAATTCTTCAGCCGCCACATGGAAGGCGCAGACGGAGGCAGGCTCGCAGTTGGCGCGGCAATAGGACCCAACCACAGTGCCTTGGCAGGCTTCGACGACGGCCAGGAGGGTGATCTCGGCCGCCGGTCTCGCCAACTGGACGCCCCCCTTCGCTCCACGTTCGGACCGGACGAGCCTCGCTTTGGCCAACTGCGTCGTCACCTTCGATAGGTAGGTCGGCGATTCTCCAAGTGCGGAGGCGATCCGTCGCGGCGGCATCAACGTGGGGCTATGCTGCGCAATATACAGGAGCGCTCGAAGCGCCGAGAGGGTGGTCTTGGACAGCATTCCTAACTAAGACATATTTTATCCGAGTTATCGGCCTCATGGGGCCGGCAAACCGGCCGACACGATCCTCGTCGGACCGCCCTACAGGGCCGTATCGGCTATTGCGGGCGCAGGACGAGGAGCTTGATGATGTCCTCGAAGAGAAAGCGCTCCTCCACCAGCTCCAACCCGGCGGCCTCTGCGAACTGCTCCGTTTGACGATCGAACGTTGCGCCGTACAGCCAGCGAACCCACGGCGCCCACAAGCGCATCACGAACCGCTTCAGCGGTCGCGCCGAATAGGCGTATTCGATGATTCGGATCTCCCCATGAGGTTTTGTGATCCGCCGCAATTCCCGCAGCGCGGGCAGTTGATGCTCGTCGTCGAGAACGCAGAACAGAAACGTAGCGACCGCGTAGTCGAAAGTCCCATCAGGAAAGTCGGTGTCCGCCACATCCATCTGTCGCAGGTCAACCGTGACGCCCAAGCTTTCGCGTCGCCTGTGAGCCCTCGAGAGCATGTGCGGACTCAGGTCGATACCGACCACCTTAGCGCCGGGTGGGTAGTACGGCATGTTGCGACCGGTCCCGACGCCCGCGTCGAGCGCGGCGCCGCTCACGTCGTGAAAGAGCGCCCGCCGAATCCGCCGGTAGCGGAAGTACTCGAAGGGCAGGTCTAGCGCATCGTAGAGTCTCGCGACGGTGGGCGCGTACGGTAGCCGAGCCATGCTGAAAGCATATGCGGACCGACAGCGAGCCGCACGGCACAGTAAGGCGATCTGGCGACCATCGAGCAACTATTACCAAACTCTTACACGCCGGCCGACTATCTTCCCGTACGGTCCTAGTAGATGAGCACCCTGATCGAATCCGCACCGGAAATCGAAGCAACATCAGCGCCGTCAACCATCCCCCAACATCCGAAAGGAACAAAGGCCCGCGTCCTATTGAGCTCGGTGTTCGGGCCGTACGCACGGAACGACGAGTTCGGCAGCCGAGCCGTCAACCCGATGGAGCTCTACCACAACCAGGTGACCCGCGAGCAAGGTGCGTTCTCACTGCGGATGTTTCACCGCTCTTGGGGCATCATGATGATCCAGGCCAACATCCAAGCCCCGTGTGCAGTCCTAGATTTTCCGACCCGAGAGCGCTTCATTGACGAACTGAGAACTCACGACTACGACGTGGTGGGGATCTCTTCGATCATCGTCAACGTCGGCAAGGTGGCCGAAATGTGCCGGCTAGTGAGGGCAGTTTCCCCGAAATCGATGATCCTGGTCGGAGGTCATGTGGCCGCGATTCCCGACATCGAGCAGCGGGTGAAGGCCGACCACATCGTCAAAGGAGAAGGGATCCAGTGGATGCGCCGCTTCTTGGGCGAGGACGAAACGGCTCCGATACGGCATCCCGACATCGTGTCGGGTTTCGGCCTTAGAGCACTGGGAATGTCCGGGCTCGACGGCAGCGATACCGCGGCAACAATCATCCCTTCAGTCGGTTGTCCCATGGGATGCAACTTCTGTACGACGTCCTCATTCTTCGGAGGAAAAGGTCGCACAGTGAGCTTCTACAAGAGCGGCGCCGAGTTGTTCGACGTAATGTGCGAGGCGGAATCGCGCCTGCATACTCCGGCGTTCTTCATCATGGATGAGAATTTTCTGCTCAATCGGCGCCGTGCACTGGAGTTATTGGCCTTGATGAAGCGGGAGGCGAAGAGCTGGGCGTTGTACGTCTTCTCGTCTGCGAACGCGCTGAGTCGGTACTCCATGCGGGAGTTGGTCGAGCTGGGGATTTCTTGGGTGTGGATGGGACTTGAGTCAGCCGAATCGCGATACACAAAGCTCAAGGGCGTGGACACGAAGAACCTCACGAGGGAGTTGCGCGCGCACGGAATCAAGACCCTGGGATCAACAATCGTGGGGCTAGAGCACCACACCCGCGACAACATTCGGGGCGAGATTGAAAACGCCATAGAGCACGACACCGATTTTCATCAGTTCATGCTGTACACGCCGATCCCTGGGACTCCCCTGTACCGGCAAATTGAGAGCGAGGGGAGACTGCTCGACGTCGACTTGGCGGACATCCACGGGCAGCACCAGTTCAATTTCGTACACGGCGCGATCTCGCCACGCGAGTCGAAGCAGTTCCTGGACCAGGCTTTCGTGCGGGACTTCGAGCGGAACGGACCTAGTCTGTATCGCATCTGCCGCACGACCTTGGAGGGATGGAAACGATATCGGCAGGACCCGGACAAGCGTGTGCGCCAGCGGTTCGAGTGGGAGTCGCGGCGCCTAAGAGACGCGTATTGCGCAATGCTCTGGGCCATGGAACGAAGGATTCGAAAGACAAACCGAACCGTTAGCAGGCGAATCGGAGCGCTACGTCGTGAGGTCGAACAAGAGTTCGGACTAAGGACACGACTTCTGGCTAGGGCTCTGGGGCCGTTGCTGGCTTGGACAGCTGCCCGGGAACAGAGACGCGTCGCGGCTGGGCTTGTGCTGGAGCCGCCGACGATCATCGAGAGGCGAAACTGGCAGCTTGAGATGTAAGTAGCAGTCCCACTATTTCCGCGAACCGCGCCGCACGTGGCAGGCACTCTGACGGCCCCACAGGGCCGTCAGCCCATCCCGTCCGGCTCCAATTGCAGCGAATAACAGAAGAGGCAAGCACCTGCGTTCCGGGTGGCGCCGACACTCCTGACTCTTGCGTGACACATGGCCCAACTCGAAGGCTCCATCTCGCGCTCCCCGGCAACCCTGCTCTACACACCACGGTCCGCCGGTCGGACATCCACACGACGCATGAACTGGAAGGAGGTCAACACATGTCTATCGGTCCTTGATACCCGAGAACGCCTCATCGCGATGCTTGCCGTCGTCGGCGGCATGCGCACCGGCGAGATCATTGGCTTGCAATGGCAACATGTCACCGCTGAACACATCGACATTGTCCGACGCATCTACCAGCGCCAACTCGATTCGCCGAAGACGAGAAACTCGGTCCGAAGCGTAGCGATGTCGGTCGGACTGAGAGGGGCGATGAACGCTTGGCGAGAGACCGCAATCAGCACAGCGCCCGACGCTTGGGTCTTCCCATCGGAAACGGGCCTGACGCCGATGCAGATGGAGAACATCTGGCGGCGCAACTTCCGACCGAAGCTCGAACCGGCAGGCCTTGAATGGGCGACCTTACTCGTGATGCGACGCACCCACGCTTCGCTGATGCGGGAACTCGACGTAGACCCGAAGCTGGTCGCTGACCAACTCGGGCACAACCTCGACGTCAGTTTGAATGTCTACGCGAAGCTCGAACTGGAGCGTCGAACCGAAGCTCTCGAACTCTTGAGAGTCGCCTCCGCAGCGACGCCTCAAAGGCCGCTCGAGGGGCAATGGGAGCATGACGGAGCAGGCCGTTGAACCAGATGACTGTAAGCTGTTGAAAACATGGAGCGGGAGACGGGGATCGAACCCGCGACATTCAGCTTGGGAAATCCAGTCTCGATTGGAAACAAAGAACATAGAGCGCAGCGGGGTCCTCCTGGTTTGACGTACTTTTTCGGAATTCTGACACCGACAGACGCTCGTTCCCTTAACGGACCACAAACGGACTCTCTGCCGCCCTTCCGATGAGAGAGGCCCAGAAGCGGTCGCCGAGCCGCTCAGCGACGCAGTTGAGTTCCGACCCGTCCGGCCTCGAGTTCACGGCGTTGCCCGTTAGCCCCCTTCAGACCCGGGTCGGGCTGCCGAGCAAGGCTCGACAGCTAACCGTAGGAACTATCCCGCGAGCCACCGCGAAGACTTCGAGTGCGGACCCAGCTCGCCCGACCCGACGGATTAATCTGAGTAGCCTCAACCTAGCTGCGCGCCTAAGCGCGATACGACTCCAGAATCTCGTCAGGAGTGCCTTCAGGGGCGAAAGCCAGGTCTGTTCACGAGGCGGGAGGCTTCCTCCTCCAGTCGCCTCTGGTCCTCTTTGATCTTGCGCAGGTCAAGCCGTGCTTGCGGCGCCTCGACCCTGTCTAGCCTAAGGGCCTCGATGATCGCTTCTTGTGCGGGGGCCTCAAGCTTCTTCGACAGAGCAACCAAAGAGAAGGCAGACTCGTATTTGAATCGAACGAGATTGAGCGACCAGTCCGAGTCTTCCCATCGGGCAAGAGCGGTCACGCGCTTGCTTCGATCGTAGTCTGGAGAATGAATTTCTTGGCCGGAGAGACCGACCGCGTCCCCGTAGGTTGCTGAGAGAGCCACCGCCATGTCGTCAATCGTCAGCCCTCGAGTGTTGTTACGGTCGTAGTCGACGATCATGCGAAAAAGCTCGCCGTCGTAGAACGAGAACCGGATGTCTCTCACCGAGTCGCCGTGCTTGGCGCGCCAGGTGAGTTCCTGAATCGAGGCCGGACGCCGATGCACCGTAATCGCCTGTGTCGGCTGCAGATCAGCCTGCATCGCCACCTGGTTCAGATCCGAATTCAACTCAAACTGGCGGTACTGCGAGAGATCCCCAGCCAGCAGCGCTGCAGTAGAAAGGAGTCCCGCGGCTACGACGGTGAGGATGTGAGTATGGATCATGGGGTGAGTCCTGACTAACTATTAACCATATTAGGTTAAATAAATAGCCAGGTCAAGTTCTTTTCCGGGGCATTCTCCCTACTTGTATTTCCAATTTTGGTTAACATCGAAGAGCTTTCAAAGTCCCATCAGGTCCCGGGAACGCTGCTTCAGCCCTCGTTGGTCAGGCGGCCGACCGCCAGGAATTCAGGTGGATTCGCCTGGCGTGGTCAGGGCTGAGAAGTGCAAGGGATCCCTCAGGCTTTGGAGTTCGCGGTAGTAATACAGTGGAGTCGGTCGCCTGTGCGGGAACCGCAGGCTCTTCAGCAACTCGATTTCCTCGTCAGTGGCGCCGCCGCTCAGCGATCGATCCTCGAGGAACTGGAGAAACGCCGGCTCTACTGGCGAGGGCTGTTCAGTCTTCTTTTCCACGAACGCGAACCGTCTTACGCTGCCTGGCGCCAGCCGGCTGTTGAGGGCGATTTCCATGTCGAAGGCCTTGAGGTCGATCTTCCACGAGTCGATCATCGGATCGAGGAAGGAGACGCAACTTTCCGCGGAGACCTGAAATACATCGGTATCCAGGAACTCCAGAACAGCGACTCGCGTTTCCTCGTAGCTCTGCCCGCTGGCCCGGGACAACGACCGAAGCCAACGCCCTTCTCGCAACTCCTCCCGGGCGACCCCTTGTGCGACACCCAAGATCGTGCGAGTCGCGATGCGCTCGAGCACGCCAAAGGGCTCCTTCTCGAATATCCGCCGCACCTCTTCCCGCCCGTTTCGCCGGCATTTGCGGAGAAGCAACTCCCGGAAATCTCCGAACAGCGGCGTTGGAGTCTCGGTGACTCTCCTCCTCAGTTCCTCGATGCGCTGAGCCTCTGCCAGTTTCGCGAGTTCCCCGCCAGGCAGACTCAAGAACTCGCCTATCCTTTCGTAGATATCGGTGCGCCCAGGGGCGGGCGGAGCTTTCTTTCTGGTCAGCAATTGGGAGATGTATGACTCAGTGACCTCCGCCGCAGCCGCCAGGGCTTTCTGATCGAGATTCAGCTCTCTCAGGCGATGTCTTATCAGAAGCGAAACGTCCACTTGGCCTCCATGCTAACGCCGTTCAAAGGCTGGCGGGCACCCGAGGTCTCGCCTAGAGACAGGCGCACTGAGGTCTGCGTGAGCGTCCTGCTTCGCAATTGGGAAGCAAGACTCGCTAGGGTAACCTCAGATCGCATCCCTGCTGTCCTTGAGACAAAGCTGTACAAGATCGGCAAGGTCCGCTTCACCCACGCACATGACCGTGTCGGCTCCTCCCCAATAGATCTTGACCGTCCCGTTCGGCTCAGCCACGGCGCCACAGCTAAAGACGACGTTGGGGACATATCCGGTAACTTCCCAAGGCTCCTCCGGCTGTAGAATCCAAGAGTCGCCCACGCCGAGAACCTTTGACGGATTCTCGAGATCATGCAAGGCTACGCCGAGACGATAGACGGCCCCGGCCATCGTTTGAAAGACACCGTGATAGATGCAAAGCCACCCCTGATCAGTTCTGATAGGCGGCGCTCCTGGACCAACCTTCATTTCGTCCCAATGGTAGGCAGCCGGTTTCATGACCAACTCGGATTCGCCCCAGAAGCGCAGGTCCGGAGAATACGAGATCCAAGTCGACCATTTGGAGATCCCTGAATGGGGCCGGTCAAGGCGGGCGTAGAGGCCGTTGAACTTCTCGGGGAAGATCACCGTATTTCGCGAGTCTGCTTGCGTGATGAGTGAGACTCGCTTCAGCTCAATAAAGTCGTTTGTCTTCGCGAGCGCGGTTCGTACGCCATTGCGGGAGCAGGCGCTGTAGGTAATCACGTACTCGCCTTCGACGAACGTGACACGGGGGTCCTCGACGCCAAACTCCTCAGAGGACCCGAAAGGGCCGTCGCGCACGGGCGTCAAGAACGGTTTCGGATCCGCAACGAAATGGAACCCGTCGTAACTTCGGGCCAGCCCGATAATGGACCGCCCGGTGCGCAAGTGGGAACGAAACAACATGATGTACTTGTTCTCATGCTTGACGACCGCTGCGTTGTGAACGGTTTCTACCGGGTACGGTATGTTGCCCTTCGTAAGAATAGGGTTCCCCGGGTGACGCCTGATGATGTCTGCCTTCACGATGGACGCCTCGCTTCGCGCTCGAAGATATTCGCGTAGACGCGCTCGTACGCTTCCACAATCGTCCCGACCGAAAACAGCTCCTCAAGCGGTTGGCGGTAGATCCGACGATCGGGGTCGCCAACGCGCGCCGCCGCTTTGGCGGCTTCCGCCACGGTATTCGCCGGAAATCCGGCTCGCTCATCCTCTATAACTTCTCTACAAGAGCCCAAGTCCATCGCGATTTCCGACACGCCCGCTGCCTTGTCCTCGGCGAAGACGAGGCCGAACCATTCTGAAATGGTGTTCATGCGACCCCGGGCAAGCGCACGCGCGAAGAGTCGATTCTTAGCGGGTACGTCCGCTGGCATATCCACCCTCTTGTTGGGAATCGCCATGCCGATCGAACAACTTTCACTTTCCTAGCTGCCGGAGATGCGCGGCGCATCCGCCTTTTCGCTGATCTCGCAAACCAGCGCTTCGGTCGTCAGCATCAGGCCTGCGATTGAGGAGGCGTTTTGCAACGCAGTCCGGGTCACTTTGGCCGGATCAATCACTCCCCCCTTGACTAAGTCCTCGTACTCTTCCGTCGCCGCGTTGAATCCATAGTGCGGATCTTTGGAGGCTCTCACCTTAGCGACGACGACGGCGCCTTCAAAGCCGGCATTCTGGGCAATCCACCGCAACGGCTCTTCCAGCGCCCGCTGGACGACGCGAACACCCGTCTGCTCGTCGGGGTCCTCGAGCTTGAGTCTCTCGAGCGAGTCAGCGATTCGCGCGAGGCAGACGCCTCCGCCGGGGACGATCCCCTCTTCAACCGCGGCGCGCGTGGCGTGCATGGCGTCTTCGACGCGAGCCTTCTTCTCCTTCATCTCGGTTTCGGTCGCAGCCCCGACTCGAATGACGGCGACGCCGCCAACGAGTTTTGCGAGCCGCTCCTGGAGCTTTTCGCGGTCGTAGTCTGAAGTCGAATCTTCAACCTGTTTTCGCAGTTGTTTGACCCGGCCGTCGATGGCCGCCCTGTCTCCGGCGCCCTCGATCACCGTCGTGTCGTCTTTGGTGATGATGATCCGTTTGGCCGCGCCCAAGTCGTCCATCTGGACGCTTTCGAGCTTGATGCCGGTCTCTTCCATCACTGCCTTGGCCCCCGTGAGGATCGCGATGTCTTCAAGCATGGCTTTGCGGCGGTCGCCAAAGCCCGGCGCCTTCACCGCCACTGCGGCCAAGGACCCGCGCAAGGTGTTGACCACCAGGGTGGCCAGCGCCTCCCCCTCCACGTCCTCGGTCAAGATCAGCACCGGCTTCCGGGCTTCCGCGATCTTTTCAAGCAAAGGCAGCAAGTCTTTCATGCTGCTGATCTTCTTCTCATGAACCAGGATCAGTGCGTCTTCCAGGACGCATTCCATCCGCCCTTGGTCAGTGACGAAGTACGGCGAGAGGTAGCCGCGGTCGAACTGCATGCCCTCGACGACCTCGAGTTCCGTCTCCATTCCCTTCCCTTCTTCCACGGTGATGACTCCGTCCTTGCCGACCTTCTCCATGGCATCGGCGATGATCCCGCCGATCGCCAAGTCGTTGTTGGCGGAAACGGCCGCAACCTGTGAGACGGCTGAGCCCGTCACGGGCTGGGAGATCTTCTCGATTCTCTCGATCGCTTTCGCCGTCGCCTTCTCAATGCCACGCTTCATGGCCATCGGGCCCGCCCCGGCGGCCACACTTTTGGCTCCGCCACGGAAGATCGCCTGGGCGAGGACGGTGGCGGTTGTCGTGCCGTCGCCGGCGACGTCGCTGGTCTTTGAAGCCACTTCGCGCACCATCTGCGCGCCCAGGTTCTCCGAGGCGATCCCCAAGTCAATCTCTTTGGCGACCGTGACGCCGTCCTTCGTGATTGTCGGGCCGCCGAACTTCTTCTCTAAGACGACGTTGCGGCCCTTGGGCCCCAGAGTCACCTTGACGGCGTCGGCTAGTTTGTTGACTCCCGCCAGAATCGTTCGGCGTGAATCCTCACCGAACATGATGTTTTTCGCAGGCATGGCAATCGTCTCCTTCCGCTACTTGCTTCAAACCTCTCGGCGTCGCGGAATACGCAGCCAGGGACTCAGCTCCCCGAGTGGATCGGAGGAGTCGAAATTGTTGCTGTTGACTTCAAATCAGGCACGTCGAATGACTGCCGCTCGAACGTGCGAGCAGATTCGCGAGCTCGGTCATCCGCAGCCGGAAAACCTACCGGCCAGCTTTGAGTACAGCAACGACTCCGTTCGCGCTGTCTACTTTTGCTTTTCGTTTTTCCTTGATGCTGAGCTTCGCTTTCTTGCGCTGCTCCCGCTTGCCCTTATCCTTCTTTCCGCCTCTGTCACCCATGGTGGTTCTCCCTAGCCAGTAAAGAGGTTTGCCGGAACGGCCCGCCGTGTTGCACGGCCCGAGACGCGCGGCAGCCTTGCGAAACGCGGCCTTGTGAAACGTCGAGTTCGAGAGTCGAAAGCGTAAAGCGCATGTCGACCTCCAACGTCGTCCCGGTCCCGCAAGGGCTAAGTGGAGGGGGGGCGGGGCAGTCGACTTAGCTCAACTGCCTCACGGAATGAGCGGAGGTGCTCATTCCTTAATCATATTAGGTTAATTACTTGCAGCACGTCAAGGGGGTTCACAGTCATTCTTCTCGTTCTTGATCAATGATTCTAGGCAAATTGAAGTAGCGTTCGCGGAACGCAACGTTAACAGCCAAAGACTGGCAGCTCCCAGCCGTCACGCGTGGTGACCGTTGACATAGCTAGAAAAATAACCTATTATGGTTAATTACAGGGCGAAGTGCGCCCACCCCGCCGGTCTGCTCTAAGACCAACCGGTTTGGCGTTTCCTCTTAGATCTGTTCGACAACCGAGGAGGTTGCCATGCCCCATTCTCTCCATACATACACAGGCACGAACTACAACGTGACGGTCGCCCTGCTAGTCGTCGCCTTCGTTTTCAGTCCCGCGTCGCTGGCATTGTTCCACCCGGTCGGGTTTACGCCGACGGTCTTAGCGATTGGTACGAGTACACTCTGTGTCTTCTTCGCCTGGGTGTCCTGGAAGCGTTCGTCGAACTTGACGATCGCCTCCGTCGTGCGCTGATAGGCCTGACTCCGCACACAAGGTGCAAAATGACCAGCGACCTCGAGCGGTGGAAAGACGACGGCGGAGCGGCAACTAACGCCTCGCCGCTGCCGCTTGAGGGAACGCCGATTCAGGTGGAGTGGGCGGAGCGGATCAAGCTTGCGGTCAATGACGAGTTCGACCGGGTCGCAGCGTCATTCCGAACCGTCGCTCTCAAGCAGAGCCACGCCAAGCGAGCCGAGACCGAGGCCGTAATCGCAATTCTGGAAGACAAGCGGCTTGAGGTCATGAGCAGACGCCGGGCCGGCTATTTCATTAAGTCTTGGCAGGAGATCACGGATCAAGTAAGACGGATGATATTCGATGACGCGCGCTACCAGGAAATCAAGCGGGCCCGAAGCGCAGCGAAACCGCCGCCGCTCGGCCGCTGACGTAGCCTCACGGCCTCGGCTTCCAACGGCTCGCTCTAGACCGCACGCAGCCTACAATACTCCGGCTTCCACATCGCGTCTTGCACTTGCTCAGCGATGTCGCCAGGTCGTAGTTCGGCCACTCCTTCGGCTTCGGCCGCTGATACGACGGCCAGTGCAACCGTGGCCGAAACGCCGCGCAAGCTGTCGACATGGGGGAGGAGAGACGCACCGAGAGGATGAACGGAGACTAGACTGGAGACGGCGTTGGCCGCTGCCGCCAGCATGCCGTCCGTGATTCGACGAGCTCTAGCAACGATCGTGCCGAGACTCAGGCCGGGATAGAGCAAGGCATTGCTGACGTGGCCGATCACATGAGTCGTCCCCTTGTAGGTGACCGGGCCGAACGGGCTCCCCGTAGCGATCAGTGCGCGCCCATTGGTCCATGCGATCAGGTCGGTCGGCGTCGCTTCAGCCAAGGAGGCTGGGCTCGAGATCGGGAATATGATGGGGCGCGGCGTGTGGGCGGCCATCTCCTGGACGATCGCCTTGGTGAAGGCTCCAGGCGCCGTAGACGCGCCGATAAGCATCGTGGGCCGCACTCGGCGCACGACCTCAGCCAAGCCCACGCCGGCTCCGTTCCTCGACCACTTCTTGGATTCTGCCGCTGGACGGGCGTAAGGCGCCTGGTAGCCGTCTAGCTGATCGCCCGACATTTCCTTGCTGAGGAGTCCCCCTCGGTCCAAGCACCAGATGCGCTCGATCGCATCTTGCCTGGGCAATCCCTCCCGCACCATGGCGTCCCGGATCTGGTCCGCTATGCCAATGCCCGCCGCCCCCGCTCCAAAGATGACCACACGCTGATTTCGCATGGGCTCGCCGATTACGCGGATCGCTGAGATCGCCGCGGCCAGCACAATCGCTCCGGTGCCCTGCAGCTCATCGTTGAAGGTCGGAAATTGATTGCGATACTTCGCCAGCAGGCGCCGACCGCTGCTCGCCGTGAAGTCCGCCCAGTTCAACACGGCTCTTGGGAACAGCTTCCGCGCCGCCTTCACGTAGACGTCGAGAAAAGCTTCGTAGCGCTCTCCGCCGATACGAGCGTGCCGGTTTCCGATGTACATCGGATCGGTCAGCAGGCTATCCCGGTCTGTGCCCACATCGAGCATGACCGGAATACCCCGCCAGGGGTCGATGCCGCCGGCCGCAGTGAAGATCGCAAGCTTCCCAATCGAGATTTCAATGGCACCGACGCCCCAGTCGCCTAGACCCAGGACCTGCGCGGCGTCCGTGGCCACGATCAAGTCAATATCGTCTGGGCCGGCACGAAGATTTGCCAGCGTCTCCTCGACTTCTTCAGGGTGGTCTATCGACAGATACACGCCCCTCGGACGCCGGAATTCATGGTGGTATTGCTCCACCGCCATACCGACGGTCAAGTCGTTTACGATCGGAATCATTTCGCGCAGATGATCCGAAAGCAGACGGTAGAACAGGACCTCGTTACGATCGTGCAGAGCTGTCAAATAGATGTTCTTACTCAACGGATCGAGTAGACGCTGGTACTGAATGTAGGCGCGCATCGTCTGAGCCTCCAGGCTGCTAACAGCCGGCGGAAGCAGGCCGGTAAGGCCCAGCGCGATGCGCTCCTCCTTCGTAAAGGCCGTGCCCTTGTTGATTAGAGGCGTGAACAGCACGGCCATACCTCGCGATTTCGTCTCATGCCGATTGGGCCTCGCACGACTGTTTCGCCTTGAGACGATGTTGGAAGGGGTTTCTGGCATCTCTGGCTCCAGCTAAGGGACTAACAATCAAACAGCCGCCACGCGCGTCACGCCGCAAGCGCAAGAGAGTGCAGCCTACGTCGCAACCGCATTAATCTCACCCTGACGGCAGCATTCGAGCAGCCAAGCGCTCGACCGAGTTCGACGCAGGTGTACCCCAGCACGTAGTGCCCCTCGATCAGTTCCCGATCGGGAAGCGAGCAGCGCTCGAGGAGACGCTGACAGTCAATCGATTCCTGGTTAGTCTGATGCGGCGCCGCCAGGTCTGTCGGCAGCTCAATAGTTTTTTTCTCTGCGCGAAATGAGTTCCGAAAGAGGTTCAGTGCAATCGTGTTGATCCACGAGGTGAGGCTCTCAACCTCGCGAACCTGCTCGCGGCACTCCCACCCCTTGGCCCAGGCGGCTTGCGCCAGTTCCGCTGCCGACTCTAACGACATCCCCCGCGAAATCATGAAACGCTTCGTTTTGGGATAGCCGCATTCGTAGGCGAAACTGTGCTGTTCTCGGGTCACGGTTGCGCCCGGGGGGGGGAATGCAATTCAAGACAGACCGCGGCTCTCATCGACGTCGCCCGAGCTCTATCGTGGAAGTGAGTTGAACCTTGTGGTACGCCTCGAATCGCTGACGAATGGGCCCTGACTTGTTGCGGAGGCTGCGGCGAACAGTGGGGGCGGGAATGCCGATCATTTCGCAGCACCGGTCGAAGGTCAGACCATCCGTTGTGCAACCAGCAAGCCACCGAATGGCGCTGTAGGCCGTCTGCGGCTGTTCCCCGGCTGCGTCCTCGATCGCTCTGGCGACAGTCGCCTCCGCCAGAAGTCGTAGATCGGCCCCATCGTCTTGCCTTGTCGCAAAGGCGTCGCTTTCGTCATGAGCGCGGTTGTACATTACGTATGTCCTGAGGTGTTTGATGAGAGAGTGCTTGAGCGGTCGAATAGTCAATTCAACTTCCTGCGTCCTTTGATGAAATCGACAAGCATCAGAGTCAAGGCAACCGCCAGAAGGAGGTGCCCCAGCCCGCCGATCATGTGGAACGTCAGCACGCCCAGCGCCCACATAGCGATTAGAACGATCACGATTGTCCGGAACATCGCTTTTCCTCCTACGGACTCCACACGACTCGAACCCGCCTCCCGGCCTCACCGCACAGTCGCCTGAAGAATCCAGGCGAGCCCGCACGCCACGATCACAACCTTGAGAGCCGTCTTGATCGCGGAGGTAATCAGAATGTATCGGTCGATCAGATACAGGGCCAGACCGACCACAATCGAAACGACGAACAAGTCAGTCAAGGGCATGTTTCCGTGCTATCCAGCGTTTAGAAGGGAGCACTTCGCTGCCCAATCCTGCAGGCCAGGCTCGGCCTGTAGCGGCCCTACGCTGCAAACGCTTGAAGACGCGAGAGATAACCAACCCAAGATGATCGACTTTGGGCCTGCCGCCCGCGCTCCAAACATGGGCTAACCTGACCACATGGAATCGAGTGACGATATGCGGTCACAAGCCGAGTGCTAGGCTCAAGCGAGAGCGCGACCTAGTTCGCGCTCCATCGAAGGGTGCCGTCGCACCCTTCTTGCGCCTCGGAATTGTTTGGGATACACAGCGTCGACGGCGCTGGGAGACCACAATATGGCGCCCGCAGGAACGCGGCAGACAAGCGGAAGTTGGCTTGCCAAGAATGGCCCGCAACAACTGGAGTTGTTGCTCCGGTCAGTCCTTTACGACTCGTCCATGGCCGTTCTGATTGCGAACGACGACCGTAAGTGCCTTGATGCCAGCTTTGGCATGGGCAGGTTGATCGGACTTTCAAGAGACCAGATCGTCGACCGATCGGTTGACGATTTCGTCGACGCAAGCGTCATTCCCAGCGTGCAACCCCTCTTGGATGGCATGTTCTTGCAGGGACGCCAGGACGGAATATTGCCGCTCGTAGTTGCGGACGGAGCCACACGCGAACTGGCCTACGCGGCGATCACTAGCGTGATGCCCCAACGCCATCTCCTGGCACTAGACAGCGGGTCCGGTCGGCAGACTTCCGGCAAGGCTCGCACGGGGGTTGTCCCTTCGTGGGCTAAGGACGTTTCGTTGTTCTTGTTGGACGCCGATGGGTGCGTCGTCTCTTGGCACTCGGGAGCGGAACGCATGATTGGCTATCCGCTCGAAGGGGCGGTCGGGCGCCACCTGTCGTTCCTCGGGCTAGACGAGGAAAACGGATTACTGACGACGCAAGTTGAGTTGAGGAAGGCTGCCGCCACGGGCCGCTTCGGATGCCAGGGTTGGCGGCGGAAAAAGGACGGCACACGGTTTTGGGCCAACGTACTCACAATTGCTCTCAGGGATGATGATGAACAACTGCAGGGCTTTGCAAGCGTCGTACGCGACTTCACTGCACGCCATGAGGCAGATCAGAAGTTCTTGGCCGCTAGAGCCGCGAGTAGAGCGGGAGTCCAGGCGCCCAAGGAGGACGAGACAGGGGTCGTTGCGGGAGAGTATGACCGCGTTACCAGCGCGAGTGACGGATTCGTCCGCATGCTCGGATACAGCCAAGAGGAGCTGATCGCCGGCCGACCGTATTGGCCAAGTCTCACTGCCCCGGAGGATGCGCTGTTGGACGAACGCGCGCACGAGGAGGCGTTGGTCCACGGCGCCTGCGCGCCGTTCGAGAAAGAGTACATACACAAAGACGGCTCCCGCGTGCCCGCTGTCGTAGTCCGCGCGATCCTGAGCCTCGCTCCGTTCAGGTGGACTGCTTTCATCCAACGGTCAACCGAGCCTGATAGTCGCCCGACCGACGAGGATGTCCCGAATAGCGCCAACTTCGAGGGACTTGTGGGTCGCAGCAGCGCACTGAAGAGGGTCCTAAAGCAGGTGGCTGTTGTCGCCCCGACAGACGCAACGGTATTGATCTTGGGAGAGACCGGCACAGGCAAAGAATTGGTCGCAAGAGCTATTCATAAACTTGGGAACCGTCGCGAGCATCCGTTCGTCACGTTGAACTGTGCTGCGATTCCATCGGGTCTTCTTGAGAGTGAGCTCTTTGGCTACGAAAAGGGTGCCTTCACGGGCGCCTTGACTCGCAAGAAGGGCCGGTTTGAGCTGGCCCACAAGGGCACCTTGTTTCTTGACGAAATCGGGGATATTTCGCTTGACCTTCAACCCAAGCTACTACGCGCCCTGCAGGAGAAAGAGTTCGAGAGACTGGGCGGTACCCGCACAATCCCGATCGACGTCCGGCTCGTTGCTGCGACCAACCGAAACTTAGTGCAGATGATGGGGGACCGTCTCTTCCGCGCCGATCTCTATTACCGATTGCAAGTGTTCCCGCTCACAATCACGGCGCTTCGCGATCGCACCGAGGATATCCCGCTCCTCGTGCGGCACTTTGTCGGCAAGTACGCTGAACGGCTAAAACGGAACGTCCAAACGATACCGGCCGAATCCATGCGAGCCTTCGTAGAGTACGCCTGGCCTGGAAACGTCCGGGAACTGGAGAACTTCATCGAGAGGTCGGTCATCTTGTCGACCGGCTCCAGTCTCACATCTCCGCTAGATGAACTCCGCTCAGATGTCTTCGAGCCCGAGACCAACCGCACTCTGGAACAAGTGGATCGGGATCACATTCTCCGAGTACTTCAGGGGACCGGGGGCGTGATTAGTAGTGCGGCCAAACGGCTCGGAATGCCCCGAACCACGCTGAACGCCATGATGCGGAAGCTTGGAATTTCTCGCAAAGATCTCTGACCATACCCGGTCATCTGACCGCGGGGCGTTACACCCAAGGCGTGCAGCCCAACGGCGACAGAGCCGAACTAAGCCTGCATGCGACCGGCCCCTCTCGATCATGGGGCGGGCCTTCACAGCGGATCGTTGGCCGAAGAAGCCGACCTAAGTCTAATCGCCCCCTCACTCTTGCCTCTTCCGGCCCGGTCCGCGATCATGCTCGCCCGAGCGTCAGCTACAGGAGCGGCAGGAGCATCCCTCTGGCCCCTTCTACCAATGGCGCACTGCGTGCATCGATCTAAGCGTCACCGATAGCCTTTAGCGACGGCAACCGGATCGACTCCAAAAAAGCAGCCGAGAAACTCGGCGTGGAGACGGAACGCTAGTCGGCAAGCTGTAGCCGCCCGTCATCGAGACGAACAACATGAGAAAGAAGATGACCATGATCGCGGCCCTCGTGGCCGCTGCCGGACTCCTGACGGCTCAGACGCCACAGGATTCGGAGCCGGTCTTGCAGGCGGAGACGATGCCCGTCTTTCGAGCGACCGCCGTAGCGCGGACTGCGAAAGCAATCAACTACCGCCACCGCAGCGGCGCCACGAAAATCGATTTCGCAGGTACTTCCCTGATGCCCAAAGCTCGCGGCGAGGCCAAAGTGGAGAGCAAACGGGGCTACATCGAAATCGAGGTCGAGTTTGACGATCTCACCCCGGCGAACAAGAACGGCGCCGAGTACCTCACCTATGTCCTCTGGGCGATCAGCCCTGAAGGCCGTACCGCCAACCTGGGCGAGATCGTGCTCAAAGGCTCCTCCAGCAAACTCAACGTCACTACCGAGTTGCAGGCGTTCGGCCTGGTCGTGACAGCGGAGCCCTATTTCTCTGTGATGAGACCGAGTGACTTGGTTGTAATGGAGAATGTCGTACGCGCGGATACGGAAGGCAAGATCGAGGAGATCGACGCCAAGTACGAATTGCTCAAGAGAGGCCAGTACGCCGCTCTCGCGAACCCGCTGGCCCTAAAGCTCGACCGAAAGGTGCCGCTCGAACTCTACCAGGCGCGCAACGCCGTCCAAATCGCAAAGGCCATGGGCGCGGACAGCTACGCTGCCGAAAGCTTTCAGAAGGCGGAGAAGAGCCTAAGCCGAGCCGAGGCCTACCAGGCGCGCAAGGCCGGCAAGAAACCGGTAATCATGACCGCGCGCCAAGCCGTGCAGACGGCCGAGGACGCTCGCGCCATCGCGGTTCAACGCCAGGAAGAGGAGAGCCTAGAGAATGAGCGCCAAGCAGCGGCTGAGCGTGAAGCGCAGGCGAAGAGCGAACGCGCCGCGGCGGTGTCCGAGACCCAGCGTGTGACCCGCGAGGCGGAAGCCTCCAGGATCGTGGCCCTCGAGCGGGCTGCCAAGCTCTTGAAGGAGAACGTCGCACAAGTAGCTTCAGCAAGACTTGAGGCCGATCGCCTGGCATGGGAAAACGAAGCCCAGCGCACGGCGGCCCAGACCGAGTCCGACCGTTTGAAGCAAGCGACCGACTCCTTGCTCGCAGCGAATCGCGCGGACGCCGAGCGCCTTCAGCAAGAGTTGGAGGAGCAACGCTCCGCCTCTGAGGCTGAGACCCGCCGCGTCACGCGTGAGGCGGAGACCGCTCGGATCGTAGCCCAGGAAAACGCCGAAAGCCTACGGGCAGAAAACGCCGCACTGGTCGCGGCCGCCCAGGCTGAAGTGGAGAGGCTAGCTCGCGCGAAGGACGAGCAAGCAGCTTCCGCGAAGCGCGAAGCCGACCGCCTGACACGGGAGAACGACGCTCAGCATCAAGCAGCCGAGGCCGAAGCGCTTCGCCTGAAAGAAGAGAACGAATCGCTCCTTGCCGCAAATCGTGCCGAAGCCGACCAGCTCAGACGGGAGCTGGACGAGCAACGGGCGTCCGCCCAGGCTGAGCTTGACCGCGCCGCCGTCGAACGAGCACAAGCCGAACAGGAGAAGGCGGAACTACGGGCTCAACTACTGGAACAGTTCAACACGATCCTATCGACGCGCGATTCAGCGCGCGGCTTGATCGTCAACATGTCGGACGTCCTCTTCGACACGGCCAAGTATTCGTTGCGGTCCGCCGCGCGGGAGAAACTAGCCAAGGTAGCGGGAGTCATCTCGGGCCATGCCGGACTGAGGCTGGAAGTGGAGGGACATACTGACAACGTCGGCGATGACGACTACAACCAGAGCCTCTCAGAGAAGCGTGGCGAAGCGGTGCGCGACTACCTGACCGAACAGGGAATCGCATCCGACTCCGTCACCACTCGTGGGTTCGGCGAGTCCAAACCGATAGCCTCCAACGGCAGCGCCGCCGGTCGGCAGGAAAATCGCCGAGTCGATCTGGTCGTCTCCGGCGCGATCATCGGCGAGATGGGAACGCCTGCGCCCGTGACGCCGTAATCGAGCAGCGGTCCAAGGAGGGGGCTAGTCATCAGCCCTTGCTATGCCGACGCCGTGGCGCGTTCGAGTTCGAGAACAACCTGGCCGTTGTCATAAACCGATACCGTGCCTGACGAACTCGAGATCACCACCGCCGTGGCGCGGGTGACGGTAGTCATCGCGAGGGCGGAGGCGTGCCGAGAGCCAAGACCGGGGCTCAGTTGTCCCGGCCCCACCGGCGCATCCAGATAGGTACATGCCGAATCCATAGCGCCGCGCCGATTGACGACGAAGGCGCCATCCATGGCAGACAGTTCCCGAATCGTCTCGATGAAGTCGGGATTATGGATGCTCCGTACGGCTTGCGAGTGACCCTTCAGAGGATTCAAGACTAGCTGGCGCAGGTAGGGGGCTAGCTCCTGACCGTCACCGAGTACGAAAGTGGCCCCGATGGCGGAGCCTTCGCGCCCCTCCTGGGCAAAGCGAAGCGCAATCTCGAGCAACTTCGCGAGGTGTCTTGTGATGGAGACTTCACTCTTGTGCTGCTGTAGCCAAGGATAGTCACGCGCCGGCTTGGCGATGATCAAGGTGTCCAACCGCATCGAGCCGGTGACTCCCGAGAGCCCGAGGACTCGCTCTTCGAGCCCGAATTGACGGTTCAGAGCCGCAAGGAACAATGCGAGGTTGAGCTGACTGAGCCGGTTCAATGCAACGTCCGGCATGTCCAAGACGACATCTCTGGTTCGATCGAAATGGGGAATCTGCTCCGCGTCGCGAGCGATCCAAATGACTCGCTCGTCTACGCGCAGTCCCTTCACCAAGAGCACGTCGTCGATCTCGCCTGCCTGAACCACGAGCGTCTTGATGCCGAGCGAGCGCGCAAGGGCGAACGCGCTCATGACCAATTCACGGGTTTCCTGATGCTCCTCTCCGTTCGCACTTTCTGATTGAATACTCATCCGTGACGGTTTCGCTCGGCGCTATAGCGCTTGGCGCGCAAGCCCATACGTGACAGCTCGCACACCGCCGCACTTTGAGTGTAAGCGGTAGAGCTGGAATCGACGAATAGGACCTGCCGTAACGACAGGATTGTTGCTCGCTGTCCAGGGGAGGGCGGGAGTGACCCGCGCCGCGATGAGCACGGCGCTAGCAATTTGGGCGGCGAGGCAGCCCGAATTGCGGGGTCGCTCCCGCCCTTTCCTGGACCCCGGTCCGCCCAAGCGGGCCGGGCGTCTGTGCGTAAACCTCTTTCGGTCAATACCTTTCTATATTGTCTAGCGGAGCACCGAAACGGCGATGGGGTGAAGACCACTTGGATTTGACCGGTGTCGAAAGAACAGGGTGAACTAGAGCGAAGTAACGCGGTTACATCCTTGGTCTACGCACTAAGGAAAGTGTAATCGGCGTCGACGAGCAGCGTCTCGAAGTCCGGCGGTCGCCTCAACTCTGAGCTGTCAGCGGGGATGGATTCGTAGATCGCTTGGTCCGCGATGAGCCGCCATTCGTCGTACAAGGAGTCGAAGATCCGTGCTCCCAGGCGCCATTTCAGGCTTTCGACCAGGTGTCGATCCTTGTCTGCGAGGTTCCATCGGAACCCGGTCTCGACCTGTTGCTTGGCTCGAAACGCCTTCCGGATCTCCTGCCGCAGCGTCGGTTTGGGATCGGTGGGCGTCGGGAAAGAGCGGTCGGCGAGGGCTCGAAACTCCCGTTCTGCGAGCACAGGATTCCACTTGCGATCAGTCACGTAGACCAGGCGCTTGACCTCCAGGCACTCCCAGATGTAGCGGTGCCGCCGGAAGAAGGAGCGGAATCTTCGCGGGTTGAAGGGCTGCGATTCGACGCAGCAGAACGAGATCACCGAGGTGTAGTTCTCGGTTTGGGGGCCAACGAGGATCGGCTGACGATCGATGAACCGGCCATTCTTCAGCATCAAGAACGGCCTCGGGACGCTGCACAAGGTCTCGAAGTAGTCGATCTTCTCCGCGTCGGTCGACAGCAGCCGGCCTCCCCGATTGGCGAGCAAGTAGTCCAGCGCGAGCAGCCTTCGGCGGATCGCGGATTCAGGCCGCCAGCGCCGGTTGCGGCTTCGCCCATCCCCGATCAGTCGATAGAACCAACGCGACGAAAGGTGAAACAGCTCGATGTTTCGCGCTCCGAGATAGGTCTTGGCGTGTCGGTGGGCGAGTAGTTTGTCGACGAGCTTTGACTCCGCGCGGGTGCGCTTCGTGCCGCGAAAGGTCCGGTAGTGCCTACGCAGGAAGTAGCCGCCGGCGTCCGCAGCGAGGCAGAGAAAGGCGGCTTCGTCGGGCGTGTAGCCGTTGCGACGGAGGTAGGTCGCGCGGTCTCGTACGATCACAGGCTCAAGATCTGGGAAGTCAGCTCGCGCTCTTCGCGCACGCCTGAGCCTCCGCCGGACGAGTCGCCGCCGAGCGAGTAGAGCGTGAAACCAGCGGCGGCCTTGGCGGCAATCTGTCCCTTCTTGTAGTGGTCGGTCGTCAGCTCGACGTCGACTCGGCCGCTCTGCCCGCGTGCGTTCTCATACTCGATCCGGAGATCGGGGAACTGAATGTGACCTCGAACCACAGAGAGATGGTTGGCGGTCGCGACCGATTGCTGACGCTCGCGATACGCCTCGGAGTCGTCGGAGTTCTCGTCGGCAAGCTCGGCGTAGACGTCGCGCTTGAGCTCGAAGTCGAGCACGACGCGTTTGACTCGCCCGCCGTCTTGCTGGATCTTGCTCGCCTCCGCCTGGAACATCCGGTAGAACGCGGAGTCGTGCTCGATCTCGGTGGGCTTGACGAACCCGTCGTAGTAGCGTTGCTTCGAGTCGGCTGAGTCGAGAGTCCCTGCGACGTCGCGCCCCTGATTGGTCAAGGCGAGAACGCCGATGTAGTCACCATCCCCGACGGCGATGCGCCTCCGCTCAACGAGGCCTTGCTCTCGGAGCGAGCGGACGTCCTCGCGTATTCGAGTGGAATCGTCGGCGTATCCAAAGCGTTGGAGATCCACCTCGTCGACGACGCGGAAGCGCCCGATGTCCTGGAGGGTGTCGACTTCGCTCTCTCGCAGGCGATACTCCGAGCCGCGTACGCGGACCGAATCGCGCGTGTCGTGCTCAGCAAGCTTGCGGTCAACAGGGATTGCGTCACGGTCTAACCGCCAGACCTCGACCTCCTTCGGCAGAGGCTTCTCGACAGATCGGACGCGCTCCTCTGTCCTGTGGTCCCGAAGGGACGGTTCTCGCCGCCCGTCGTCGATCTCGATGTCCAGGCCCCGGCTCATGCTTCTCCTCATGAAGAGTCCAAGCGACGGAGTGATCTCAGTGTTCTGCTTGCGCTGAGCTTTCAACCTGGTCAACCCCTCGAATCCAAGGGGCCCGGTTCAAGGGCCACAACCGCCTATGACCAGACTCGATCGCGCTCCGCACCAGATTCTCACCGTCAAGGAAGTCGCCCGTGAGCTGCGCTGCTCCAAGGCTCACGTCTTCAACGCCATTGCTGGCCGCGTGCGCAACGTTACGCGGCTCCCGGCCATCCGAATGGGTCGCCGGAAGCTGATCCGTCGAGCAAGTCTCGAAACCTGGATCGAAACCAACGAATTGGACTTCGCCTCGCGTGCTACGCTGCCAAGCGAACCAGGAACGGACTCCGTGTGCGCAAGAAAGGAGGACTTTCATGCGTAGACGGTTTCAACGAGGCAGCGTGCAGAAGCAACGCAATCGTTGGGTGGGCCGATGGTACGAGGACGGACGCCGCAAGGCGCGTGTGCTCGGACCAGTCGGCAAGATGACGAAGGCGCAAGCCCAGGTCGCTTTGGCGGCCATCCTGGCGCCGATCAACGAGGCGGCCGACGGTCAAGACAATCGCGAGATGACGTTTCGCGAGTTCGTCGAGGCGGTCTTCCTGCCGTGCTATCGGCGTCGGTGGAAGGCGTCGACGGCCATCACCAACATCGATCGGATGAGGCGGCATCTTCAACCCGCCCTGGCCGACCGAGCCTTGCGCAGCTTCAGGCGCGATCAACTGCAAACCTTCTTGGACGAGAAGTGCGCCGAAGGGCTCTCGTTCAGCATGGTCGCCCACCTTCGCTGGGATCTCCACCAGCTCTTCAAGCTGGCTCAGGCCGAAGGCTATGTCGACCGCAACCCTGCAACCCTCCTGCACACTCCGCGGGAGGCCACCTCTCAACCCAAACCAATCATGAATCCACAGGAGGTAAGGAAGCTGTTCGACTGCCTTGACCTCCGCGAGCGGCTAGTTGTGGAACTGGCGGTACTCGGCGGAATGCGACCGGGTGAGATCTTCGCCCTGAAGTGGCAGGACGTTGCGGACGCTCACGTCGAGGTCAAGCGACGCGTGTACAAAGGAGACATCGATACACCCAAGACCCGCAGCTCGCGACGAACGGTTGCGCTGTCGGAGAGCGTTCTGCGGGATGTGGCGCAATGGAAGAACCTCTGCCCGAGCGTGGAGCCGCAAGCCTGGCTGTTCCCATCGGAGAAGCTGACCACTCCGTTCTCATGGGAGAACTGCTGGCAGCGGAACTTGGGACCACGGTTGAAGGCGAACGGACTCGGCTGGGTCAACTTCCAAGTGATGCGCCGGACGCATTCGAGCCTGATGTGGGAACTCGAAGTCGATCCGAAGGTCACGACCGACCAGCTCGGCCATTCCGTGGACGTCAACCAGAACGTCTACACACAAGCCAACCTGAATCGCCGCTTGGAGGCGGTGAGGCGGTTGGAGAACGCCTGTCTGGCCGCCGAAGCGGCTTAACGGACTACAAACGGACTACGAATTTCTGAGCTGACTGTAAGTTGTTGAAAACATGGAGCGGGAGACGGGGATCGAACCCGCGACATTCAGCTTGGGAAAACGGTCCCAGATTGTAAATAAAGAACTTATGCGTCTATGGTGTTGAATCTTGGCCACTCAAAGACACCTGATTTCAATGATTTGCGATTAGCCCTTTCTTAATGGAGTGTGAATGGAGTGCGTGGCACTCTACGAAGCGGCTGGGTCCCCTTCCTCCAAACCCCTTCCCAACTCGGCTAAACCGGCCGGCCCGCTGAGCTTGTCCCCCTGTGGGAACTCCTTTCAAGGGAGCCGTGAGTCGAGGCCTCGACATCGAGCGGGACGAGCCGCGTGACCCGACGTCCCTTCGGGACCACAGGAAAGAGGAGCGTGTCCGCCCCGTCGAGAAGCCTCTGCCGAAAGAGGTCGAGGTCTGGCGGCTCGACCGTGACGCAATCCCTGTTGACCGCGAGCTGCCTGACCGGGACACTCGCGATTCGGTCAGCCTGCGTGGTTCGGAGTTTCGCTTGCGGGAGACCGAGGTCGACACCCTCCAGGACATCGGGCGCTTCCGCGTCGTCGACGAGGTGGACCTCCAGCGCTTCGGCTACGCCGACAATTCCACTCGGATGCGAGAAGACATCCGCTCGCTCCGAGACCAAGGCCTCGTCGAGCGGAGACGCATCGCCGTCGGGGACGGCGACTACATCGGCGTTCTCGCCTTGACCGATCAGGGGCGCGAAGTCGCCGAGTCGCTCGACTCACTCGACTCCAAACAGCGTTACTACGACGGCTTCGTCAAGCCGACCGAGATCGAGCACGACTCCGCCCTGTACCGGATGTTCCAGGCCGAGGCGAGCAAGATCGAGCAAGACGGCGGACAAGTCAGACGCGTGGTGCTCGACTTCGAGCTCAAGCGTGATGTCTACGCCGAGCTTGCCGACGAGAACTCCGACGATGCCGAGGCCTATCGTGAGCGTCAGCAGTTGGTAGCGACCGACAACAGTCTTTCTGTGGTTCGAGGTCACATCCAGTTCCCCGATCTCCGAATCGAGTACGAGGGGGCAAGCGGGCAGAGCGGTCGAGTCGACGTCGAGCTGACGACCGACCACTACAAGAAGGGACAGATTGCCGCCAAGGCCGCTGCTGGTTTCACGCTCTACTCGCTCGGCGGCGACTCGTCCGGTGGAGGCTCGGGTGTGCGTGAAGAGCGCGAGCTAACCTCCCAAATCCTGAGCCTGTGATCGCAAGAGATCGCACGACCTACCTCCGTCGCAACGGTTACTCGCTGGACGAGGCCGCCTTTCTCTGCCTCGTCGCAGACGCTGGTGGCTACTTCGTACGTCGGCACTACCGGACGTTTCGCGGTACGAAGCGCACCCGCGCCGAGTCGAAGCTCGTCGACAAACTACTCGCCCACCGACACGCCAAGGTTTACCTCGGACCGCGAAACGTCGAGCTGTTTCACCTCTCGTCACGCTGGTTCTATCGCCTCATCGGGAGCGATCGATGCCGGAATCGGCGACGACGGCCTGAGTCTGCAATCCATCGACGGCTACTCACGCTGGACTACTTGCTCACCAATCGGGGAGGCCAGCTGCTGACAAGTGATGCGGAAAAGATCGACTACTTCGAGACGTTGTGCGGTGTTCCGAGGGCGTTCCTGATACTGAAGAAGGACCGGTTTATCGATCGTCAGCCGATCCTCGTCGGCCCGAAGAGCGTGAATTACACCTCGGTGATCTCGTTCTGCTGCGTCGAATCGCAGCCCTTCAACCCGCGCAAATTCCGCTCGTTCTTCCGGCGTCATCGCTACATCTGTGAGTGCCTGGAGGCCAAGCGGTTGGTCTACGTGACCGATCGTAAGTGGAATCCCGTCCTCGCAGAACGGGAATTCCAGGCCCTCGCCGACCGCGCTTTCCCGACGCCCACCGATCCCAAACCGACGCTGCGGCAAGAGATTCAGAGAGCCTTTCGAGCCAAGCAAGAGGTCGAGACCGGGCTCCGATGGAGCCTTTCAGACAGAGATCGACACCTGGTCGAAAGCCTGAAATGGCGCTTGGGACGGCGGATCTTCGACTCCCTGTACGACGAATGGCTGCTCATTGGGGATCAAGCGATCTACGAATCCATTCCCGCTGAAAGCTCGGAGTTGAGGCGACCGCCCGACTTCGAGACGCTGCTCGTGGACACCGACTACACCTTCCTTTGCCCGTAGAACATTGATGTAACCGCGTTACTTTGCCCCAATTCACCCTGCTTTTCCGACACCGGTCAGATCCAAGTGGTTTTCACCCTTTCGCCGTTTTGGTGCTCCGCTCCCCAGCGAAGCAACTCGTTGACTGCAAGATTCTTACGCACAGAGGCCCGGCCCGCTTGGGCGGACCGGGGTCCAGGGAAGGGCGGGAGCGACCCCGCAATTCGGGCCGCTTCGCCGCCCAAATTGCTAGCGCCGCCAATACGCGGCGCAGGTCACTCCCGCCCTTCCCTGGACAAGGCATACGTCGCGAAAGTCACGGCTTCGGCGACCGAGACGACTTGCGCGTACTGTGCGGTTACCGGTGCATCAACTTGCTTGTCAAGCAGTACGATGGGCTTGCCGCCTGCAACGAGCGCTTCGCACATCCGTCTAGTGCTGCTGTCGGGCTCCTGTTCGCATCCGAACGACGTAGAGCAGCCCTACGGGCTTCGTCGCCCGCGCCTGCCAGTTCTGCCGACCGTCCACGCGTTGTTCCGATATCCGCGCTGATCTATCATGCGCATTCGCTCGTAAGCCCGGTGCGCTTTCTGTTTCACGCTGCCCACGGAAACGCCTGTGAAGGCTGCGACCTCTTGAATGGTCATGCCGGACAGCTTCAGTAGCACTACCTCCCGCTGACTATCGGGCAGAACCGCTAGGAGCCTCTGAATGTCGAGTTTCGCCTCGTAACCGCTCGACCCAGACCTCCGGTCCTGAAACTGCTCCATTTCGGTCACCGCGATCGCGGGATGTCTCATCGCGCGCCGGTATCCATCAACGCGGGTGTTGCGCGCGATGGCGTAGATCCAGGGAAGAAGAGGACTGCCTCGTCGATACGTGTGCCTGAAGCGGTGAACGCGCAGCCAGAACTCCTGGAGAAGGTCATCAGCGTCCGAGGCGGTCTGGTGAAGCCGCCCGAAGAAACGTTGAAGCTGGGGCGTGAGTCGGTCGACCAGCTCACTAGTGGCTCCTCCTTCGGACTCTTGATAACCGTGCATGAGTTGCTCAAGGGTCTCTTCTGTGGGTTGAACTACGGTGGACGTATCTCTCTTGCCAGAGTGTCGGGCGTTGATATTCATCGCGTTGCGTACTCCGTCCGTTCCCGGGTCCCTATCCACCGTGGATTCGATCACTCCAATCTCTCCGCTCAGCATTCCCCTATTTCTCCTGGTCGGTTGAATCGTGGTTCCACTTGCGGTTGCTAGCTCTGAGGTGAGTATTGAAATCCTTCGAAGCTGACCCGGAAGAGCAGCGTGTAAAGGACAGGCACCACTCCGAGCGTGAGCGCAGTCGCGAAGATCAGCCCGAAGAGGATTGCGACGGCCATCGGTTCAAACATCACGCCGCCTCCCAGCCACAGCGGGATGAGGCCGCCGACCGTCGTGACCGTGGTCAACAGGATCGGGCGCAGGCGGCGCTGCGCGGCTTCGATCACGGCCGCGGCAGGCGCGAGCCCGTTGTCGTTGATCTCGATGTTGATGCGGTCGAGCAGGACGATGGCGTTGTTGATGACGATGCCGGCGAGCGAGATTACGCCGAGCAGAGTCATGAAGCCGAAGTAGGAGTCGGCGATCAGCAGTCCGGCGACGACGCCAATCAAACCCAGCGGAATCGTCAGTAGGATGATGGCTGGCCGTCGAACCGAGTTGAACTGTCCGACGAGCAGGAGCAAGATGATGAGCCCGGCGATGGGCAGCTTCTCCGCGATCGACTGGTTTCCCTTGCCTGACGCTTCCATCTCTCCGCCCAACTCGTACTGGTAGCCGAGGGGCCACGCCTTTGATTGCTCTGCGAGCCACGTCTCCAACTCCTGGGCGATGGATTGGGCCGTGACGCCCGGAGCGACGCTGCTGTACACGGTGACGGCCTTGAGACGGTCGCGCCGGAAGATCTTGGATGGTTGCCAGTCAAGCCGCAGGTCCGCGACGGCCTGCAGCGGGACGGAGCGGCCGGTCGTCTGTGAGTAGACGTTCAATGTCTCGATCCGACCGGCGTTCTGACGATTCTCCGCCGTTGAGCGCAGCGTAACGGGAATGACCGTATCTCCCTCGCGGTAGTCAGTCGCCTCGTAGCCGGAAAGCGTTGAGAGGAGCGACACGGCGACGTCTTGGTTGGAGAGGCCTGCGCGGCGGGCGCGCGCGTTGTCGACGTCGACGACGAGCTTCTTTGTGCGAGCGCCCCAGTCGTCTCCGACATTCCGCGCGCCGGGCGTCCCGCTGAGCTTCTCTTTGACCTGATCGACGATGGCGAAGAGTTCATCGACGTCGTCGCCCATCAAACGCACCTCGACAGGGTTCTTGATGATCGGTCCATTTTGGAGCAGCTTGACGGTGGCGCGCACGTCGGGGAAGCGTTCGTCGCAGAACTCGGCGATGCGTTGTTGAAGTTCGGGGAGCGAGTCTGCCGAAGCCGTGTTGAAGATCACGTAGGCGTACTCGGGACGCACTTGCTCCGGGCTGTAGCTCAACGTGAAGCGAGGAGCGCCCTGGCCGACGTAGGCGGACCAGGTTGTGATTCCGCCGGGCCTATCCTCCGACGCGCGCAGCTCTTCGTCGACGAAATACTCGAGATCGGCGACGATGCGTTCGGTGCGCGAGATGTCCGTACCCACAGGAGCCTCCAGCTCCGTGGTAAACATCGCTTTGTCCGAAGGGGGAAAGAAGATGTTCGGGATGTACCGGAAACCTTGGAGCGAGAGGAAGAATATGGCCGCCGTCGCGGCGAACGAGACCAACGGACGACGAACGACAAGAAGAAGCAGGCCGCGGTAGGTGCGGTAGAGTCGCGAGTCGAAGGTCTCCGTCTCCGGGTTCGCTTGGACGCGCAGGAACATCACGCAGAAAAGGGGCACGATAGTCAGCGCGAGAATCCAAGATGACAGCAGAGTGATCGTGACGACCGAGAAGAGTTGGCTCGTGTATTCGCCGACTGTCGACTCGGCCAAGTAGATGGGCAGGAATGCAGCCGCGGTCGTGAGCGAGGAAGTTAGAAGAGGGATGCGCAACTCGCGAGCAGAGTCGACGGCGGCGTCCACGGCCGATCTTCCGGCCGCCATCAGTACCATGATCGACTCGGACATGACGATCGCGTTGTCTACAAGCATTCCGAGGGCGATGATCAAAGCCGCGAGCGACATCTGATTGAGCCCGATGCCGATTGCATTCATCACCATCAGCGACATGAGCATGGCTGACGGGATCAGACTCGCCACTACGAGCCCCGTGCGAAAGCCCAGCATCAACAGCATCGCCGCCATGACGATGACGATGGCCTGGACGACGTTGCCGACGAAGTCCTGCACTTTTCGGTCCACGACCTCGGGTTGGAAGGCGACGATGGAGAGGTCGAGACCAATTGGCATGTCTTGCTGCAGGCGATCGATGAGAGACTTCAACTCCTCTCCGAGTCGCACGATGTTGCCGCCGTCCTTGACGGACACGGCCAGTCCTAGAGCGGGGGCTCCGGTCGCGCGCATGCGGGCGACCGGCGGATCGACATATCCTCGGCGAACCTCCGCCAAGTCCTCCAAGTAGAGAAGCTGCTCTCGGCCCGGCACGCGGATGACGGTAGATGCGAGGTCGGCGACGTCGACGAACGAGCCCGTCGGCTCCAACTCGATTCGCTCGAGTCCGGCCTTTAGACTGCCGCCCGGGATGAGGATATTGCGGGCTTGGAGTTGTTGCTGAAGCTGACCGATGGAGAGCCCGACCTCGGCCAACTTCGCGTTGTCGTACTCGACGAAGATACGCTCGTCCTGCTTGCCGTAGATTTCGACCTTTCCAACATCGTCGAGCCGCAGGATTAGATCGCGCACTTGGTCCGCGACGTCCTTGAGTTCGGCGTAGGAGTAGCCATCGCCTGAGACGGCGACGATGGTTCCAAAGGTGTCGCCGAACTCGTCATTGACGAATGGGCCGATGTAGCCGTCCGGCAGATTAGCCCGTGCCTTCTCCACCTTGCGGCGGAGGTTGTCCCAGATCGGCCGCATGTCGCGGAACTCTTCCTTGATGTCGACGTGTACGACCGAGACTCCCGTCGTCGATTGGCTCCGTACCGTGTCGAGCTCGGCGATCTCCTGGACGGCGCTCTCGATCTTGTCGCTGACCAGATTCTCGACGCGTTCAGGGTTGGCGCCCGGGAGATACGTAACGACGACGGCAGTGCGGATCGTGAAGCCAGGGTCTTCGGCCTGCGGCATCGAGCGGTAGGCGCCGTAGCCCGCCGCGCAGATGCACAGCAGCGCGACGATCGTCACTCGGTTGTTCTCGATGGCAAAACGCGTGATGTCCATGACGATGCTCCTTGTGGGCCGACTAGAGTCGGTCCTCCTTGCGCACGCGGACTTCTTGTCCTTCGGCGAGTCGACCGATTCCGGCGGTGACGACGAGATCGCCTTCGTTTACGCCCTCAAGAATCTCGACTGCACTGCTCGAGGCTCCCGTGCCGACGAGGCCGCCGACCTGGACTTCTTGACGAGCCACCGTCCCGCGACCTTCCGATCCGGGCGTGAGTGTCCAAACGAATCGGCCCTGGCGGTCCTCACCCACCGAATTGGGCGGAACGAGAATACGTACGCGCTCCCCGCCGGACCCGACTCGCAGCTCGACCTCGGCGGCCATGCCGGGAAGCACGCCCCGCGATCCGCCGGTCAGGCGGATCCGCACCGGATACGTAGTCAGGCCTTCCGTTGCTGCCGGGGCGACTTCGCCGACGACGCCCTGGAATTCCTCGCCGGGGAGCGCACTGAAGGTGATGCGTCGGACGACCACGCCGCGGCGTATCTCGCCGATCAGAATCTCCGGTACGCCGACCTCGACCTCGGGCGTCGAGTAGACGTTTAGCTCGACGATCGGCTGACCAGCGCGGACATTTTCGTTCACCTCGACGGGAACCTCCGCGACCCGCCCGCCGACAGGCGCGTAGAGCTTGCAGTAGCTGACCTGACTCTGCGCTTGCTCGATCTGCTTTTCGATTGAACGGACGTTGGCGCGACCGGAGTCGACGGCGGCCTGTGCGGCGTCGAAGTCGTCCTGCGAGGCGTTATCCCGTTCGTAGAGACCGCGAACACGCCGGAAGTCGGCCTCGAAGTTCGCAAGCTGGGCATTGGCTTGCTCAAGCGAAGCTCGTGCCCGCTCCACCTGCAACTGGTAGTCCGAGGAGTCGAGCTCCGCGATCAGCGAACCCTTGCGGATGTTGTCGCCGACGTCCGCCTTCAATTGGGTGAGCGACCCGCCGACGCGGAAGCTTAGTCGCGATTCCATGCCGGCGCGGGCGGTTCCAGCGAAGATGCGGACCCGCTCGCCGCCGACGCCCTCAGCCTCGGCGTAGCGGACAGGACGAGGAAGCGGCGGGGGTATCTCCTCTTGACGATCCGAGCATCCGGCCAGAAGAGCCGCAGCGAATGCCGCGATGGTGATATTCCAATGTTTCATCGTGAGTACCCGGCCTCCCGGTAGTACGCTTCGAGTCGACCGACAAAGGCTTCGCGGTCCTCGACAGATCGGAAGTAGTCGAAGCGGCCCACGGCACGCTCGACCGCCATCAGATCAAGCAGGAATTCGTAGACGGCGTTCGCGGCGGCAAGCTCTGCTCCGAGGGCTTGGTTTTGGGCGTCGAGCAGACGTACGATATCGACCGCGCCCTGCTCGTAAGCGTCCGCAACGACGTCGAAGTTGCTGCGAGCGGCTTCGGCGGCCTGCTGCGCGAGGTCGATTCCGGCCCACGAGCCCATTGCCTGGTGAGCGGCGGAGCGTACGCGTTGTTCGACTCGTTGCCGAACCGCTTCGCGTTCCACGGTGCGCTCGTCGAGTTCGATCTCCGCACGGGACCGCTGGGCCCGCAGCCGTCCGCCTTGGAAAAGAGGGAGAGACGCGCTAACTCCAACGCTCCAGTTCAAATTGTTCGGCGAGGAGAGTTCGAAGTTCGGGATGTCCACGCCTTCGAGCGGACTGGTTGATCCCGCACCCTGATTGTGGAAAGCGGTTAAGTCGGCCTGTGCAGCGACGGTCGGTACGTAGAAGGCGCGCTTGGCAGCGAGTAGGGAACGCTCCTGTGCCTGAATGGCGGCATCGAATTGCGCTAGTTCGGGTGATTGGTTCTCGGCCTCGGCGGCGAGGAAGCGGCGGAAGATGCGAAACCCCTGCCGGTTATCGATATAGCGCCGCAATCGTTCGTAGCTGATCGCGATCTCAGGATCATCGAGCGACGCTTCTGCGGTGTCGAAGCCGTCCTCGAGAGCGTGGTTCAGCGTGCGATTGACTTGGATCTCGGCCTGATTGCGTCGCGCGATAGCGGCAATCAGGTCCTTGCGGTTGTCGGCGATCTGGCTTTCCCAACGATAGACCTCGCCGGGACCCGCTGCGCCCAGTTCTCGACGCGAGCGCGAGCGCTCAAGGTTGCGGCGAGTCAGCTCAAGATTCTCACGCTGAATCCGCTCAATCGACTTTGCGCGCAGAACGGTGAGATAGGCGGTCGAAGCTTCGAGGATGACGTCGAGACGGACTTGCGACCGCTCCTGTTCCCGCAACCCTTGGAGGTTGCGCTCGATGTCGTATCCGGCGCGGGCTTGCTCGGAGTAGAGGATCTGAGTGAAGGTCAGTGACCCGGCGACTTGGTTCTGCCCGACGGCGCCGAAGCTCGATTGCGCGCGGTCGCGGTCAATCACGGCGTCTCGTGCCGAGACTTGAAACTGCGGTCCAAGGTTTGACCTGGATTCCCTGACTCGTTGAAGTCCGGCGGCAACCGTGCGGTCCGCGACGGCGATGTCCAGATTGACTTGGCCGGCTTGGCGAACCGTCTCACCGAGAGAAAGCTTCCTCGGCTGCGATTCCTCCCGAGCATCGATCAACTCGGCCTCGGTGAGCACCGACCAGGTGGGGAAGACGCCGATCGCCTCGGCCGTCGCCATGTTAAGCGTGAGCCGCCGGTCGCGGTCGAAGTCGACGGGCAGCTCCGAGGCCTCGTCTCCTGCGAGGATCGCTTGTAGGTTCAGGGCTGTTCGACGTGCTAGGCGCTGCGAGTCCTGTTCGAGTGCCATGCCCGCAAGCAGGCCGCGCTCCACCATCGGGCGACCGGACATCGTGAAGCTCGGAAGTCTCCGTTCTTGCAGCAGTCGGACGAGGTCTTCGAGCGGTTCGTCGAGGTGCTGAATCGGCGTGATGTAGACGGCGTCGACTCGGGGGCTGAGCATCTGAAGCGTCCCTGCGTACGAGCGGTCGACCCCTACGACTTCGATGGCGAATGGTTGATCCGCCAACCGCTCGCGAATCGCGTCCTCGAGTCTGGGTAGGGCGTCGAGTAGCGGTTGCATCACGAGCACCGCTAGACGGTCTATCGAGACGATCTCGCGGAACGCACCCACATCTGCGCCAAGGTTGTGTCCCAGCGCAGTGTAAGAAAGATTCTTGCGGCCACTGACCTGATAGACGGTTGGGCGTGATCCTCCTCTGGGAGCGCCCCGGCGAGTCTCGACAGGGGCGCCCTGCAATTCGGGCTCGATGACGGCCGAACTGATGACGGGTTTGGCGAGGCTGGGGCGTTGCGCCGCATCGTTTGAGCCGAGAACGCCGGTCGTCAATACGATATCGACGGACGATTCGGCCAGCAGCCGGTCAACGGCACTGCGCACGCCAGCAGCGGTCCAGTCCGACGTGATCTGGTGTTCGGGAGCAAACCGGATCTCGTGGCGTCCCTGCAGGAGGCGCCGGATCTCGTCCTTGACGGTCTCGGCCTGCATCGACTCGACCTCGCCGGGGCCGTCGACGACGACTCCGATGCTCACAGACGGGGCCTGCGGCCAGGCTGCCGTTGTCGCCAGCAGTAGTCCTGCTATCAGACCTAGTGTTCGATCCGGCACGTGTTCGTCTCCCTTCGAGCTCAACGATACGACCGGAGCACTGGGTAGGTGAGAGTAAGGGATACGGTAAGATCTACGGTTCACACCTATGTCTTCCGGCTCATCTTCGAGCGCTCCCGTCACGGACGACCAGGTCCGAGAAGCGCTGGCCCGCATGCTCGGACGCGAGATCTTCAGCCGGTCGGCGAGGCTCTCGAAGTTTCTCCGGTTCGCTGTCGAGAGGACGTTGGAGGATGACGCGGACGCCCTCAAGGAGTATTCGCTTGGACTAGAGGTCTTCGACCGCGACGAGACCTACGATCCGCGGATCGATCCGATCGTGCGGGTCGAAGCTCGGCGACTCCGTAACAAGATCAAGCAGTACTACGAGCAAGACGGGGCCGACGAGGAGGTCCGAATCGCCTTACCGAAGGGAGCCTACGTTCCGGTCTTCTTGCGACATTCCGTGGATGGTCAGGAAGAGGCGAGTTCTGACTCGGGCCGCCCGGCTGTGGACCCGGAAGCGCTTGCCAGTCTCGATCGCAAGTCCCTGGCGGTGCTACCGTTCTTAGCCCTGTCGCCGGACGAGGAGACCGCGGGCTTTGCCGACGGCTTGTCCGAAGATCTAATCTACGCCTTGTCCGGCGTCTCGGATCTGAAGGTCACGTCGCGCACCTCGGCGTTTAGCTTTAAGGGCTCGCAGCAGGATGTGCAGGAGATCGGACTGCGGCTGCAGGTCCGGCTCGTCGTCGAGGGCAGCGTTCGACGCGCCGGAAACCGGCTGCGCGTTACCGCGCGCCTGGTCGACGTCGTTGACGATGCGCAGCTCTGGAGCGACCGTTTCGACCGCGATCTAGAAGACGTGTTCGTCATTCAAGACGAGATCGCATCCTCTATCGTTCGCGTTCTGAAGGTGAAGGTGCGCGGCGAGGAAACCCGGTCGATCGTCCGTCAAAGGACGGCCAGTCTGAAGGCCTACGGGCTCTATCTAAAGGGGAGGGAGTTCTGGGGGCGCCGCAATCAGGGCGGGCTGCCGGAAGGAGTACGGCATTTCGAGCAGGCGATTGCCGACGATCCGAGCTACGCAACAGCCTGCGCGGGTCTCGTCGAGTGTTACTCGCTGTACGAGGTCTACGAGGGGCGTTCGCCGAACACGTTCATGCCGCAGGCTCTGGAGGCCGCTCAGAAGGCCTTGGAGGCGGACGCTTCGCTCGCCGAGGCACAGGCGGCCGTAGGGGTTGTGGAGACGCTCTACGGCTGGAACTGGAGTCGGGCGGAGAGCGCCTTCGAGCAGGCTCTGCGCCTCAGTCCCGCGGCGCCCGCCGCGCGCCAATGGTATGGGCGGCTACTCACTGGTAGAGGGCGATTCGAGGAAGCTCTCGCCGAGATGCGAGCCGCACGGGACCTGGATCCGCTCTCGCCGACTGCGTACTTCGGCGTCGGCTTCGTCCGCTACTACGCCGGCCGTTTCGAAGAAGCCGAGAACACTCTGGAGCGGACCTTGCTGCTCGACTCGGCGTTTGAGTGGGCGCACGAGTATCTTGGCCGGACGTTTCTGGCTCTCGGCGAGCCAGGAAAGGCGGTCGCCGCGTTTGAGCTCACCGCAAGGATCGCTTCAGACAAGAGTACGCTCGGTGACTTGCGTGCGCTTGCACTCGCCGCCTCAGGCGACCGCGCCGCAGCGAAGAAGGAACTGAAACGCCTTGAAGCTGAACAGAAGAAGGGGCGGCCAACCGCCTACGCCATTGCAGCGGCGCGACTCGGCCTGGATGACGCCGACGGCGCGTTGGAGGCGCTGGAGATGGCTGTCGAGCAGCGCAGCCGGACGGTCCACCTGCTGGCCGTCGACCCGATCCTCGCGTCGCTGCGCTCCGAGCCTCGTTTTGAGCGCCTAGTCGCCTCGATTCAGGCGCTCTAGGGCTCGCCCCTACCGTTACACCACCGTTCCTTACCTCCCTTTCCGCGGGCGGTCCCGGCAATCTAGGGCCATCCGATGAACGGAAAACGAAATGAGGAGGAACGAGTGATGACTTTTGTATCTAAGGCCGCCATTGCGCTGGCCATCACGATCGCCGCCGCTGCGCCGGCCGCAGCAGCAGTCGACCAAGCGCGGCTCCGCCAACAAGTGGGTCACGAACTGGCCATGCTTCCCTACGTCTCGACGTTCGACTACCTGACCTACCAGGTCGACGTGGAAGGCAAGGTGACGCTGGGCGGTTATACGGTGCGGCCCACGAATCGAAAGTCCGCCGAGCGCGTGGTCTCGCGGATCGAGACGGTGAGCGCCGTTGAGAACAACATTGAGGTCTTGCCGCTCTCAAGCTTCGACCGCCGCATTCGAGCCGGAGTTCGCGCCAACCTACAGCGATTCCTCTCCCGCTACTTCATGGGGACTTCATCCCAAATCCGCATCATCGTCCGGAACGGCGACGTGTGGCTCTACGGACAAGTGGATACGGAACGAGACAAGAACATGGCAACGATCCAAACCAACGGCGTTCGCGGGGTCTTCGCGGTGCACAACGAGTTGGGAGTGACACAGCCGCCCAAGTCGTCCAAGAAGAAATCCAAGAAAAACAAGGCCTAGGTCAAGTCGAAACAACCGAGATTACAAGTAAGTACACAAAGAGGACAAGAATATGTTGAACAGCAGCAAACTCCGCATCACCGCCCTGGCCCTAGTCGCCTTTGTTCCCGCCGCCTTTGCGGCGAAGGACGTCGTCTTCTCCGGATTCCTCGGAGACTACGAAGGCTTCGAGCCCTCCAAGGAAGCCAAGGGAGCTTGGATCTACAAGAGCCCCAAACTCAGTCTGGCCGATTACACCAACGTGATGATCGACGACGTAGAGATTCGACTTCACGAAGAAGCCAAGGGAGTAGAAATTGAGCCGGAAGCGCTGGAGATGCTCGCCGACTACTTCAAGAAAGCCGCGGCCGAGCAGGTCCAGGACGCCTACCCGGTGGTCGATCAACCCGGTCCGCTCGTGGTTCGCGTACGTGCGGCCATTACCGATGTGAAGCCGGGAAGCGCTACGAAGCAGATTGTCGGCAAAGCTGTTCCCGGAGCCGCCGGAATGACGGCGGGCGTACCGGTGCCGCTCAAGATCCCGATCGGCATCGGCGCCGCGTGGATGGAAGCCGAGCTCGTCGACTCCGAAACCGGAGAGCGTGTGGCCGGAATCGTCGACAAACGCAAGCAAGACCGCGGACTACCTGTGATCTCCACCTTCAACTTCTCCCGGTACAAAGAATTCGCGGGAGCAAAGGACGCCTTCGACTTCTGGGCCAAGCGACTCCGGATTGCTATGGACAAGAGCCATGGCGTCGAGGAGTAGCGTCCTCGCCCGCAAACGCGCAGCGCCCGCGAGCTTGGTCTCGCGGGCGCTGTCTTGTGGGGTATACTTTCGCCTTCAATGGTCGGTGAACGTCTAATGAACGGCAAGACTGTTTCCCACTATGAGATTGGAGAGAAGCTCGGCGGCGGCGGGATGGGCGTCGTCTATCTGGCACGCGACGCCACGCTGGATCGTCCTGTCGCAATCAAGTTCCTGTCCGAGTCGCTAGCGCAAGATGAAGAAACGAGAGTCCGTTTCATGCGGGAGGCGCGCTCGGCGGCCACTCTGAACCACGCGAACATCTGCACCATTCACGAGATCGGCGAGACGGACGACAGGCAGCTCTACATAGTCATGGCCTACTACGAAGGCCAAACGCTCAAGGATGTGGTCGCCGAGACCGAACTAGAGCCCGGTACAGCACTTGATGTTTGCGTGGAAATTCTCGGAGGGCTCTCGGCGGCGCACGAGAAGGGGCTCATCCATCGCGACCTCAAGCCGGCGAACGTCATCCGTACCGTTGACGATGAGATCCGAATTCTCGACTTTGGGCTGGCTAAGGCGACTCAGGGGTCTACGATCTCATTGACGAAGCCCGGCACGATGCTCGGAACGACAGCGTACATGGCTCCCGAGCAGGTGTCGGGTAAGCCGGTCGATCCGAGGACGGACGTATGGGCGGTCGGCGTCATCCTCCATGAGATGCTGAGTCGCAGCCTGCCGTTCTCCGGGGCCTACGATCCAGCCGTTCTGTACGCGGTTGTGAATGACCCTCCGGCGCCGCTTCCGTTGGAGGTTCCCGAAGCGATCCGGGCCATCGTCCTCAAGGCGCTCGAGAAGGAGCCGGCGGATCGATATCAGGATGTCGATGAGATGCTCGTCGCCGTGCTGGAAGCACGCCACACACTGGACGGCGAGGCCGGTATGGTCGAACCGGTTCCCGACGTTGATCCCTACCTGACGCTGCATCGCATCACCATGCAGATGGGATCTGCGGTGGACGTCAACGAGGTACTCGACCTCGTAGCGAACGGCCTTGTGGAAGAGTTTGACGCCGCGCTTGCTCGAATCTGGCTGGTCGGCCCTGGTGATCTCTGTACTCAGTGTGCTCTGGCGGATCGCTGCTCGAACCGCCGCCGCTGCCTGCACCTGCGAGTCAGCCGGGGTATTGCGACTGAACTGGATGGACAGCATCGCCGTATGCCGCTCGGAGCGCTCAAGATCGGATCGATCGCCGACAGCCGCGAGCCGGTTCAATCGGTCGAGCTGCTGAACGATTCCCGCATTCTGGACAAGGAGTGGGTCGCGAAACACGAACTGCAGTCATTCGCCGGCTACCCGCTTGTCTTCGATTGGGAACTACTCGGAGTCATCGCGATCTTCACGCGTCGTCGTCTCGACGAACTGGAGTTCGAGCGGCTAGGGCTGTTCGCGGGACAGACGTCGCTGGCAATTCACAGTGCAGAGTTGAACGCAGAACTGCAAGATACGGTCCGGAACCTTGAAATTGCCAGCGCCAAGCTAAAGGAATACAACCGGACGCTCGAACGGCGCGTCGATGAACGGACGAAGGAAGTCAAGCAACTCAATCGCGACTTGCAGTCGGCTCTGCGACGGGTCAGTTCGGGGCGTCGACGCGCCTCATCGGGAACCAAACCCACGAACTAGGCGCTATTCGGACTGTCCGTGGGCGTCTTGCGCGGAAGGGAGCGGCGAGCCGCTGTGCGCCACTCAATCCGCAACAACTCGGGATAGCGCAACGCCCTGCGGTGCAGAGCAAAGAACGTCACCCCCTGTAGGACAAGCGCCGTCAATCCTGCAAGCGCCAGGTCCCAAGGCTGAGCTTCGCTCGTTGATACGAATCGCCAGGTTGCGTAGCAGGCAAGAGGCAACAACAGCAGGCCGCCTGTAGCCGTACCCGGCGAGTACCGCCGACTGAGTTGCGACGATGTTATGTGAAAAAGGGCGTTTGCTCCGCAGGCGTAGAGGAAAGCTAACCCGATCCAAATCTCAGCTTGGGCGGCAATTCCGGCCGCCAACCCAAGCAGAAGAGCGCCTGTGTTGACTTGCCGGGCGAGCTTCTTGGTGAGCGGGAAAGCAGAGTTTTGGCTGCGATAGGCGAAGGAGTTGAACCAAGGGCGAAACCCGCCGGGAACGCCATGCTCTTCGAACTGGTGCAGCAGCAGCGCCATCGGAGCCAGCCAGAGGAAGAGAAGCTCCCGAGGGTCCGAAACGGCTCCTCGATTCCAGAAGAGCCCAAGGCCCGCCACCACGGCGATTCCTAGGTGGATCCACGGCCATCGGTCGTTGTAACGCCACGGACCGGGGTCTGTGCAGGAAGAAACGGTTGGGGTTCGCATCGGCGGCATCCTCTGTACCGAACTTACGTTCGAGGAGCGTCAGGCGGGCAGTAAGGCTTACGGTGGCGGCGACGGTAAGGCTTACTGAGCCCCGGAAACGGAGCCGGCGTAGTCTTGATGCAGAGGACGACGGTCGCCCAAGGAGAAGACCACATGAACCGACAATTGATCACCTACTGCACAGCAGCTCTGTTTGTGTTCGCGGCCCCCAGTCTCTGTCAGTCCGCAGCGTCGGACGTAGTCGGCACGTGGATGAACGAAGACGAGACGGCAAAGATCTCCGTCTACGCCTGCGGCGAGGAATACTGCGGCAAATTCGTCTGGATGAAGAATCCTGTAGTGGATAAGAAGAACCCCGACCCCGATCTCCGGGATCGCGCGATGACCGGCGTCGAGGTCATGACGGGCTTCGCATACAACGGCGCCGAATGGACCGGCGGCAGCTTCTATCTCGCCCGGCGCGGCAAACCGGCCAAGGCCAGCTGGAAGCTGCTCGCTCCGGACCAACTCGAACTGACGGTGAAAGTGATGGGTTCCCGGCGTAGTCAATGGACCCGAACGAAGTAGCGGCCACCTCGGCGATACTAGAGCCTGCGCTGGCGGGAGGTCGCCATGATCGGTACGACCGTTTCGCATTACAGAGTTCTCGAGAAACTCGGCGAGAGCGAACGCAGCTTCGTCTACCGCGCCGAAGATACTCGTCTCGGACGACACGTCACCCTCAAGTTTCCTGCACGGGCGGAAGACGATCCCAGCGGTTTGCGCCAGGAGGCGAAAGCCGCGTCAACGCTTGACCATCGCAACATATGTGCGGTGTACGAAATCGACGAGACAATCGAAGGGCGCCCCTTCATCGTCATGGCCTACTACCGAGGTCGGTCTCTGCGAGAGCGCCTACAGGAAGGACGGCTGGACGTCGGCGCGGCTGTTTCATTGGCGCTGCAGTGCGCAGAGGGACTCTCAGCAGCGCATGAGCAGGGAGTGATCCATCGCGGCGTCAAGCCGGACAACCTGCTCCTCACCGAGGACGGAGAGATTCGCATCCTCGACTTTGGTCTCGCTGGGCAACCGGGAGACGCGACCGGGAACAATGTTCCACCCGCCAGGCCAACTGCATACATGTCGCCCGAGCAGGTTCGCGGGGAGCCGATTGACCAACGAACCGACGTGTGGTCGCTCGGCGTGGTGCTGTACGAGATGTTGACCGGTAGTCCGCCATTCCACGTCGTGCACGAGCCGGAGTTGGTCGAATCCATCGTAGCCGAGCAGCCTGTCCCAGTTCGCGAAGCAAGGCAGAACGTCCCGCAGGCGCTTTCCGACCTGGTGGAGCGCATGCTTCGCAAAGACCCTGACGAGCGACCGCAAGACGCCGACGAGATCGTTTCTGAGTTGCTCGAGCTTCGCCGCACGCTGATTGCTCCGACCCCATCCCCTCGAACGCCCGCGACTCGCACCGGCAGCGGGCGGGCCGGCTGGGGCCTAGCGGCCGTCGCCTTGATTCTCATCGCAACGCTCATCGGCCTCCGTTCCGACGAGGCGGCCGTCCAGAGCCCTCAAGCTTATCGATCCCTCGCGGTGCTTCCCCTCGCCGCGCTCAGCGCCGGCTCTGAAACAGAGCTGTTTGCCCAAGGACTGACCGAGGAGCTGATCAGTCGCTTCGCCCAGCATCGGTCGATGCGCGTCGTGTCGCGAACTTCAGTCGCCCCTTACGCAAGGAGCGACAAGGGAGCGGCCCGGATTGCGGACGAACTGGAAGTCGATGTCCTCATCGAGGGTGGCGTGCGGCTAGACGGAGATCAACTACGGGTGAACCTGCAACTGGTGGATCCAGCAAGCGGGCGCAACCTGTGGGCCGAGGTCTATGACCGTCGATCCGAGAATGCGCTTGATGCCCAAACGACAATCGCCCTCGGGGCTCTGGAAGAGCTCGGTCCGATCTTGATCCCACCCGCGCAGGCTCACTAGCGATCGGCTAGACTTGCGATCGAAGGAGGATCTCACGATGGACGGGGTCGGACCGTACGAGGTCATCGGCAAGCTCGGCGAGGGGGGGATGGGTGTTGTCTATGAGGCGCGCGACCGGCGGCTCGAACGCACCGTCGCCCTGAAGGTCCTGGGCGCTGAGCTCAGCTCCGATGCTGAATCCGTCGAGCGCTTTCTACGAGAGGCGCGGGCGATTGCGGCGCTCGACCACCCCAATATCTGTCGAATCCATCAGGTGCTGGAGACCGAAGACGGACGCCCGGCGATCGCTATGCCGCTCTACGAGGGGCGCACGCTCAGGCAACGCCTCGCCGACGGTCGACTCGATCCGACCGCGGCTTGCGATGTGGCGATGCAAGTCGCTTCGGGCCTGGCGGCCGCCCATCGGCAGGGCATCGTTCACCGCGACATCAAGCCCGCGAACGTCATGCTGACTTCTACCGGCGAGGCGAAGGTGCTGGACTTCGGAATCGCCAAGCTGCGCCGAGATCCAGGCATCACTCGCACGGGAACGATCATCGGCTCGCCCGCCTATATGTCTCCCGAACAGGCGAGCGGTGGGCAGATCTCCGAGACGACGGATGTGTGGTCGCTCGGCGTCGTCTTCTTCGAGATGCTGACCGGCCAACAGCCGTTCCGCGGAGATTACGACGCTGCCCTCATCTACGCAATCATTCACGACGAAGCGCCTCGCTTGAACGACAGCGGGGTCAAACTATCCGACGGGTTTCAGGCGCTCCTAGACCAAGTTCTGGCTAAGGCGCCCGGCTCGCGCCCGTCGATGAGCGAAGCGTTCGAAGCGCTTGACGACCTCCGCCTGAATCGAGCCGCCACGACCCGTGGCTTGGGGGCGATCGACCCAACGGTCTCGTCGTCCGGTCCTTCCCGGTCGCGACGCTACTGGCTCGCCGCGGGAGCCGTCGGCCTCGCTGGGGCGACGCTCGGGATCGGTCGCTGGATCGGCTCAAGGCCACCAGGACGGCAAGAGGCGACTCTAGCGATCCTGCCTTTCGACAACTTCTCCGAGGACCCCGAGGCGGCGTACTTCGGCGAGGGCTTGGTGCAGGATCTGATGTCGCGGCTGTCGCAGATTGGGGCCCTGCGCGTGGTATCCCGCGCTTCCACCGCTCGGTTTCGCGGCTCAGGCCTTTCCGTGCGGGAGATTTCCGAACAGCTCGGTGCAACCTACGTCCTGGAAGGTAGTGTGCGCAAGGCGGACGGCCAGGTCCGCGTCACTGCCCAACTCATAGACGGAACGAGCGACGACCATATTTGGTCGCAAAGCTACGACCACGGCTTCAACGATATTCTCGCGCTTCAGACCCAGTTGACCTCCGAGATCGCCGGCGCTCTGCGCGTTGAGATTGGAGCCGAACAGCGTCGAGCGCTTGCGAGCCCTCCGACGAGCAGCCCGGAAGCCTACGATCTTTACCTGCGCGCTCTGTACCAGCGAGAGAGGCGATCGCCCGCAGCCTTTCGACAGGGGATCGAATTGCTCAGTCGAGCTATTGCACTCGATCCGAGGTTCGCGGCCGCCTACGGGGCAAAAGGCACGCAGTACGTGCTTCTCGGGACCTTGGGCGCCGTCCGGCCTGCTGAGGTAATCGCCGTCGCAGGCGAGGCGGCGGAGAGGACAATCGCTCTCGATCCGGAAGCCGGCGACGGATACAGAGTTAAGGGCGCATTGCGCTCGCTCTATGAGTGGGAATGGGTAGAGGGTGAGGAGCTCTACGAGAAGGCGATCGAGAACGGCGACGCAAGCGCACGGATCGGTCTTGCGATGGGGCTGCTTCTCTTCCAGCTTCGCCTCGACGAATCTGAACGCCACCTACATCTGGCGGAGGAGCTCGACCCGCTCTCGGGCATGCTTAAGACGAACCTAGCTTTGATCGAATCCGGCAGGCGAAATCACGAGGCGGCGCTCGAACTCATCCAAGAGGCGCGGCGTCTCGAACCCGGGTCCTACGTGACTGAAACGCGGCTTGCTCACACTCTAGCTCGGGCCGGTCGCTTTCGCGAAGCGCGGGAGCATCTTGAGAGACTGTCCACCACGCAGCTGGACGTCGTACAACTTGGCTGGCTTGGTCTTTGTCTCGGCCGAGAGGGCCGATCCGCCCACGCGGGTGCCGTATTGGAGAAGCTCGCCGCCGCTCGCGCCCTTCCAGGCCCGAAGCATCTAGCCGCCGCCATGACTCACCTTGGCCGCAGCGAGTACGAGCAGTGCCTGAGCCGGCTGGAGGACTGCCTGGCAACCGGGCACCCCACCCTCGGATACGTCAATCCGGCGCCAGAGTTCGATCCCGTTCGATCCGATCCCCGGTTCCATGCCATCCTCCGTGCGATGAACCTCGCCTGAGATCGCCCCTACCGTATCCCTTACTCCCAAGCGGCTGTTGTGATGATCGAGTCTTAAGGTGAGGCGGAGGCCTGGGAAGGGGCGCTCCGTTTCGTGGGGGCCATATGGATCACTTACAATTCCTCGACGCGAGCATCAACAGAGCGTCGGCGCTCCCGACCTCCTACAGCCCAGTACTGGTTGTCTTCTCTCTCCTGATTGCTGTTCTTGCGGCCTATTCAGCCTTCGGGATCGCCGGCCGCATTACAGCGGCGAAGAATCCGAGGGGGAAGCGCTTGTGGCTCGGTGCGGGCTCTCTAGCGATGGCTACGGGTATCTGGGCGATGCATTTCGTCGGAATGCTGGCCCTCAAACTAGACACGACCGTTTCCTACGACATCGGCTTGACGATCCTCTCCGTCGTGCCCGCGATCGTCGCCAGCTCCGTCGTGCTCCGTGTTACGGGCAGATCGTCTCTGGCTGCCAGACAGTTGCTCCTGTCTGGAGTAGCCATGGGTCTAGGCATCGGCTCAATGCACTACATCGGGATGGCGGCCATGCGCGCAGCAGCCGTCATGCGTTACGACCCGCTGCTGTTCGCGGCCTCGCTCATCATCGCTTTTTGTCTCGCAACTGCGGCGCTCCGAGTCCACTTCGCAGCCGGCAGGGCAACAGCGCGAGCGAACCCATGGCTTCGTTTGATCGCCGCCGTCGTCCTCGGCTCCGCCGTCGCCGGAATGCATTACACCGGGATGGCTGCCGCCTACTTCTTTCCGACCGGGACAGGGGGCGCGAGGAGCGGTCTGATCGAACCGAACGTACTGGCCGCGCTGGTAGGCATAGCCGCAGTTGTCGTTATCTCTCTCACGATCTTCGTTGTCATCGTGGATGCGCGGCTGAAGGACGCCGCGCGCTCCGCTAGGGCCAGCCGGGCCCGCATGATTCAGGCAATCGAAAGCGTCTCTGAGGGATTCTGTCTGTTTGACTCTCAAGATCGGCTGCTGCTGTGCAACAGCCGGTTTCGAAAGTTGCTGGGACACGACGACCTCGATCCGGTTGGGCAGGAGTTCGCACAGATCCTCCGAAGGGCCATTGGTCGGGGGCTAATCCCCTTGCGAGAGGAGGATACGGACGCCTGGATCACCCGCCGATTGGCTCAACACCAGAATCCAACCAGCCCCCTCATCCAAGAGCGAAGCGACGGTCGGTGGGTACAGATCAATGAACGCACGACTGACGACGGCGGGACCGTGGCCGTGTACACCGATATCACCGACCTTAAGGAGGCTGAGTTCGGGCTTAGTGACGCGCTGGAGAATCTAAAGGCTACTCAGACTCACCTGGTTCAGACGGAGAAGCTTGCAGCCCTCGGCCAACTGACAGCCGGAATAGCCCATGAAATGAACACTCCGGTGGGAGTCGTCTTTAGTTCCGCGGATAGTTTCGAGAGATGCCTCGATAAGATCCTCGCAGCGATTGAGGCTGGCCGGACTATCGATGAGGTCCGAGGCAGTAAGCAGTTCCAACGCGCGATCGAGATCATTCGAGTGAATAGCAGCGTCATAGTTCAAGCCAGCGAACGGATCAAGGGGATCGTCGGCAATCTCAAGACCTTCTCCGACTACGATGAGGACTCGTTTCAGAGCGCGGACATAAACGAGAGCATTGAGAAGGCGTTGGCGATCACACGTGGGCAGTTCCGAGAGGAGATCGTCTTAGAGAGGGCACTCGGCTCGGTCCCCGGGATATGGTGCAACCCGACGGAGTTGACGCACGTGTTCATCACGCTCGTGACGAATGCGATCCAGGCCATCGACGGCCGGGGAACGGTAACGGTCATGTCCTCCCGCCAGACGGGCACCGTTCAGGTGAGCGTAGGGGACACTGGTTGCGGAATCCCAGAAGAGCATTTGGGGCGTCTATTTGATCTCTCGTTCGTCACAAAGGATTCGCGTGTCGGAGTCGGAATGGGGCTGCCCACGGTGTACAACATTATCCATCGACATGGCGGACGGATCAGCGTGGCTAGCGAACTCGGCAAGGGCTCCGAGTTTCGAATCGAACTGCCTCTTCGGGCCGCGGCGGAACCCGCAACCTCAGCGACTTAGCCCTACTGGACGTCTCTTGGGGCACGGGTGCTCCCGACACTTCGTTGGACTGGAGAGCAAGCGCCATATTCGAGGCTACATCCCCGTGACAACTAGCTCGGAGACCAGCGTAAGCGATTCGTAGTAACGAACTTTCACGGTCCAGCCGGGGCGAAGACCCGCCAGGTCGAGTTTGTGTTCACCGAACTTCTTGCGCACTTTGCTTGAAGCCGAGATGTCTTCGAGACCCGCCGGCTGCGCGAACGCTGCTGAGATCTGCTCGCTGTTCGTCCTTACTGTGACCTGTCGACTCTCAGCGTCGACGCGGACTAGCTGACCGCGAAGCGTCCGGACTGCCGTGGGTTTCACGGGGACGGTTCCGATCGCGTACTCCGGAGCCTTGGAGCGATTCCGCCTGCGGCTTTTCTCGCCTGCGGAGACAGGCTCCGAAAACTGGGCTGCGGCACAGTTCTCGGCCAGTTTCCAAAGGGACAATGTTCCCAATCCGGTCAGCAGGTACCTACGGGAATGTGAGTTGCGTTTCATTACGACTCAATCGTGCCACTGCGGCGACTCCCGGGCTCAGTAAGAAAGGGTGGCGCCTACCGTAACGCTTACTGCCTCCGAACGGCGGGGCGGATGCATTCTCAAGTCGTACCGGTCATCTGTCCGTTCGAGGAGAAACCAATGAAGAATCTGCTTTCGTGCGCCGTTGCCATATTCCTAATTGCCGGAACCGCTTCAGGTCAGCGCGTCCAAACCGACTTCGATCCTAGCTTCGACTTCCAGCGGACGAAGACATTCTCCTGGCAGTCAGGTGGAGGCCTTTCGGACGCTGTTCGTCCTGCCAATGATTTGATCGACGCCAGGGTGCGCCGCGCGGTAACGCGTGAACTGGGCGCTCAGGGTATCGTTCAGGCCCACAAAGACCCGGGCATCTTGGTCACCTATCGAGTGAGCCGCAGGGATCGCGTTGACGTTGACACCTTCGACTATCGAGTCGGACCTCGTTGGCGCGCCGGGTGGAGTGAGGTGATGGTGACCAACTACACGGAAGGCACCTTGGTCCTCGACTTGATCGACGCGAAATCCAACCGGCTCGTTTGGCGGGCCTATTGTACCGGCGTCGTCGACGGTCTCGAACAGGCCGGTCGCAAGATCGACAAGGCCGCCAAGAAGGCGTTCAAAGCCTATCCGCCGGATGCAACCCGCTAGAGCGACATCGACCACAAGGAGCACGACCATGAACAAACGACAAGTACTAATCATCGCGACGACCCTCGTCGTCGCCTTCGGCCCACTGGCCGATTCGATCGAGGCCCAACGCGCCCGACAGGGCCAAGCGCGATCCCGCGTCTCGGCGAAGTCCGGGAATCGTTCCATTGCTCAGGGTGAGCAGAGGCCCGGGCGTCGAGCGGATCGTCGCGCAGACAGGAGCCGCCAGGGCCCGGCTGAGAGTCGTCGTCAAGATCGCAGCCGCGAGGACCGCCAAGACTTCCGCCGCGAACGCAACGACGATCGAGCCGAGCGTCGTGAAGATGCCCGGGAAGACCGTCAAGAGTACCGCGAGGACCGGCGCGAGGATTGGCAGGACTACTACCGGCGTAACCGATGGGGAGTTCGAGTTGGCGTGCTGCCGGTCGGCTACACGACAGTTTGGGTCGGAGGGTCCTCTTACTACTACTACGGCGGTGTGTACTATCAGCCGGGGCCGTCGGGCTACGTGATCGTCGCTCCGCCTACGAGCGCGGTCATCACGAGCCTCCCCGCCGGCTACGTGACCGTACGCTTGGCCGACGACACGTACTTCTACCACGGAGGCGGCTTCTATAGTTGGGACGCGGGGCGCTCAGGTTTCGTCGTCGTACGCGCGCCCCTCGGGGCCGTCGTTCCAATCATCCCGGCCGCGAACACCCGGGTGTACGTCGGCGGCTCAACCTTCTACGTCGCCGGAGGTATCTACTACCGGCCCACGGTGCGCAGCGGACGATCCGTCTACGTCGTCGCTCGAATCTGAGGAGCGAGACCATGACCGCGGAGGTATCCAGACGCGGTTGGCTCGTCGCGTCGCTGTTGGGGTTGCTGCTGATCTACCCCTATGCGACGCGCGGACCAGTCGGAAAGGCGATCCTGGTACTGGCCAACTCCGCAACGATCGTCGCGGGTGTCTACGCCGTCAGCGAGCGCCGCCGCGACTGGGTGTTCGCAGCGGTCGTCGGAGCCGCTCAGGCTTCGGTCGCGGTCACGGATCTCGCTCTCGAGTCTCGCGAACTCAGCTCTATCGCCGTCGCTTTACTGGCGCTATTCTACGGCTTCGCTCTGGCGAGAACGCTCCAGCTCGCAATCCGACCGGGTCCGGTCACCTCCGATCGCCTCTACGCGGCAGTCGCCGTCTACCTGCTGTTCGGACTGCTCTTCGCTTGCCTCTATACGTTGGCAGCCGACGCGCTTCCCGAGGCGTTTGCCTCCACAGACGGCGGATTTCCCGACATGGCCTACTTCAGCTTCGTCACGCTGACAACGCTCGGATACGGCGACATTCTGCCTCTCGCGAAGCAAGTCCGATCATTGGCAATCGTCGAAGCGGTTTGCGGGGTGCTCTACCTGGCGCTTCTGGTGGCGCGGTTGATCGGCCTACATATCGCCGCCGAAGAGCTGCCGAATTCGAAGGGGTCGAACGCAAATGTTTGAGAAATACGTCCGTCGTCCGCTTGTGAACGACTGACGACTGCTGGTTGAGCAAAACGCGGATTGCATACGAAGGCGAAAGCCAAGAACAGAATCCACTAGGCTTTGCGTTCTTCGTTTCCAGTCGAGACTGGACTTCCCACGGTCGTGGTCGATTGCATCGATCTTCGTTGCGGAACCCCGTTCCTTGGATCGACGGTTGGTTGTGAGGGACGAAGCCTAGACTGAGGACAGCTCACCCTAAGGACTCTCTAAGGAGGTGACCTCAACTTCACCCCCTCTCGATTCCAGAAAACTGCGCCCACTCCTGACCCTCGCCGAGACAGCCGACCGCCTCCGCTGTTCGAAAGCTCACGTCTCGAATCTGATTCGAGGGCGTGTCCACAGCTCTAGCCCCCTTCCAGCGATCCGGCTCGGACGACGCGTCTATGTCCGCCGCACCTCCCTGGACCGCTACCTAGCCGCCATCGAGTCACGCTACGATGAGTCCGGCCAAGATTCGATACCGCAGGCGCATGCAAAAGGAGAAATACATGCGACGTAAACGGTATCAGCGCGGCAGCTTGCAGCGTGTCAAGCAGGGCTGTCGCTTCGTGTGGGTCGTGAAGTACTACGACAAGGACGGTTGTCGCCGCCAGACTACTCTGGGGCAAGCGGCTCGCCTGACCAAGGCAGAAGCTCAGGTCGAGCGCGAGCGATTCATGGCGACGATCAATGAGAACGCGGCCGAGGAGATGTCTCGACGCGATCCTCCAACTCTCGGCGAGTTCATCGTCGGGACCTACCTTCCCTTCAAGCGGCGGCGCTGGAAACTGTCAACCGCTGTGACCACGGAAGACCGCCTCAAGCGGCACATCATCGAAGAGATCGGCGACCGGCCGCTCGACTCGCTCGACCGCGACGCGCTTCAAGAGTTGCTCGACCGCAAGGCTGGTCAGCTCGTTGCTAGCGTCGTCGATCATCTCCGCTTCGACCTCCGGGCCATCTTCGAGATGGCCGTCGAAGACGGGCTCATCAACCGAAACCCGGCGCGGTCGCTCTTCACCGACCGGCAGGCCGCGCGGAATACTGGGCGGATCATGACCCGAGAGGAGGTGCTGCGAGGCTTGTCGAAACTGGAGCTGAGAGAACGTCTGATCTGGAAGCTGGCCGTGTTCGGCGGCTTGCGTCCGGGCGAGATCTTCGCTCTTCAGCGGAAGCACGTCCAGTCGAACGCCGTGAAGGTCGAGCAACGCGTCTATGCAGGCAACCTCGACACGCCCAAGTCACGAGCATCGTCTCGGCTGGCGGCCATCCCAGCAACGCTCGTCTCCGAGCTTCGGGCGTGGCTCACGATGCTGCCAGAAGCGCCGGACTCCTGGGTCTTCCCGTCCGAGACCGGTCAGACACCGGTCCGGCCGGAGAACGTTTGGCGGCGCTGGATCGGTCCGAGACTGGACGAAATCGGCCTAGGTTGGGTCAACTTCCAGGTGCTTCGCCGCACCCACGCCAGCTTGGCGCACGCGGCGGGCATCGACCCGAAGGTGCGAGCCGATCAGATGGGCAACGGGATCGGGGTGAACCTGAACGAATACACGGTGACCGCGCTGGACCAACGGACGGCCGCCGTCGAACTGCTCGAAGCGTCAGTCCTTCACTAATGGAGTGTTGGAGTGTTTCGCCGATTGGCGATTAGGGCCTAAGTTGTTGAAAATATGGAGCGGGAGACGGGGATCGAACCCGCGACATTCAGCTTGGGAACCCGCTTCTCGATTGACAATAAACAACTTAACGCCGAATGGCGTTTACTTCTGACGATCTAAGTCATCTGGTTTCAACGGTGCTCTGAAACCGCCTGTAAATGGAGCACAAACGGATCTCACCGCCAGCGGAATCCTTTTCCTCTATGAAGACTCTACGCATTCGAGAGTACTTGGAGGAAGTGAGATGCTGTTCCAAAAGAACCAACACGCTGTTGAGAGGGTTGTCCGAGTCCTGCTGGGCGTCGGACTGCTCTCCGTCGTTTTCGTCGGACCCCAAACGGCCTGGGGGTGGCTCGGCGTCGTGCCGCTCGTGACCGGGCTGGCAGGGAGCTGCCCGCTCTACACGCTGTTCGGATTCTCTACATGTCCCCTGCAGAAGAACGCGAGTTGATCTCACGGGCGGCAACCGGCAGCCCCGAGGCCCTGGCAGCACTCGTGGACGAGCATGAAGCGACAGTCTTTCGCTATGCAATGGCCCTCGTCCACAGGAGGGAAGAGGCGGAGGAAGTGCTGCAAGACGTCTTCGTCGCGCTGATGCGCTACGCCCGGGGTTTCCGTGGGGAGGCTTCGCTGCGAACATGGTTGCTGACCGTCACGAGAAATTCGGCGTTTCGAAGACGGAGGAAGACCGCGATGCGCGCCGAGGAATCGGTTGATCTGGACGCACTCGGACGCGCCGCCGGGTGGGGCTCCGAGGATCCGGAATCGCTCGCCATCCGAGCCGAGCGCCGGGAGGAACTCGCGCGGGCGCTTGCCGGGTTGGGCGACGAGGACCGCGAGATGATTCTGTTGCGCGACCTAGAGGAATTGTCCGGGCGCGAGGCGGCGGAGATGCTGGGGATTTCGGTCGCCGCGATGAAGAGCCGCCTGCATCGCGCGCGGCTACGGCTTGCCGCCGACCTACGATCGGGAGGTGTGCGTTGACTCCAGCAGAGAAACAAGTTGCGGGCCTGTGGTGCTCCGAGGTGCTCGCCCGCCTCAGCGAGTTTGTCGACGGAGAGCTTTCGCAGGACGAAGTCGACGTCGTGCACGCTCACCTGCGCGGTTGCGACTGGTGCGAGAGGTTCGGGGGAGAGTTCAGCCGTCTTGTGGCCGAGATTCGGAGACAGATGGCGGAACCAGAGCCTGTGGGCGACGAAGTGCGCTCCCGCTTGCGGTCACGATTGGCCTCTGAAGCCGGGAGGGGTCTTTGACGCGGACCGCTGGAACTGCTTGTAGCCTAGGGACTATCGGAGCTTTCTGCCTCCAGGCAGAGTGTTTCGGGATCGTCTAATGCACCGTCTTTTGTACCGAGTCGTTGCCGCGTGCGCATGGGCATGCGTGAGCAGCGCCCTTCTGTCCGCTCAACAAGCGGCCGGCGACAGGCTCGCGCCGGCGCGCGCCGCGCTGGAGCGGAACGAGGTCGATCGAAGCGTCGAACTCTTCACCGAGGTTCATCGCTCTCCTGAGGCGACGGTGGATGAACGCGTTGAGGCCTTGGAAGCGCTCGCGGCCGTCGAGCGGCGTCGCAGCCGGTTCGAGGAGGCGATGCGGTGGGCAGACTTGACGATCGTGGAGGCGCGGCGGGCCGGAAACGCGCTTGCAGAAGGGGAGGCGCTCAATACTCGGGGACTAGCTTCTTATTCCCTCGGCCGCACCGAGGCCGCCGTAGCGGATCTGCGAACCTCCCTGACCGTCCATGAGCGGGCGGGTCACACGCTACAACAGGTCATCCGGCTATCCAACCTCGGAGCACTTCGTCAGCTTGCGGCAGAATACTTCGCGGCCCAGTCGAGCTACGAACGTGCGTTGAAGCTGCTCGACCAGAACGAGGATAAGCCCTGGGCGGCAGAGCGCCGGGCCGTCGTCGTTGCGAACCTCGCCTCGCTGTACCAAAAACTCGGGCGCTACGAGCGGGCCCTGGACCTCTACGATTCCTCCGCGCAAGCTTCCGACTTGAGCGACCGAGAGCGCGTACAGCTCCTCGCGAATCTGGGAGCGCTCTACCGCCGACTAGGCGATCCCTACAAGGCTGTGGGGATCTACGCGGAGGCTGCAACGCTCGCCTTGAGGCTCGGCGACGTCTCGCGCCGAATGAGCGTAGGCCTCAATCGAGGGATCGCTCTCGCCCTGGACCTGCATGAGCTTGCCGGCGCGGAAGAGGTGTTCCTCGAGGTGCTGGACGTAGCTCGACGGACAGGCGCCAGGCGCGAACGCCTCCACGCCAGGCTGTACCTGGGTGAAACGCGCCGCCGGATGGATCGGCTGCAAAATGCTTTCGGTGATTTTCAGTCCGCAGCGAGCGACGCGCAAGATCTCGGTCTCGTGGAGGAGCGCTGGAAGGCGCTCTACGGAATGGGGCGCATCGCCGAGCAGCGGGGCGACGCCGCTCAGGCTGAAGCGCTTTTTCGAGAGTCCATCGCGCTAGTCGCATCCCTGCGCGCCTCCCTAGAAGCGCTCGCACTGCGACGAGGATTCCTCGCTGACCGATCGGCGCCGCACCAGGCGCTCCTTCGCTTACTGCTCGACTCGAAAGGAAGGGAGGGAGGCTGCGGGACTGAGAACTTCTGCGAGGAGTTGATTTCGTTGGTGGGTGCACAACAGCCCGAAGTCCTGGACCGACCTGCGGTGTCAGGTCCCAAGGTCGAGGCGCTGCGCGACGAGCTCAGGGAGCTTTGGAAGCAAAGGCTCGACGCCGCTCCCGCAGACCGGCGGGACCTCGACCTCCGGATCGAGCGGCGGGAGGCCGAGTATGAAGAGCTGGCCGCGGTCGAGAAGCGTCGGCGACCGGCAACGCTGGCGGAGATGCAGCGCGGGCTGAACTCGGAAGAAGCTCTGCTCGTGTTGACGATCACCCGGGACCGGTTAGTGAGAATGTGGATTACGCGCGGGACGGCTCGATACGAGTCAACGGAGGTAACCGATTCGTCACTGCGTTTGCTGGCGGAAGCCGCTAGCGCCCTTGCAGTGGCGGACGGCGAGTGGCGGCTACTCGTCGATCGTGCAGGGGCGCTCTTGTTAGGAAAGGCGGAAAGCATCCCCGAGCTTCAAGCGTCATCGCGCCTGCTGATTGTTCCCGCACTCGTGCCCACGCCGCCGATCGAGATTCTCGTCGCCCCCGGCTCTTCGGTGACGCTGCTCGAATCCCACGCCGTCGCGTACATGCCGACGTTGGACGCTTTGAATCGTATATCTCCCGCCTGGGCCTGGCCGTGGAGCAGGACGTTCGCCGCGTTTGCGAATTCGTCCTCCGAGGGTTCCGGCAACCTGCCTCGGTTGGCGAACGCCGAGGGCGAGGCAAAGGCGGTCGCTCGTTGGATGCCCGGGGCCGGGCGGACCTACGTCGACTCAGAAGCGACGCCCGACGAGCTCAGGTTCGTGCTTGCGGAAGCGCCGCCGATCTTGCACTTCGCCGCTCACGCGATCGCGGACGGCGAGCGTCCGGAGTTGTCGCGTCTCATCCTGTCCTCGTCCGGGGGAGACCCGGAACCTCTGATGTTGGCGGAGATCCAGCGTCTTCCCCTGGCCGGGGTGGAGCTCGCTACCTTGTCGGCCTGTGAGACTGCGCAACAGAGCGGCGGCGGCGACGTGCGTTCACTCGCAGGAGCGTTCCTTGAAGCGGGCACGGCCTCGGTCGTGGCCACGCGATGGAGGGCGCCGGATGCGCCGACGGCAGCCTTGGTAGAGCAGTTTTACTATTGGATCGGGCGAGGAGAGGATCGTACTGAGGCGTTGCGTCGCGCAAAGCTCGCTTTGGCGCGCGAGCCTGGCACGGAACACCCCTATTTTTGGGCGGGAACTGTGATGCTCACCCGGTCGGCCGGACCGGTGGTTCGTCCCGTGCCGTGGCCTTGGGTGCTCGTAATACTCGGGCTGACGGTTGCCCTTACGGCTCTTGCGCGCCGCCGCACCCGAGGCGGAAGAGCGGCGGGGCGCTTCGACCCCGCCGCCGCGGGACTTAGTCGTCTTGGAGAGCGCAGCCCAAAGGCCCAACCATCACGCTCGTGGCTTCGCCAACTGACGGGAAGCCCGAGGGCAGGAGGAGATCATCGTCGTTCGCTTGGGCGGTCGTGTCGAAGTTCAAGTCGCCCACGATGTCGCCGATGCTGAACAGCGTCATCCGACCGACCGAGACTCCGCCGACCTTCACATCAAGCGTCTGCCCCGCCGAGTAGCCAACGCCCGGCTGCGCTTCGAAAGACGCATCAAACTTGATGCGCCCGTTGCGGCTCTCAAATTTGGCGTCCATGGAGATGTCTTGGACGCCCTCAGCGTCGCAACGGAGGCGAACTCGGTCGTCTGATCCGGCCGAGGCGACATTCGGGACGCCGAGGGCCACAGCCAGGGCCATGGCATAAACGGAGTATTTGATCTGATTTTTCACTTGGATTCTCCTAGTTCGTGGAGGGCGCTACTTCCCTACGACAGCCTGTAGGCCGCCGATGGAACAGGTTTCTTACCGCCTTTCTTCCAAAGAAAATTTCCTTGTTCCGCCCGGCTCTCCACGTTGTCTGAACAGTCGTTGGAGGTGGGAGGCGAGCCGTGATGTCGCCTACAATAACGACGGATGGAATCGGCTGCCGACGAGGAGTTGGTCCAGCGCTACTTGGATCGTGCGGAGACGCCTGCCGGGCGCGCCGCGCTCGACGAATTATTCGGGCGCTACCACCGGCGCGTTGCGCTGTGGTGTCTGCGGATCGTCGGGGATCGGGAGACGGCCTTGGATTTGACGCAGGAAGTTTTCTTGCGCGCCTACCGAGGCTTGGATTCGTTTCGAGGGGGCTCCAAGTTCTCCACTTGGCTCTATGCAATCGCGAGGAATCATTGCTTCAACGCCGCAAAGTCGCAAGCTCGCCGCCCGGCAGATCCGGCCGAGCCGGAGGTCTTCGACCGAATCGAATCGACCGAACTCGATCCGCACCAACAGGCCGAGGCCGCGCAGCTTTTCGCGACCGCACAGGCCCTGATGGACGGAGAGCTCAACGCAGTCGAGCGGCAGGCGATGCTGCTGCACTACCGCGACGAGCTGCCGCTCGATTCAGTGACTCGCCTGTTGAAGCTCTCAAACGCCAGCGGCGCCAAGGCGGCCATCGTCAGCGCGAAGCGCAAGCTCAAGCGCGCGTGGGATCGCCGACAGGCTGCCGCGACAAATGTTCCGAAGGCGGGAGGTTAAGCGCGTGCCCGAAAGCGTCAGTCAAGAATGCCCGAGCTTGGAGACTCTGGTGCGTCGCCTGGAAGGCGCAGAGGGCGAAGAGATGAAGGCTGCAACGGAAAGGCATCTGGAGGACTGCGCCTCATGTTCGACCGAGTCGGCGCTGTTCCGCGAGTTCCTCAACGGCGAGGTGAGTCCGGAAGAGAAGGTCGGCGTCGATTGGGTCGAGAGGCGCATCCGGCCTCCGTACGCTCAGGACCTAAACGATACCTCTTCGTGGATGGATCGGTTGGCGTCAACGCTTCGCGGCAGTCCTCTGGTCTGGGCGGGGGCGGCGGCGATGCTTCTCGCCGCCGTTCTAGTGGTCCGCGACGCGCCCCCAGGGCTGCCTGGGGGGTTGGGCAACGGGCGGATCGTAGAAAGGTCCGGCCAGCTTCAGGCCGCGGGGCCGATCGGGGATATCGATGCGCCTCCCTCCTTCCTCGAGGTCGTCGCCGTAGCTGATGCGGTCACCTATCGCTTCAAATTACAAGAGATTGATCGGACACTAATCTGGGAGGCCGATTCAGCACAGCCGCGGGTCGAGCTGCCTGCCGAGATCGCCGCGGAAGCTCTTCCCGGACGAACGCTAGTCTGGAGGGCCGCCGTGCTAGACGAGTCGGGCTCCATCCTCGCCGAAACACAGTCGACGCGTTTTGCGGTTCGCGCGGAGGGGGCGCGCTAATGCGCTGGGGAGTATCACTGCTCGGCTTCCTCGGCGTGGTCGGTGTTTGCTCGGGTCAGCGCGAAGCGTCCATGCGGGCCGCTGAAGAGATCGCGCCGGCGGGCGGACTGGCAGTGATTCAGATCGAGCTGACCGAGCCCGTCCCGATCCTCACGGGCGACGTAACCGTGGGCAAGCGCGGGGCGGTGCTCGGGGACCTATGCGGACTGGGCCTCCTGAGCAGCGCGCTCGACGTCGTCGGAGTCGGTACCCGTCAAGGGGATCAGACCCGCGTTCGCTTCCTCGGCTTCAGCGGGCAAGTTGGGCTGAGCGAAGACTTGCCGGTCATGGTGGTGGCGTTCGACGTTAGTCCCACGGCCGGGCTCGGCGCGGAAGGGAGCCTGGAGATCATCGAGTCTTCGCTGCGATTGGAGGCGCCGGGTGGAGCCGTATACCTGAACGACGTGAAACAAGGGACGGTTACCGTCGGCGGCGCTTCCATTACGCAGGTCACTCCCTCGAACGGCATCGTCCCCGCAGGGGCGCAGATCCGATTTCGCGGCGTCGGCTTCGGCCCCGATTCCCGCATCGACGTTGACGGCGTCGAACTGACCTCCGTCCGAGTGGTCAACTCCGGAGAGATCGTCGCGGTCGCCGGCCAGTCCTTTCGTATCGACAATCGACGGATTCGCCTGCGAACCAACGACGCGGAATTCGAAGATTTCTTTTACACCTTCACGCCCGCGAAGCTAGCGCCGGCATCCGCGAATCCCCTGCTACGGTCGGCAATTCCGATCCACTCGCCGGCCACGCGTACCGTCGGGACGATCGCGGCAACGGACGATCTCGTCGGTCTCAGCGTGCGGAACCTCAACGGCGCATCCACCACCGTGCAGGTGCGAGCATTCGACCAAGCCGGACGCCAGTTGGCGGATGCCTCGACTTCGCTGGGGGCGGGTCTCCAGAGCACGTTGACCCCAAGCGAATGGCTGGGCGGCGCCGATGTCTCGACCGCGACGACCTTCTCCGTGGAGTCGGATCAACCCGTGCAGACCCTCGGTTTGCGCTTCGAGGACAATTCTTTTGCCCCTGGAGTCTTCTCCGATGCGCCGCCGCCGGTACCGGAACCGACGCCGCGCCCCGCGATCAGCGCCGGCGGTTGGGTGCAAGCTTCACTTGTGCCTACCCAGCGTACCTTGGCGCCGTTGGCCATCACGACCTTGTTCGGCAGCGACTTCGCCCCGCCGGGCTTCTCCACGGAGGCGACGACCCAAGACTTGCAGGGAGGTCGTTTGCCTACGCGGCTCGGCGGAGTTTGCGTAGAGATCGACGGCGTGCGGGCGCCGCTGTTTTTCGTGTCTTCCGGACAGATCAATCTGCAGGCTCTCGATGGAAGCGCGGGCGCAGCTTCAGCAATCGTGATTCGCGGGTGCGGAACGGCGGAAGAATCCCGCAGTGCGTCTGAGACGACCGTTGTCGCCGCGGCCAGTCCGACTTGGTTCGTCTTCGGCAATGATCCCTCGGGCGAGAATTCCGTCGCGGCTCTCCACGGAGGGGGGCCGCTTGTCGCGGCCGATCCCATGCTCGTGCCGGGCGGGACTCCCGCCGTTCCAGGGGAGACCGTCAGTCTGTTCGCGACTGGATTGGGAATCACCGACCCGCCGCTAGCGCCCGGTGTCGTTCCCGGCTCCGTTCTCGGTGCGCAATTGGCGCGCGTGACCGGCGCCGCCGTTCTGACGATCGCCGGTCGGCGGTTGCCTCTTGAAGCCGTCTTGTTCGTCGGAGCGGCTCCCTGTTGCGCGGGCCTCTATCAGGTCGTCCTACAACTGCCCGCAGACCTCCCGACCGGCCGGGCCCCAGTGTCCATTGCGATTGACGGCGTCGCGTCGCCGTCCGGGCCCTTTCTGGCGATCCAACGTCCTTAGCGGCTTTTTTCCTGTTCCGGTCGTCGCTGCGCGTTGTCCTACCGGAAGAATGCTGTCGAAGTCGGCCCGGAGGCTCGGCGCTTTCCACAGGAGAACAACAAGAATGCTACGCAATACATACAGGGAGACTGGGGTGGCGACTCGATTGAGTTTGCTCATGCTTGCAGCGCTGCTCGCCACGTTTCTGCTCGCTCCGGCCTCTCTAGACGCCGCTGACAACGGTCCCTCAACGGTCAGCGCCAAGGGCTCCGGCAGCGGCGGAACGGACGACGATGATGATGATCGAGACAGAGACAATTCGGGCTCGGGCAGCTCCGGTTCCGGCAACTCCGGGAGTGGTTCGACCGACGATGACGACGATGATCGAGACAAGGACAATTCGGGCTCAGGAAGCTCCGGCTCGGGAAAATCGGGCAGCGGCAGCTCCGGTTCCGGCAACTCGGGGAGTGGGTCGACCGACGACGACGATGATCGAGACAAGGACAAGTCAGGCTCAGGAAGCTCCGGCTCGGGCAGTTCGGGATCAGGAAGTTCGGGCAGCGGCAGCTCCGGTTCCGGGGGGGCTTCGACGGACGACGGGGATCGCTCCGAGGAGCGTTCGACGCGTCAACGCTTCGAAGGCAAGACGCGCGCCTTGATCGACGGCTTTCAGGCTGAGTTCAGCGTCCGTCGCGAAGTGCGCTTCGATCGTGAGAAGTTCCGCGCGGAAGCTTCCAATCTCAACCTCGGCGCAGGCACTCGCTTGGCCGTTTGCTTCAACGGCGCTTCTCTTGGCGACATCACGCTCAACTCGCTCAACTTCGGCGAACTCGAACTCGATTCTCGCCGGGGTCAGGCGATTCCAGACTTCACCGGCGGCGAAACCGTCGATCTGCGACTCGGGTCTTGCGGCGGAAACCTTGTACTCTCGGCGACGTTCGGCTCGACGGCGGGCGGCGGCGGACAGACTACTCCGCCGGTGAACGACCGATCGCGCATCGAGGGCAAGGCGCGTCGATTCATCAACGGATTCGAGGCCGAGTTCAGCGTTCGCCTGGAGCGTCGGCCGGACCGAGACAAGTTCCGCGCCGAGGCGCATAGCCTGAACCTCGGCGCAGGCGCTCGGCTGGACGTATGCTTCGCGGGCGACTTTCTCGGCGACATCTTCCTCAACTCGCTGAATTTCGGAGAACTCGAGTTGGACTCCCGTCTGGGCCACTCCTTCCCGATCTTCGAGAACGGCCAAACTGTCGAATTGCGCCAGGGGGGCTGCACCGGTGAGCTGCTACTGGCGGCGACGTTCGGCGGCGTATCGAACAACCCGAACCCCGGAGACCCCAACGAGCCGCAAGGAGGCAGGACGGAGATCGAGGGCAAGACGCGCAGGGTCCTCAACGATTTCGAGGCGGAGTTCAGCATCCGATTCGAGCAGCGCTTCGACCGTGACAAGATCCGCGCAGAGGTGTCGAACCTGAACCTAAACCCGGGCACAATTCTGACGGTCTGCTTTGATGGATCGTCGCTCGGCAGGGTTCGGTTGAGCCCCATCCACTTCGCGGAACTGGAACTCGATAGCCGGCTCGGGCACAGTGTTCCCATACTCGGATTGGGAGACACCCTCTCTATCCACGAAGGGGGGGCGTGCTCCTCAACTTCGCAGTTGTTGTCGGCGACGTTGGGCGTCGGCGACTAGCGGCTGACCGCCCCACCTAGGTCAGTCGGAAGGGCTCGCCGCCACGGGGCGGCGAGCCCTTTTGGGGCGAGCTTTGGTTGCCGCTTGCTGGCAGCGCCCAGTACGACCTGCCGCCGTCGTTCTCCGCCCTAGCCGGCCATGGCCAGCGTCACTGCGAGATCCTATTGGACGACGACGAAGCCACCCTGTGAGCGCGGAAACGCTGCACCAAAGCTCCAAGCCGAGAGGCTCACTTTCGAGACTCCGCGCAGGACCGAAACGCCGTCCGTATCGAAAGTCTGCCACGCGAGCGTGCCTTCCTGCCCCCATCCCGGCACTTCCGCCCAGACCAACAGCGTCTGTCCGTAGCGATCCCGCGCAATCCTCGGGTGTTTTCGCTGCCGGGCTTCACCGGAGGGCCGCTTTGGATCGGAAGAGTCTAAAGATCCGCCCGCGATGGACGCGAAATAGACCTGGCTCTCCGTTTCCCATGCCGCCATCAGTCCCGACTCAGACGGTACGAGAACCATCGAGCTGACGGGACACGCTCCGATCTCCCATTCATGCAGGCGCCGGCCTCGAAAGGGTTTGTCGCCTGTCTCCGAGAACAGGAGGTAGACGTCACGATGAACCACCTCTCTTGCGGAACGATAGAGCGAGTACAGATGACCGCTTGGGTCCAGATGCAGCGCCATCCCACAGCAGGCGCACGTGCCGGTCGATTGATTGAAGGCAGGTTGCTCAGTAGAGAACGATTGGCCTTCATCAACGGAGCGGGCGATCCAGACTTGCCGACCAGCCTCGCCCTTCAAGGCACCCTCGGAGGACGCGTGCCATCCCACATAGACGCGGCCGTCCTGGTCCGCCGCGACCGCGGCTCCGCCGTCCAGCCCAAAAGTCCGGGTCATTAGATTTCGTGCTGGTTCGAAACCATCTCCCGAATCGTTTGTGCGGGAGTACAACAAGGGCAGCCCATTATGCGGGTTGTCCTGCGCCATCTCCGGATTGAGTGGTCCGCGCAGTGCCGCCTTGGTCGAGCCGTTCCAGACGACGTGCACGCGCCCGCGTTGGCCGACGGCCAGCTGAGCGCCGCGTATCGTACCCGCAGCAACGGCGCTGCCTGCCTGACTATTGACGCGAACCGGCTCAGAGAACGTCGCGCCGTCATTGCGAGATCGCACATAAAAGATATCCCCGTGCGCAGGCGCACCCTTGAAGTAGACGAGATGGACGACTTCGTCTTGGTCGACCGCGACCTGGGGCTGAATTCCTCCACCCGGGACCGGGAGAATAGCTACCGTCGGTCCCTCGGCGGCGAATGCACTCGTCACCAGAAACGCGCAAAAGAGAGGGAGCAGCTTCATTGAGATTCCCTAGATTACTTCGTCCACTCGTCGAACAGCAGCAGCCGCACATTCACGGCTGCGACCACGATGCTCAAACTCATCAACACCGCTCCGTGCGCGGGACGCAGCAGAATGCCCAAGGAGACTGAGACGGCGGCAGCGCATGTTGTAGCGAGGAGCTTCCGTTACCATACGAGCGGCGCTCAAACCATGTCGAATCTCCGCCGCTACGCTCCCCTGGCACTGATCTGTTTGCTCGCTGGTGCGATGCTGTACGTGGGTTGGCAGATTCTCGATCACCGCGACCACGCCGCTTGCAGCGTCTGCGGAAGAGAGGTTCATCTCGCCTCTCGCGTCGACGGCGAAGCCGACGGCGAAGCACTCACGTTTTGCTGCGCGGCGTGCGCTCTTCGAGCCGAGAACCAAGAGGAAAGGCCGATCCGGTTGACTCAGGTGTTCGACTACCGGTCTGGCGAACCAATGGCCCCGCAGGATGCCGTCGCCGTGGTCGGAAGCAACGTCAACCTGTGTATGCGCGAACATGCCTTGACGGACGCTCGCAAGGAAACGCACGACTTGCATTTCGACCGTTGCTCTCCCGGTGTTCTCGCATTCAAGAGCGAGGTCGCGGCCGAACAATTTCGGGCTGAGCACGGCGGCGTCAGGAAGTCCTTCGCAGAATTGGAAGAGTCGTTCCGATAGCATCATCGCTGTCCCGCTACCAATTCAGGCCGCGTTCCCGGTCGATCTCGTAGAGCCTCAACTTCAGCCGCCGATATAGTTTGGGGTCGAGCGGACTCTTGAGCGCGAATTTGTAGACCTTCGGCTGTCGAAACGCGCCCGCGTTGCCCTCGTAGACATGAACCTCTAAACGGTAGAGGTCGGACGACCAGACCGAGGCGACTTCGCGGTCCAGCCGCCACTCCCGTGATTGCTCCGAGGCTTCCGTCAGGTAGACGATGCGCTCTTGCGAGATGTGGATGGAGCCCTCGGAGCCGCCGAGCGTTTTGAGGTGCTTCGCCGGAATCTTGTCCTCCGCTTCCGCCGGCTCTTGGACTAGCCGGTCGGTGACCGGTTTGCCGATACGCTCGGTCATGCGGTCAAACAGCACGTCCGGAAGCTCGCCGGCGAGCAGCTCGAATCGGTAGTCGCGATCTCGTCCGAGCTTCCAGGCGACGTCCTCATAGCTGAGCAACCTGAGTTCGGTCGAACTCACGCGATCGAGATGCTGAATGTCGGCGTAGTCCCAGCAGCGTGCAGCCTCGCCCTCGCCCTTGGAGGCAAAGCAGACCCCCGAATCCGAGACACGCAGGGTTCCCTCCTGGTCGAGCCACAGCGGCTTCTTCAGGACGACCTCGAACTCTTCTTGCGCCGTCCCTAGGGAGGCCGCGAGCAGGAATAGGGTGAGCACTCTCATGCATGAATCTCCTTCGGATCACGAAAGCCTCGGAACGGCTCTCCCTTCGGAAGCCCCCGAGACCGCAGCAAGTAGTAAACGATGGGATAGATAGCCAAGACAACGATTCCGGAAGTTACGACGCCTCCCACCAGAGGCGTCGCAATGCGCTTCATCACGTCCGCTCCGGTCCCGGTGCTCCACATGATCGGCAGCAGGCCAATCACATCCGTGGCGATGGTCATCAGGATCGGTCGGACGCGCTTGACGGAACCTTCGTGGATCGACTGAATCAGTGCGTTGCGGTCCGTCATCAGGCCACGTTCTTTGAAGTCCCTGTAGGAAACGTCCAAGTAGAGGAGCAGCACGATCGCCGTCTCCGCATACAGCCCAGCCAGAGCAATTACGCCGACCCAAACCGCGACGCTCAAGTTGTAGTCGAGGACGTAGAGCAACCAGACGGATCCGGTCAGCGCGAAAGGGACGCCGAGAAGCACGATCGACGCTTGTGCCAAGGAACTCGTGTTGACGTAGAGGATGACGAAGATCACCAGCAGAGTCAGCGGAACCACCAGCAGGAGCCGCTGCTGCGCCCGCTGCATGTACTCGTACTGGCCGCTCCAAGAGATCGTGTACCCTGGCGGCACTGTGATCTGCGCGGCGACGGCCTTCTGCGCCGCCTCAACGTAGTTGCCGACGTCAATATTGCGGATGTCGACGTAGACCCACGCGTTTGGCTTGGCGTCCTCGCTCTTGATTCCAGGAGGCCCGACGACGTATCTCACGTCAGCGAGTTGTCCCAGCGGAATCTGCGGACCAGCGGGCGTGGGGATCAGCACTGAGCGCAGCGCGGGCAGGTCGTCACGCAATTCGCGACTGTAACGTAGGTTAACCGGGTAGCGTTCCAGTCCCTCGACGGTGGTTGTGATGTTCGTTCCGCCAATCGCCGTTTGGATCACAAGCTGCACGTCGCGAACGGTCAGCCCGTAGCGCGCGATCGCGTCCCGGTTGATGGTGAAGTCGAGATAGTTGCCCCCCATGACGCGCTCGGCGTAAACGCTCAGCGTTCCCGGAACCTGGCGCACGACGCTCTCGACTTCCTTACCGACCCTCTCCAATTCCGCCAGGTCCGGCCCGGCGATCTTGATGCCGACGGGCGTCTTGATTCCTGTCGAGAGCATGTCAATGCGGGTCTTGATCGGCATCGTCCAGGCGTTGGTCAAGCCGGGGATTTGAATCGCGGCGTTCATCTCGTCCGCGAGCTTCTCGGGCGTCATCCCTGGCCGCCACTCGCTCTCGGGTTTGAGGGTGATCGTGGTCTCGATCATCGACAGGGGCGCGGGGTCGGTCGCCGAATCCGCCCGTCCGATCTTGCCGAAGACATGGTGGACCTCCGGGAAGGTCTTGATGATCTTGTCCGTCTGCTGCAGCAACTCTCTCGCCTTCGTAATCGAGATGCCGGGCAGAGTCGTCGGCATATAGAGCAGGTCGCCTTCCCACAAGGGAGGCATGAACTCCGATCCGAGCTGCCCGAACGGCGCCGCGGTGACGACCAAGGCCAGCAGCACTAGCGCCAGCACCGGCCATCGGAAGCGCAAGGCGAAGGCGAGAACCGGTTCGTATAGCCAAATCAGGACTCGGCTAACGGGATGCCGCTCCTCCGGCAGGATGCGCCCGCGCACCCAATACCCGACGAGTACGGGAACCAGCGTGACCGACAAGAGCGCCGCCGCCGCCATGGCGTAGGTCTTGGTAAACGCCAACGGCTTGAACAGCCGACCTTCTTGCGCCTCCAAAGTGAAGACCGGCATGAACGAGACCGTGATGACCAGAAGCGAAAAGAACAGCGACGGACCGACCTCCTTCGACGATGCCGCGATGATCTCCCAATGCGGTTTCTTGCCCCCGTCGCGTGCCAGGTGCTTATGCGCGTTCTCCACCATCACGATGCCGGCGTCGACCATGGTGCCGATGGCCACCGCGATTCCGCCCAGCGACATGATGTTGATGTTCAGCCCTTGGAAGTAGACGGCGATAAACGCCATCAGAATGCCTACGGGCAGGGTAATGATCGCCACGAGCCCGCTGCGCACGTGGAACAGAAACACGAGACAGACGAGGCCGACGATGAGAAACTGCTGTGTCAGACTCGATTCCAGGCTATCGACCGCGCGGTCGATCAGCGCTGACCGGTCGTATGCGACCTCAATCTCGACGCCCTCGGGCAATCCGGCCTTCACCTCGGCGAGCTTGGTCTTGACGTCGGCGATCACCTGCCGCGTATCGGCGCCGTAGCGGACGACCACGATGCCTCCTACGGTCTCGCCCTCACCGTTCCAATCGGCTAAGCCTCGGCGCATCTCGGGTCCAATGCTCACGCGCGCCACGTCGCGCAAGAGGATCGGCGTACCTGCTCGGTCGACTCCAAGCGCGATCTTGCGAATATCCTCGACGGACTCGATGTACCCAAGCCCGCGAATCATGAACTCTTTCTCGGCAACCTCCAGGAGTCTCCCGCCCACGTCGCTGTTGCTGTTCTGAACTGCCGTGCGGATCTTCGAAATCGGAATCTCGTACGCGCGCAGCTTGTTGGGATCAACGGTGATCTGGTATTGCCGCACGAAGCCGCCGACGCTCGCGACTTCCGAAACTCCCGGCACGCTGGTCAACTCGAACTTGAGGAACCAGTCTTGGATCGACCGTAGTTCACTCAAGTCGTGACGGTCCGACTTAAGCGCGTACATGAAGGCCCAGCCGACGCCGGTAGCGTCCGGCCCGAGCGTCGGCGTGACGCCAGGCGGCAGGCGTCCCGAGGCGTAGTTCAGGTACTCAAGGACGCGACTACGCGCCCAGTAGATGTCCGTTCCGTCTTCGAAAATGATGTAGACGAACGAGAACCCGAAGAAGGAATACCCCCGTACGACCTTCGCGAACGGCGCCGCCAACATCTGCGTCGTGAGCGGGTAGGTGATCTGGTCCTCGACAATCCGAGGGGCTTGGCCGGGGTACTCCGTGTAGACGATCACTTGGACGTCCGATAGATCGGGGATCGCGTCGAGCGGCGTTTGCGAAAGCGAGTAGAGCCCCGCGGCGGCAACCACCAACGTCCCCAGCAGGACGAGGAACTTGTTTTGTATTGACCAGTCGATGATGCGTTCAAACATGGCCGCGCCTCTAGTGCTCGTGCTCCATCGACATGGGCTGGGGCCTCGCTGCTGAGGCGTCGGAGCCTGGAGCGCCGCCGTCTCGGCCGCCAAGCAACTGAGCGATTGCGGCTCGCAGGTTGCTTTCCGAGTCGATCAGGAACTGCGAGGAGGTGACTACCTTCTCTCCTGGCGACAGGCCGCTGGTCACTTGTTGCATCTCGCCGCCGGACAGTCCCAAACTCACCTCCCGCGGCTCAAACAGGCCTCCGCCTTTCGCGACGATGACCACGGCACGTTCTCCGCTATGGAGCACGGACTGTGCCGGAACCAGCGATGCGTTCGAGACGCCGCCGGATCGAGCGGTCACGTTCGCATACATCTCAGGCCGCAGCCGCAGGTTCGAATTGGCGACCTCGACCAGCGCCGTTAGGGTCCGCGTGTCGGGATTCAACGACGGCCGCAGCAACACGACCTTTCCGCTCCACCGGCGCCCGGGGAAGGCGTCAACTTCAACCAGCACTCGACTCCCTTCCCGCACGTGCCGGAGATCGTCTTCATAGAACTCAACCTCAGCCCAAAGCGTCGAGTGATCAGCGAGCTTGAGCACCGTCATGCCGGGCGTCACTTTCATTCCTTCCAACGAGTCGCCCATCTTGTCCACGATGAAGCCGGCAGCCGGGGAGACAAGCTCAATCGTTCTGCGTACCTCCTTCGTTCGCTCCAGCATTTCGATCTGTGTTTCCGTCACATCCCAATAACGCAGGCGCTCCCGTGCCGCTTCTACCAGCGATCGAGCCCGCTCAACGGCTGCAGCGTAGGCTTCTCCCTGCTCCAGTTGGTCCGCGTAGTCGATCGCCGCCAGGAATTCCCTCTGGGTCGTCACCAGAGCTGGACTGTAGATCTCAAACAGGACATCGCCGCGCGCCACTTTCTCGCCGACATTGTTCACGCGCGCCTCTTCAATCCACCCCTCAAACTTGGTGTTGATCGAAACGATCTTTTCTTCGTTGTGCGCCAGCACGCCGACCGTACGAATCTCCACCGGCAGCGAGCCTTGGGTCACCTCCGTCGTCCTCACGGCGAAGTTCTGCAGAAAGCTTGGGCTGACGCGAACGCCGCCCTCTTCGGCCGCCTCGTCTTCGTAGACCGGGACGAGGTCCATGCCCATCGGCGACTTGCCCGGCTGGTCGGATGTGTAGTTGGGGTCCATCGGGGCCCGCCAATAGAGGATCCTCCGTTCACTTTGAGGCGGCGGGGCAGTCGCGCCCCCGACCGGGACCAGATTCATTCCGCAGATCGGACAACTGCCCGGTTCCTCCTGGATCACTTGCGGATGCATGCCGCAGGTGTAGAGTGTTCCCCCGCGTTCGCCCACCTGGTGCGTCGCGTCATGTCGTCCAAGGAGGTGGTCGACCTGCGCCCACCCGAGCGGATTCCAGATGAACAGCGCACAAGCGCCAATCCCCAGCAATACGCCGACAACCACGTATAGAGAACTATGGAGCTTCGTCATGGCCTCTCCTCCAACGGAGCGCTTCCAATCAGAGGAAACGCCGTACCTATCGCCCGCTCCATCTCGGCGAGCCCCTTCATGTAGTCCGTCTCGAGTCGTGCAAGTCCCAGTCGGGCGTCAAGCAACACACGCTCGCTGTCCAAGAGATCAAGCACGCCCGTCGTTCCCGTCGAGTAAGCCGCTTCCGCCGACCGCAGCGCCTGCTCCGCCTGCGGCAGCAAGGCCCGCTCGAACAAAGCAACCTGTTCCTCGACCGTCGTCAGCCGAAAGCCAATTGAGCGAACCGACAACTCCACCTGATTGACGACTCCGCGATAGGCCTCACGCGACGCTGAGAAGCGCTCGGCCGCTTCTTGGACGCCCGCGTCATACTTCGATCGAAAGATTGGAAGATTGACCCCGACCGTCACGCTGTACACGTCCTTACCGTTTCCCTGCGGAGGACTCATGCGGCCTAACTCGTCTCGGCGGCCGAGCACGTTCCCCCAAGAAGCCCCGAGCATGAAGTCCGGGAAGTACTGCCGCCGGGCCAGATGTACCTTCTTCTCCTCGGTTTCGATCTGGAGGAAGGCGGCGGTCGCCTCCGGTCTCCGCTCGCGCCCGAGGCGGTAAAGAGTCTCGGTATCGATCTCGACGGCGGGACGCGGCGGGTCCTCGACCGCAGCCACCGGATCGTGGGGAGGACGATCTCGCAACGTGTTCAGCACGGCCTCGGCATCGACGCGCTGGCGCATGAGTTCGCGACTCCGATTCAGAACTCGCGTGATCTCGGCCTGGAGCTTGACGACGGCTTGTTGTAGCCCGAACCCCTGCGAGTAGCGCGACTGTGCGAGCGTCTCGTAGTGCGACAGGAGTTTCCTCTCCTCGTCGGTGATTGCGAGCGCGCGGTCGATATAGCTGAGGTCGAAGTAGGCGAGCTTGACTTGCCGAATCACCTCCGCCCGGCGCGCGCGGTAGAGTTCGTCATAGACGGCGGCCTGCGTCGCCGCAACCTTGCCTTGATCCGACAGCTTGCCGAACCACGGAAAGCGCTGCGTCAATGAGAGGACCGTAGTCTGCGGGCCGACGCGCGTCTCCGGCGTCCGTGCATATTGCGTCAACGCGAGAGTCGGGTCCGGGAGAGTCGTCACCTGCGGGACTCGCCGCCGAGCGGCCTGATAGGTAGAGAACGCCTCGCGCACGCTGGGGTTCCTGGCGAGCGCCTCTTCGATCAGCGCCGCAAGATCCCGGTCGTCATGAGTCGCATAGGTTTGTGCGAAAGCGGCTATCGGCAGCAGTAGCCACACGCCAAGCAGACGTAGCATTGCCCTTCCTCCTAATAGATCCCTACCGGAGCGCACGCGGCGCTCCCGCCATGTGAGTGGATGTGGGTGGAACGGAGAAGAGCGAAAGCCGCTCCGGGGCCGAGTTCACGGCAAGAATAGGCCGCGACGGTCCCGTAAGGGCATTCCGCTCAGAAGGGAATCTCTAGATCAAGAAGGCAGCGTGAAGCACGAACAACGGCGGGCCATGGTCCGTCGCATACGCGATCTGACGGCTCCACTGTGCGCGGACAGGTGCAATCGCAACCCCACGATCGGCCAGCGACTCAGCGGTCGCAGCGAGGCCGTCTTCAGGGATAGAAAGCGAGTCCGGGGAGGTGAACGGGATACCCCCGATCGCGCACATCAACTCACAGTCCGATTTCGAGTCGCCGGAGTGGCGGTCGGGCTCGTCGCAGCAGTCGTGAGCGTTCTCCAACTGCGCCATCATCATCGCAGCGCAGGGGCGCATCCCGGTCGCGAAGACCAGGCAAGCTGCCAGCACGCCGGTAATGAGTCGAGAAGTCACGCTAGTATTCCAGGCTTCCATGCCGACTCAGCCAGCCGATTCCGCGACTCTGTCCTAGCGCCAGCAAAGCTGAAGACCCTTTGATGCTCATCCTTAGGGTAAACCCTAGAGTCGTCTATAGAGTCAAGGCCGATTTTTGGGCCCTGCTGGCGTGTGAATCCACCGACGGCTCCGCCGCACGCCCCACTCGGTCCGGCTGGGATCGCAACGATCACGCAACGGGAGATTACTTGCGTTCCTGCCGCCTCAGGTACTCCTCGCTCTTGTGCTCGATACTCTTCACTCGATGGCGCCTTTCGCAACTAGATGACCTGGGCCGAGCGGATCAATGCCTTGGAAGCCCTCGGCTACGGCATCCGTGAAGCAGCGTTCCTGTCTCTAGTCGCCGTTCACAGCGGCTATTTCCTGCGTCGTCAGTACGAGACGTTCATCTCAGCCCCCCGAGGTCGACCGGCAAGTCGCTTTCTACGGCAGGTGCTCGACGCCGAGCATGCTCGCTCGACTGAGTACGCGAATCGGACGGAGGTCTTCCATCTCTTCTCGCGAGCGGTGTATCGAACAATCGGCGAGGAAGGCAATCGCAACCGTCGGCCCCGTCCGCACTGCTCCATCAAGGCCAAGCTGATGGCCTTGGACTTCGTACTGGCACATCGGGACCTCCGATTCCTCGGCACCGAGGACGAGAAGACATCGCATTTCTGTGGCGACCTTGGCATTGCCCAAGCTCTCTTGCCATCCAAGACCTATAGGTCGAGCCACTCATCCAGAGAGACATCTCGCTACTTTGTCGAGAAGTACCCGGTTTTCGTCGGGCCGATCGGCGATCGTGCTCGTTCAGCGGTGACCTCCTTCTGCTACGTCGACGAAGGAGTTCTCTCTACCACCGGGTTCACAACATTCCTCAAGCGATACCGGCGACTCTTTGTCGCGCTGAGGCACTTTCGCATCGTCTACGTGGCAGCCGAGCGCAGGGCTTTTCGGAACGCTGAGCGCGCTTTCAACGGTTTCGCCAAATCGTTGGCAAACCCCGAATCGCAGCGACCGCGAGGTGCAATGGGCGATTACTTTGGGCTTCGCTACCTCCTCAAAACACGCCAGTACCAGAGGCTCGACAAGGCGAAACTCGATCGACTTCGCGACCTCTCGCATCGATTCCAACATCCGACGACCGATATTGCGTTTCGAGAGTGGGCCAACGAGGTTGCATCAATCGAGCGTTTAGGGCCCATCGATGTGTCCTTCGAGTTCCACCTGTTGCCGCACTGCTACGAAATCTTCTGGTCTCAGAAGTAACCGCCACGAACGGACTGAAGCGGAACACCTATCTGCAGCGGGTGTTCCGCCAACTGAGCTGTGCAACACAGTGGACGAATTCTCTAAGCCCCTAATCTTCATACGCTTGCAGGACGCCGCGAGCCCCTCGCGGTTCTCGCGGCGAGCGCAGGGTGGGCGGGAGCGACCCCCGGTTTTTGGGCGCTGGTCCGCCCAAAACCCTCCCGGCTCCGCCTCGGGTCACTCCCACCCACCCTGCGCAACAACGGCATCGTCGACTACATCATCATCGACCTCATCGGAGACACGCACGCCACCGGCTTCCGCGATGTCGAGCACGTTGCTTCTCGTGACCTCGTCACTTTCATCATTGACTCCAAGTTGAACGCCACACTTGAAGCGGTCATCGCCGGAGTCGCGATCAAGGTCATCGTCGCGGTCGCGGTTAGCGTCGTTGCGCAGCGAGTGCGTGCCGGCATTCGCTTCGGCTCGTGTCGGGTTCGGCGACGACAACGACCGAGCCCCTAGCCCACGAAGACGGGACCACAGGAAGGGCGCAACTAGGAGGCGCGTCGCCCGCTTCAAGCACCGCCAGATTGTCAGCCCGTGCCGCAGCACGTTTCGTTGAGTTCCAACGGATTCCTCTCCTCTGAGATTAGGGATGCAAACGTTGAACGGTCTCGTCGGCGGCACTAGCCGCAAACTCCTCACGCTCGCCGAAGTTGCACGCGAGCTGCGCTGTTCCAAGGCGCACGTATCGAACCTGATCGCGCGCAAGGTCCGGCAATCTACTCCTCTTCCTGTGGTTCAACTCGGTCGCCGCAAGCTCGTTCGTCGTGAAGCTCTCGATGCTTGGATCGAGGCCAATGAGCGCGTCTCTGGACGTGATAAGCTGCCTGCGTCGTCAGAAGTCGACGTCGTTCGGCGTGTCAGAGGAGGTATCTGATGCGCAAGCGACACCAACGAGGCAGCTTGGCGAGAGTGAACGGACGCTGGATCGCGCAATGGCGAGAGGATGGTCGAAGGCGTAAGCGCACGCTCGGCCCCGTCTCCGCAATGACCAAGACCGAGGCCCATCAGGCTCTCGAACTCATCTTGGCGCCGATCAACCAAAGCGTCGGCAGTCCGTCCACTTCGGACAAGCTCGCTCACTTCATCGAAGGGGTCTTACTCCCCTTCTACCGACGCAAGTGGAAACCATCCACTGCGATCACAACAGAGAACCGACTACGGAAGCACTTGCTCGCCGACTTCGGTTCCCGCGCCATCGGCAGCTTCAACCGCAACGAGCTACAGAGTTGGCTTGAGCGGAAGGCGACCGACGGCCTCTCGCAAAAGACCATCGATCACCTGCGCTGGGACCTCAGCCAAGTGTTTCGCATGGCCCAACTCGAAGGCTCCATCTCACGCTCCCCGGCAACGCTGCTGTACACGCCACGCTGTGCCGGCCGGACATCCACACGACGCATGAATTGGAAGGAGGTCAACACATGTCTATCGGTCCTTGATACCCGCGAACGCCTCATCGCGATGCTCGCCGTCGTCGGCGGCATGCGCACCGGCGAGATCATTGGCTTGCAATGGCAACATGTCACCGCCGAACACATCGAAGTTGTCCAACGCATCTACCAGCGCCAACTCGATTCGCCGAAGACGAGAAATTCGGTCCGAAGCGTAGCGATGTCGGTCGGACTGCGAGTGGCGATGAACGCTTGGCGAGAAACTGCAATCAGCACAGCGCCCGACGCTTGGGTTTTCCCATCGGAAACGGGCTTGACGCCGATTCAGATGGAGAACATCTGGCGGCGAAACTTTCGACCGAAGCTCGAAGCGGTCGGACTTGAATGGGCGACCTTGTTGGTGATGCGACGCACCCATGCTTCGCTGATGAGGGAACTCGACGTAGACCCGAAGCTGGTCGCTGACCAACTCGGGCACACCCTCGACGTGAGTCTGAACGTCTACGCGAAGCTCGGACTGGAACGTCGAACCGAGGCTCTCGAACTCTTCGAGAGTCGCCTCCGCAGCAACGCCTCAAAGGCCGCCTAGCGAGGAATGGGAGCATAACGGAGCAGGCCGTTGAACCAGATGGCTGTAAGTTGTTGAAAAAATGGAGCGGGAGACGGGGATCGAACCCGCGACATTCAGCTTGGGAAGTCACTAATCTGTTGTAAATAGGGAACTTAGAGTCAAACGGCGTTGATCTCTGCCATCCTAAGCCCTGTAGTTTCAGCACGGTCGTTTCACCCGCCAGTTAATGGAGCCAGATTGGAGCCACGAGGACGCTGGCTCAGCGTGACCGGGCTCTGCCTGCTCAGGGGTGCCCTCTCGCTTCTTTGGATCGTGCTCTGCTGTCGTACTTAGATTACGATTCAGTTGACAAATCGAAACGAATCGATTAGAATGATCGTAAATATCGTAGTTCCACTACGATTATGATGGGCAAACTAAACGACCTCTTTCGGAAAGTGAAGCCCGGACGCCCGGTAACCTCGCAGGAACTGCGAGCAATGGGCATCTCGGCGGACCTTGCGGTTCACTACGTCCGCGCGGGTTGGCTTACGCGCTTGGCGCGCGGCATATTCGCTCGACCTGATACGCCGCTCGAACTGTATCCTAGCCTGCAACAGCTTGAGCGCCGATTCGAAGGGCTGCACGTTGGCGGCAAGACGGCGCTCGATTGGCACGGCGTCCGGCACAATCTCGCGCAACGCCCTCAGCTCCAGATATACGGCTGGGCCTCCGGTTCGCTGCCCGCATGGTTCACCGAGCGATTTCCGGGCTCCTACCACCGGCTCAGATTGTTCGACGAACCGCCGGACGAGCCACTTCGAGTCTCTCGATTCCAACGCCAACCTGACGACCCTCTCGTATCCGAACCCGAGAGAGCCGTCTTGGAGTTACTGAGCAGCGTCGGAGTTCGGCAACCCCTCCAGGAAGCACGTGACGTTATGGAGGGAACGACAGCCCTAAGAGCCGCTGTCCTTCAAGAATTGCTAGCCCGATGCAAGCAGGTCAAGACCGTTCGGCTGTGTCTGAGTCTCGGTAGAGAATTGGGCCTTCCCTGGGCCGCGAAGCTCGACCCGAAACACCTGCCTACTGGAAGCACGGAGCGCTGGGTGGGCCGATCCAAGGAAGGTTTACTGGTACTCGAACCATGAACCCGACCTACCTCGCGACGGCTCGACTCATGGTGGAGATCGCGCCCCTCGTCTTCGAAGGCGGCGGCTTCGCGTTGAAAGGCGGTACGGCGATCAACCTGTTTCTTCGGGAACTGCCGCGCCTCTCCGTCGATCTTGATCTGGTCTTCACCAATCACCGGCTGCCAAGGGAAGAAGCGCTGACAGCTATTAATGGGGAGCTGCGTGCAGCCCGGAATCGCCTCTTGAAGCGAGGCTTCAATGTGCAAGCCATGTCGACGAGCGACCTGGGAGAGACCAAGCTGCTTGTGCGCCGCGACGACCTCTCCGTAAAGGTCGAGGTCAACACGGTGATTCGGGGAACAGTCCATCCGGATCGAATGATGTCGCTGAGCCCAGCAGCGAGCGACGCATTGATGGCGGATCTAGAACTCCCGCTGCTCTCCCCAGAGGAAATCTACGGCGGCAAGCTGGTCGCCGCCATGGACCGTCAGCACCCGCGCGACCTGTTCGACGTCATGGAACTGTTTGAGCACGGTGGCATCACACCGGAGATCCGGCGCGCATTTGTGGTGTACCTATCCAGCCACAACCGGCCGCTGCACGAAGTCTTGTTCCCGAAGCCCAAGGACATCCGCCTCGTCTACGAAGGATCATTCGCCGGGATGACGAGAGAAGCGGTACCGCTAGATACGCTGCTCGAAACTCGCGAGAAGCTGTTCCGCGAGTTGCCCGCGTCGCTCGATGCTAACGAGCGGGACTTCCTACGAACGCTGGCGCTCGCCCGACCTGACTGGTCACTACTTGGAATTTCCCACCTGGAGGAACTACCGGCAATCTGTTGGCGACTCCAGAACCTGGAGACGCTAGCACGAAAGCAACCGGAGAGGCTGAAGGCCTTGGCCAACGCTCTTGACAGGTTGCTCGGATAGTGCGCAACCAGACGCGCACCCTGGTCTCAGCTCCAAACCTCGCACCCCTTGACTTATACTATGAAACCAGCCATCGTAAGCAGCACGGTGCAGCACCGTGCTGCTAGGTGGAGCGTAAGCCTTCGTGCCGACAACGAAACGCCGAATATCCCTAAATCTCCCTGATGGAGAATACGATCGCTTGGCCACTCTGGCAGCAGAGCACAATGTCTCAATGGCTTGGGTGGGGCGCCAAGCTATTCTGGAGTTTCTCGAACGCCACAACGAACAGCGGCAGTTGCCGCTACGGCTTCATCGGCCGCGGGCGGTGGGCGAATGAAGGCTGAACTCGGTTTTTACGAATTCTTCGCTGGCGGTGGTATGGCGCGCGTCGGGCTATCCCCCTCCTGGCACTGCCGGTTCGCCAACGACATCGACCCGAAGAAGGCCGCCACCTATGTGCGCAACTGGGGCGACGACGAGCTCGTCGTACGCAACGTGGCGGAGCTGCTCCCGGACGATCTGCCGGGTGAGGCCACGCTCTCGTGGGCGTCATTTCCTTGCCAAGATCTCTCGCTAGCCGGCAACGGCGCGGGTCTACAAGGCTCTCGCTCCGGTACCTTCTGGTCGTTTTGGGCGCTGATGAAGGGCCTGCGCCATCAGGGCCGCGCTCCAGCGCTGCTGGTGATCGAGAACGTCTGTGGCACCTTGACCTCGCACCAGGGACAGGACTTCGCAACGCTCGCCGCTGCTATCGCGGGCGAGGGCTACTGTCTCGGCGCCCTGGTAATCGATGCCGTGCGATTCCTGCCGCAGTCTCGACCGCGCCTGTTCATCGTTGCAGCCAGCGAATCCATCCGGATATCGGCCGATATCGTTCGCGACGGCCCCGACCCCAAATGGCATACGTCGGCTCTGATCGCAGCCCACGCCAAGCTGCGCGGCATCGCGCGGGAGAAGTGGGTGTGGTGGAATTTACCGACACCTACCAAACCAGTACGACGATTCTCCGAGCTTGCCGAGGACGACCCGCAGGGGATTATCTGGCACACCCGAGCAGAGACACAGCGGCTGCTCGAGATGATGAGTCCCATCAATCGCCGAAAGGTGCGAGAGGCGCAGCGCTCTGGAGAGCGAATATTCGGAACGCTATACAAACGCACGCGGCGGGACTCTGATGGCCGCCGACAGCAACGCGCGGAAGTTCGCTTCGACGAGGTCGCCGGGTGTCTGCGGACGCCGGCAGGCGGATCGAGTCGGCAATTCGTGGTCATCGTCGAAGGGCGCCGTATCCGCTCCCGCCTGCTTTCGCCGCGGGAGGCCGCCCGCCTGATGGGCCTGCCAGACGACTACACGCTGCCTGAGAACTACAACGAGGCGTATCACATTGCGGGAGACGGGCTGGCAGTGCCGTTGATCCGGCATCTCTCGGAGCACCTGCTTGAGCCGCTGGCCCAAGATCACTGCGCGCGTCGCGACAGGGAAGCGGCCTAAACATCCGTGGAAATCAAAGACGTCCTAGAAGCGTTTGCGGTTGAGAAGAAGTTCAAAGGCCGTAAAGGCCCGCTGAGCGTCGCGTTGGTCGTGACTCAGCATGGCAAGTCGATGGGCCTGCCATTGAATCCCGAGGCGTTAGTAACTGAGGGCGGCGGCCAGGTTCTCGGGCTCGGTCGCGGAGCGGTGCAGGCGGTCCTCAAGCGCCACGGCCTCACCCGCGTTCTCGCCTCGGAGGGCGGTCGCACCAGTCGTGGCAGCCTGAATAATATGCGCGAGTACGTCCGCTTCCTCAACGGGCTGGCAGAGCAGGGGAAGGCGGACCTCGATGCGGTCGAGCGCTTCTGGGTTGGCCTAGTCAAAGAGTATTTCGCGGGCAAGCCCTTCCGGATTCGCCTCGACAACTCACGCGGCTTGCGCACGTTGGTGCGCGATGTCGTCGCACAAGCCGAAGCGCGGCAGAAGACCTCGCAAGGGATGCACTACGCTGGCGCGGTAATGCAGCACGTAGTGGGCGCGAAGCTAGATTGCGTGTTGGGAGCGGGCCACGTCGAGCACAACAGCTTCTCCACGGCCGACGCGCCTTCGGGCAGAGCGGGGGACTTTTTCCTCGGCGATGTGGCTGTCCATGTAACGACCTCTCCCGGCGAGGCGTTGATCGAGCGTTGCCGAGACAACCTCAACGACGGCTACCGGCCTGTCATTGTGACGGGACAGAAGGGAATGGGCCTAGCCGAAGGCCTGGCCGAGAACGCTGGACTAGCTGAGCGGATCGACGTCTTCGAGGTCGAGCAGTTCGTCAGCTTGAATCTCTACGAGATGGGCCGCTTCGAAGCTGCGGGCCGGCGCTCGGCAGTGGCGGACCTGGTGGAGCGCTACAACCACATCGTTGACGAAGTAGAAACCGATCCCAGCCTACGGATCGAAGTCCGTCGATGACGACCAGGTAGAACTCTAGCGCGACCTGCGCCGGGTCGGCCAATGACGCCTTTCCAATGTGAATTCATTGGGATCGAGCGCATCTTCGTCCTCCTCGTCAAAGTCAGTGTGCCGTTCAATGCGCTCGGGGATCACAAGCAGCGAGAGCGTAGCCTCGTACGAAGGCAGAGCGAATGAGTGCTCCAAGATGCGGGCTCCTTCTCGTAGGTTCACGTCTCGTAGCCATGCCGTAGCGGGCACGTACTCCAGCCGCTCTGGTACCGCTTCGTTCTGAAACACATCGTAGGCGTAGCTGCGATCGCTCAGGGATCCTCGCAGAACTGCCCGTCCGAACTCCTGAGAGGAGCTGTACCAGACTGCCTCGCCCCTTTTGCTCCACACCACAGCCACTCGATGCGAGGTCAACTCGGTCAAGCGAAAGGCCGCCGCCGTCAAAGACACCGCGCAGACATCAGCTATCGCTCGGATGGATTCGAACGTTGGAGGTGTTCGAAGAATCTCCGTGAGGCGTGACCTTGGCATCAGAACCTCGGCCGCAAAACGATTGGCTTCAGCTTCTGCCCAGCGCGAACGATCGTAGTCCCCGCGCTCGATTTGTTCTGCCGCGCAAGGCGTGGACAAATCCTGTTGATTCGGCAAGACGAAGTGCCCCACCTCATGCCATATCGTAAATCGGCGTCTCTCGGAATTCCGGATACGGGTGTTGACTACAATCGTACCGGCCCCAGGGACCCTCAGTAGGGCGCCGTCGAAGGAATCGGCTTCAACTGCCTCGATTTCAAGACCCAGGCGACGAAGCACTTCCTTCGGCCGCTCGGTGCATGCCTCTCCGAACGTCTCCAGAAAAGCGAGAGCGCAAACCTCTGCCAGCTTAAGGTTTGGTGTCATCGCCTCTTCTGGCTCGCTCCTTGAGCTTGCGTTCGATCTCATCGAGCTGTCGACGGTCGTCCTGCGAAACCTCGCCGCTTTTGCGGTAGGCTCGCGCCACTCCGAGGTCGCGAAGTGGTCGTTCAGCGGACGGACCGAGAGAACCGAGCCAGCCTTTCATTTTGTCGATCGCCTTCCGAGGGTCATTGGGTAGCCGCTCGACCGGTGCCGTCGCCTCCACGACCTGGTTCAGATACCTCGGGGCGGGCCTTCCAGCGCGATGCTGCTTGCGCGATAGGTTTAGAGCGGCTTCATGAAGGCGTTCCCTCATCTTCGCTGGATCGATTCCAGCCGCCTTGAGATTCTCGCGGATGTCTTGGCCGTCGAGTTCCTCATCGGGATTCAACCTCTCGACGAGATCGGCAACATCATGGAAAAGCCTTTCCGTGGGATTTTTGGGCATCGCTAGGTTCCACCCCCTCGCGCTAGCACGCCGTGGAGCCACCGAGAAAGCCTCTTTTTGCGATTGACAACTTCATCAACCGAGACCTCCAGCAAGACTGCGAGATCTTGATTGCGAAACGCTTGGTAGCCTTCAGGGTCCAATTGAACCATAAGCAACTCCTGGAGTTCCGGAACGTCTGCCAGGCTCTTAAGAAGTTGCTCCCGTTGTTGTTGGCGAACCGCCCGGCCCTCTGGGCTCTCGATCTCGGCACAAAACTCATCTAGGCTCAGGAGACCTTCCTCGGCCTCTTCTGCCGAAGAGGAAGTGACGACGCCGCGCACGGTAGTCTGGTATCGCTTCGACTTCTTGAGGTCCAGGAAATCGTTCCGGAGCACTCGTTTCAGGTAGGCGAGCAGCCCCTGCGCCGTGAGCTTTTTCCTAGAACTCCACTTGACTGTCTTGTCGTCGGGATCGAGCAGCTTTTCGACCGTGGCCATCGCCAGGTCATCCGGGCCGCTGCCGTCTCCCGGTAGTGCCAGCTCTGCGTCGGAGCCGGGAAAGACGCCGAAAAGGATGGCAGCGTAGCTCGTCAGGCGCAGCACCAGATCCTCGAAATCGATTTCTTCGAGCGATGAGGAGGGCATACCAGCGGCGACTCACTTCGGTCCACTCAAAGTATATGCGCTTGGGAACTCGTCTTTTTGCCAAAAAGTTCTCTCCACACGGCAAAATCGTGGGCTCTGGATCGCATAAGTAGTGGGCGGCAGGAACTCGTCCTGGGAACCGCCTCAGGAGTCATGTATGGCAAACAGGAATGACCGGTACGTAGTCAAGCATCCGGATGGCGGCTGGGCCGTGAAGGGTCCGCACAGCGACCGTGCAAGCGGCGTATTCGATATTCAGCGGGATGCTATCGACCGCGCTAAGGAGATTGTCGGTGGTCTCGGCGGCGGTGAGGTCCGCATCCAAGGCCGCGACGGCCAATGGCGCGACTCTGACACCGTCGCCCCTGGTAACGATCCCTTCCCGCCGAGGGACACGAAGCACTAGGAGAGCAGGACGATGGCAACCAATCCACCCAAAGGCGACGGACACCGAAAGGGCGCGGTCCGTGATCGCTCGCAAACCTTTAACCCACGCACCGAACGTTGGGTCAAGCGTGACGCCGATACAGGGCGGTTCATGGACCAGAAGGCCGACGACAAGCCATTCAAAGGCGTACGACGCGAGAAGTAGGAGGTGCAAGATGCATAACATCGGAGAGAAGCCGGGCAAAGGTAGCTACTGCTGCACGAACTGTGGTTGGCGAGTACGGTTGGACGACGACTCTGACCGACTCCCTCCCTGCGGCAATTGCGGCAAGGGCCAGAACACCACGTACAACCGCTGCTGAAGCCAGCAGCGTCGCCAGAGGCCGGCCGATCGGTCAACCAAGAGGAACTCGCCAGTACTTCGCGAGATGTCCGCATGCGTTGTCGGCGCTGGTCACCATCCGCATGCTGCAACAGCAACGACGGTCCGCTGTGATTCACAATTGCACGTCGTCGTTCCCGATGTAAGCGGAAGAGAAGTTAACTCTACCGCCGCGTGTGTCGTTGGCATTGCTGGCACCATCGCTCCCAATGACGAAGTCGTCGCGTTTGAACGGAGCGGATGGCTGTGTGTCGCTCGCGCGGGAGCGACCCGAGCTCTACTGATGCGGTAAGGATTTGGCGTAGAGGCGAAGAAGACCTCGAAAACGCTCCACCAAGATCGCGCGCGATGTCGCTCAGAACGTCCGCAAAGGCACCGTGGTCCTCTCCCTGCACAGAGAAGCCCCGCGCGAACTCGTGGTGTATACCCACTTCGGTGAAGAAGGGTTCACCTTCCGTCCACCGGATTCGCACGATGAGCTAACGAATAGTGACGACACAGTCGCCGCGCCAATCGTCGACGCCTATGTCGTCAACCATGTCGGCACCCTCGTCCTCTTGCCGCTAGCCGTGCTGGTCGCCCTATTGCTCGACGCCACTGTCAGCAATGCGGTCACCGTCGATGTCGCTCTTGCGCAGTTTGGGCGGGAGCGACCCGAGGCGCAGCCGGGAGGGTTTTGGGCGGATCAGCGCCCAAAAACAGGGGGTCGCTCCCGCCCAAGCTGCGCTCGCCGCGAGACCCGTCGGGGGCTCGCGGCGCTCTCCATCTGACTGACGCCCAAAGGCTTCGTCATTCGATCGGTTTCGTTGCGGAGCGCCTGAAAGCGGAGCACTTGCTGCAAATAGGTGCTCCGCTTTCGGTGTCACATTTCACCGGCTCTAGCGCTGGCCGGTCGTGTCGGGAACAAGCGTCTGAGAGCGGAACACCCGCTGCAGTTAGGTGTTCCGCTTTCGCCACCCGCTTCATCGGCCATTCGAGGTCCCCAGAAGCGCCCAAAGCGCGCCGGTTCCCGCGCGGCAGGCTGCCTCTTGTCGGCGTGTGAAGACCAGCCTGCCGTCACACGGCACGGTCGAGCGCGCCTTCTTCTCCTCTGTGGGCGAAGCCGTTTTCTCCGCTACGCCGAGCAGGTGTTGCCCATCAGCGCACCTTCGATGAGGTTCGCTCGGTCCATCGCCTCCAGTTCTTCGGACGTATCCGTTGGAGGAATCGCATGGAACCACAGCGAAAGCTGCTCACCTTGACGGAGGTTGCTCGCGAGCTGCGCTGCTCGAAGGCACACGTATCTAAGGCAACGGAGGGGAGAGTGAGGAATGCTTCTCGCCTGCCCACAGTGCGGCTGGGCCGGAGAAAGCTGGTCCGCCGCGAAGCCCTCGAAGCCTGGATTCGGGAGAACGAATCGGGAGGCCGTGATACGCTGCCCGTGTCAGAGATCGACGCCGCGAGACGCATTCAAGGAGGTACTTGATGCGCAAGCGGCACCAAAAAGGCAGCTTGACCAAAGTGAACGGACGCTGGGTCGCACAGTGGCGGGAGGACGGCCAACGCCGAAAGCGAAGGCTCGGACTCGTCGCTGTGTTGACCAAGGCCGAAGCCATGAAGCAGCTCGAAGAGTTGCTGGCGCCCATCAATCAAGGCGCCGGAAGTCCTTCGTCGGCAGAGCCGCTAGGTCGATTCATCGAGCTAGTGATGCTGCCGTTTTACCGGAGGAAGTGGAAACGCTCGACGACCGTTACTTGCGAGAGCCGTATCCGCAAGCACTTGCTGGCGAAATTCGGGTCTCGTCCACTGGGCAGCTTTGATCGAGTCGAGCTACAAGACTGGCTTGAATCCAAGGTCGAGGAAGGTCTCTCGCACAGCACCATCGATCATCTGCGGTGGGACCTGAGTCAGATCTTCAAGATGGCGGTGGCGGAGGGCTGCATCAGCCGATCACCGGCGACGCTGCTGTTCACGCCCCGAGCGGCCATAACCGCGCCTAAGCGGCGGATGAGTCTAGAGGAGGTGAATCTATGTTTCGAAGTCCTTGACGAACGCGAGCGTCTAATCGCGATGCTCGCGCTGACCGCTGGAATGCGGCCCGGTGAGATCCTGGCGCTCCAGTGGGAACACATACAGCCCAACCACATCGAGGTGGTCCAACGCATCTATCACCAGGAGATCGACACGCCCAAGACCAAGCACTCGGTACGCAGCGTGGCGCTGTCTCCCGTGCTGAAGGTGTCCCTCGAATCGTGGAGAGAGGTCGCGCTATCGGACGACCCTGAGGCCTGGGTGTTTCCGTCCGAGCATGGGCGGACGTCTGTGATCGCCGAGAACATCTGGCGGCGGAACTTCCTGCCGAGGCTGAAGGCGGTCGGCTTGGAATGGGCGACGTTTCTGGTGATGCGGAGAACGCACGCCTCGCTCATGCGCGATCTGGATGTCGATCCGAAGCTGGTCGCCGACCAACTCGGGCATACACTCGACGTCAGTCTGAACGTCTACGCAAAGAGCGGACTAGCGAGGCGCGGGGAAGCCCTGGCCTTGCTCGAATCGCGCCTGAAAGGCGCCCAGACGAACGCCACTCCAATCTGAATTGGAGCCAAATGGAGCCAGCCCGTCGGCTCAGTCTCTGTAACTTGTTGAAAAAATGGAGCGGGAGACGGGGATCGAACCCGCGACATTCAGCTTGGGAATTCGAGTCTCGATTGCAAACAAAGAACAGAGAGCGCAGCGGAGTCATTCCTGGCTCACGTACTTTTCGGCAATCCTGAGTCTCCCCGTACTCTCATACGCTTAACGGACCACAAACGGACTCCAACCCGAGTGCCCCTCTCGCCAGCCCGCACGCCGGAAACGCCGCGACACGGATATCTGGCAATGAGACTGATCTTACCCGTCCCGCTATTCGCTAGCGATCGGAGGCTTTGTTAGCGAACTCAATCAGACGTTCGCGAGTTGATGAATCGAGGCGGTTCGGCTGCGAACTCTTGGGCTGGGTGATTCCGCGGTGTTCTGGAATGTCCGGTATCTCGCGCATACTGGCTCGCCGACCGGCAAGCACATCAAGGCCCCGTTGTGCGTTCTGCCCGCTCGGGGAGCCGGGCGCCGCTGCGACAGCACGCGTCCAGTACTCAACCGCCCGTTCAGGTCGCTTCTGATTCGCGTGAATCGCGCCGAGGTTGTAGAGTGCGTCGACGTTGTTTGCGTCGCGCTCCACGAGCGTCTCCGTTTCCGTTTGGGCGGACTCGACATCCCCCGATTCGTACAAGGCCCGCCCCAATTCCAATCGGGCATCCAAGTTATCCGGCTCGGCCTCGATGACGGCTCGAAGGTGCTCGACGGCTTTAGCGGCATCCCCATTCTGGAGGGCGAGCTCAGCCATCCTCATCAAGATCGGGGAGTGGCCGGGATTCCGGTCGAGCGCCTCCTGAAGATCGTCCGGGTCGTCGGCGTTCGCATTGAGAGGCGTCATGGGCGGGTGGTCCGCGCCGCCCTCGGAAGCAGCGGAAGGGTCGCGAGGCCTGCTGGCCTTCGGAGTCTCTCCTCCGCCGCAGCCGTAGAGGATCATCGCAAACGAACTCAGCAGGATTACATTTCTCATGGTGCCTTTCTCTTCCTCAAGCCGAGACCGTCTTCTCCACGATCTCAACGCCGATCTGACGCAGGAATGCCTCGGGCGACTCGCCGCCGATCATCACGAACACGTAGTCGTTCGGAATCTTCCGCTCGCCCGACTTCGTCTCTAGCGCGACGGAATCATCGCCAATCTCAACGACGGTCGAGCTGCGTATGACCTCGATTAGTCCTGCTTGCTCGGCCTCAGCTAGGAACTGTTGGTTGCGTTCGCGAGCGCGGGAGAAGTCGTCCTTGCGATAGGAGAGCGTGACGCGGTTGCGTTTGCCGCGACTGAGCGCCAATGAGGCCTCGATCGCCGAGTCGCCGCCCCCGACGACTAGGATGTCCTTGTCTTCAAAGGTCTCGGCCTCGATGAGCCGGTAGGCCACTTTCGACTTGTCCTCGCCAGGGGCGCCGAGGCGCCGAGGCGTCCCTCGCTTGCCCATGGCCAGCACAACGGTCGTGCCGTAGTAGGCTCCCTTACTGGACTGCACCGCAAGCACGTCGCCGTCACGACGAACGTTCTCGACCCGCTCCTCGGTGCGTACCTCGACGCCCGTGTTCGAGATGATGTTCTCCCATACGCTGACGAGCGACTCCTTGGTTCCGTCCGCAATATAGAGGTTGCCGTAGAGCGGCATGGAGACCGGCTCCGCCATCAGGAACTTGTGGCGCGGGTACTGCTTGATCGTCGACGCGACCTCGCCCTGATCGAAAGCGCGATAACTCAACCCTTGCTGCTTTGCCGTTAGTGCCGCGCTCAAGCCGGCCGGGCCGGAACCGACGATAATCACGTCTACCGGATCTTCACGGCTCGCGGTCGCGCCGTTTCCACTACTCTGCTCGCCGGGCGATCTGGCTTCAAAGTCATAGGGGTCGTCAGTCGACTTCGAGGAATCGTTGCCTGCTCCGTTCTGAGGATGCAATCGTTGATTCACGTAGTCGATTACGAGACGGCCTTCGTTGATCGCCGTCTTGATCAACCCCATGCCGCCTAGCTCACCCACGATGAAGACTCCGTCGACGTTCGTCTCGAAGTTCTCGTTGACCAACGGCACCTTGACCGTCTGCAAAACGTCGCCGAATGCCAGAGCAATGGCGGAAGTCGGACAGACATCGACGCACTTGGCATGCCCGGTGCACTTCTCGGGCGCCGCGAGAATCGCCTTGCCGCTGACCACTTCTAACGCCCCCGTCTCGGGACAAACGTCGACGCAGGTGCCGCAACCGATGCACAGCGAGGTACTGATGACTGGCCGCGGCGCGCCCTTCTCGGCTTCCGGTTCGCCTTCCTTTTTCTCCGCGACAGTAGCGCGATGCACCTTCCAAAGCTCCAGCGGCGCGCCGCACTTCCCGCAGAACTTCTCGCCCTCGGGAACCGAGCCGCCACATCGCGGACAAGCGACCGTACGCATCGCCGGGGCGGCCGGCGTCGCGCCGCCGGAGAGTCCTTTCACGTAACCGCGAACGAAAAAGAACGTGACCGCAACAGCGATCGCAAACGCCAGTAACGTCTCCATTGGCTCTCACTAGAAGTATCCCAAGGAAATCACGAATGCGATGTGGACGATCGCTAAGATCGCCAACGAGTAGCTGAAGGGGCGATGGACAACGTGCCATAGATGGAAGAGTTTGTGGGTCTTCTCCAGAAAGCAGATCTTCGTCGAGAGCCGTAGTTCTTGCCGGGCAATTCGAACGACGTGCTCGAGAGAACGGTTGCCTACGGGCAGCAGTCCGGCCAAGCTGACCGCCTGCATCGGCAGACTCATGTATCGCCGACGCAGACTGGCTACGCGCCACAGACGAACGGCGTCCAGGGCGACCATTTTCCCCAAGGCTTCCACCATGGACATCCGCGTGACTTCTTCCTGAGGAGGGAGCTGCGTAAGACGAGCCAGCTCCGCTTCTGACACTAGGTCCTGCTCGCGCAACAACCGCGCGATTCGGTCTCTCTCTGCCTCAGCGTCTTGCAGATCCATCTCGGCTGCCGTGACGAGCCGCGGAACCTTGGCGTACAAGTACTTGCCGACCACGCCGCTTAGAGCAACAGTCCACATGATCCAGAACGCCATTCCCGCCAGGCCGTGGAACTTGAACGTGCTGTGGAAACTAATCAGCACGGGGGCAGTGAGGCCCATCACGATATGAAAGTCTAGCCAGTGCTTGGTATTGCCGATCTTGCGCAACCAGGGCCAACGCTTTCGAATTGGATAGAGATAGATCAACAGAAAGATCACTCCTCCGGCGAGCCCGAGCTTGAGGCCGATGTCGCCGGACGGACGGTATACGTCGTAGGCCACGTGGTGGACGCGTTCGCTCTGGGGAAGCGAGTAGAACGAGTAGCCCTCCAGGGCGAGCGATGCGAAGAAGACGACCACTAGGAAGATCAAGCTGCGCAGACGCAGCCGGTGCCGCCCCTCGGAGTCAAACCACCGACTGGAATTGGACGGTACTGCAGGGGCGCTCATAGTTGGTCTGGGTTCTCAATCCGGAAATCGGTTTCGACTTGGAAGCGGCGGTAGTCGGTAAACCGGTGCGTGTTCCGCCACAGTTGGTGTTCGGTCGCGGCTTCGATACTTGCCTCGACGGGCATCCAAACGGTCGGGTCCGACAGATCTAGGGGCGAGTACTCCACCCGAGCCTCGACCTGATCGAGGCCGATCTCGGTGAGCGGCTCGCGCAACGCGCTAACTAGCCGTGCAATGTGACCAGACCGTGTGTCGATCCACGCCTCTCCCTTCCACTGCAAGGGGTAGAGTCGGTCTTCGAGCATGAGGGCGGAGGGCGAATCCTCGCCGCGTACGTGCTCGAATCCGATGCGATGAAAGAGGATGCCGTCCCGCTCTTCCGGCTCCAGATCCTCAAAGACGTAGCTCGACTGGAAACGGGGATGAAAGATCAGAAGCGCCAAGGCGAAACCGTTGGTCAGCAACAGAGGTCTATGGCTGGGGCGTTTGATCTTCTTCTTACGGGATTCCGACTGCAACTCGCGCGACTCCTCCACGCGGAGGTCGTCGCCCACCAACTGCAGGAGGACGAGGTAGTCATAGACGGCTTCTCGAGAGTTGAGGGTCTTGTTCTTCTGGGGATCGATCTTGAGTTGCACCACGCTCTCGGTACAAGAGACGGAAGCGACCTGTTTCCAGAACGTCTCTACCTGAGCGGAGATTCGCGACAGCCGGTCTCCGAGCGGCGCCAGTTCAGCCGCTGAACCGGTCGTGGCGCCCAGCAACGCGATACACAACTCTCGTCTCGTCAACATAGTCAAAATCGGTATCCCAGGTCGAGGAAAATCTGATCGTAGTTTTGGACGTCGCCGCGATAGAGCGTCGCGCCGAACCCAAGGAAGTAGTGGGAGCCCATGAACCACTCGACGCTGCCGTCCAAGAACCGCGCTCGGGATCCCTCCGACAAAGCGCTCCGGAAGTCTTGTTGGCCCCCGCGAAACTGAACCCGGAACGCCTCGCTCAGATTCCTGCTCACAGCGACCGAGTGGTAGCGTCCGCTTCCGAACGAACTGCTGAACTGCGACGTACGAACATCGGCTCGCACGTGAGCCCAAGGAACTCGGCCCAGAGTGAAGCCCAAGAGATAGTTGGAGGAGCCGCTTGCATCGCCGCGGCGGTCGCTGCGTCCAAGTTGTCCGTAGACTGCAGAGCGGCGGGGCAACTTGATCCGGATGCCGCCTGTCACGCCCTGAAACAGGAGTTGGTCTACCAGGCCGGTCCCGATCAACCGGTCGTCGAAGGTCGGAACGCCGCGGAAGTAGTTGTGGCTGAGGTCTAGAGTGACGTAGTCGTTCGCCTGCGCCCGGATGGTGAGAAAGTTCCGGCTGAGAACCGGGCCGCTCCGGTCGCTGCCGAAGCGCCCTCGACTGCGATAGTCGACTTCAGCGTTGTGGTAGAGGCTGAACCGACGATTGATTGAAACGGTGTTCTCCAGGAACGCGAACTGTCGTTCTGGACGCCAGCTTCTCCGCGATTGAGCTGCGCCGACGGTACCCGTGTAGCGCACCTTTTCAAACGATCCGGCCTGGAAGCTGGAGAATACGCCCAGTATCTTCCGGTCGGGATCATAGTTCCAAGCCGTCGGATCGGGACTGGAGCCTCCGAAGACGCCGATCGTGGTCGACGGCGACACTCTGCGGCCGTAGTAGCCGCCGTCGAGCGTGCTGAGGCTGCTCGCCCACGGGAGCAGTAACCGCCCGAAGCCCATCGTATTCTTCGAGTGAGGACTGTCGTACTGGAAACCGATGTGATAAGTCCGGTTGATCAAGTCGGTCAATGTCTCCTGGCCGCGCAACCTCGAATTAGTGCGACCTCTCCAGTGACCGGCAAAATTCCAATAAGTGCCGTTGATGCGCGTCACGTCCGCACGGATTGCGACGCCGGTTTGGTGCGACGCTGAATTGGATATGCGATCCATCAGAGAACTCCGCTGGAGGCTGATGCGCCCCTTGGCTCGATTGATCTCTGCCAGCTGCGGACGCGGCACATAAGCTCGCTGCTCGTCTTCGAGCGGATTGCCGTCCAGCATCTCGGAGAACGAGATGATCTGCGCGTAGCCTCGACTGTTGCGAGACGTCATCAGGTGCGCCACGTTCTCCGCGTCGACGGTCGACAGATGAGCCTGGTCGTCGCGAGCGATTCCCCGGAAGTTGATCACGATCTCGCAAACGGCTGACGTGGGCGCGGTTGCGATAACCCGCACGGTCCCAATCGACTGCGTCTCCGTCAGTGGTTGTCCCGGCTCCAAACGCTGTACTTCCAGGTCCATCCCCTCCGACAGGCCGTCCTCCGTACCGCCGTCTAGGTAGACGACGTCCGCAGCAACGTAGGTGATCCGAAACTGAGTGCGCGGCACGCGCGGTTCAGCGCGCAGCAACAACGGCAGACCGGTCGCCAGCAAGGTCAGCGCCAAAAGGAATCGAGTTGTCGTGAAACGCAACATCAATCTCTCCCGTTCGGGTGGCACGCGAGGCAGTTGGCACTGTTGTAGACGTAGCCCCCGACCTCGCTATGGTCGTCGTCCATTTCAGTCTTCCGGTGTTCATGGCAATTCAGGCAGGAGAAGACCCGAAAGTTCGACGCGTTCTGGTGACAAGCAGAACAGACCTGCCATTTCTCTTGCTTGTGGGCGCCCGAGTAGATCGGGAACGAGTGGTTGAATTTCGCTCCGCTCCACCGACTCGTGTTGTGGCAGTCGGTGCAGTCGGTCGGGAAACCAGCCGCCTTGTGGTTCGGATTCGCCACGTTGTCGTACTCCGTTTGGTGGCAGGCGTAGCAATCGGTCGGCGTGCCCGCGAACTTGCCGTTGACGTGGCAGTCGGTACAACTCGGCTCCGTCCTGTGCGCGCCGGTCAGCGGGAAGTCGGTCTGATCGTGGTTAAAGACCGCGCCTTCCCATCGGGTCGTCGAGTGGCACGTTTCGCACTGGAGCGGGAAGCCGGCAGCTTGGTGGTCGGGGTTCGTCGTCCCATCGAAGTCGTCCTGATGACACGTGGCACAAGCGGTACCCAGCCCTTGGAACTTCCCATTGACGTGGCAAGATTCGCAGCTTTGCTGGGTGTGTTTGCCGGTCAACGGAAAATCGGTCTGGTCGTGATCGAAGGCGGCCCCGGTCCACCGTGCGGTCGAGTGGCAAAGCGAGCAGTCTAGCGGGAATGAAGCCGCCTGATGATCTGGACTCGTCGTGCCGTTGTAGTCCTCCAAGTGGCACGACGCACAGTCCTGTGGCGTGCCGGCGAACTTTCCGTTGACGTGGCACTGCTGACAATCGGTCGCGACATGCTTGCCGGTCAGCGGGAAATCCGTCGACGTGTTGTGGTCGAAGACTGCTCCGTCCCATTTCGAGGTGTTGTGGCAGTTCTCGCAGGTCGTTGGGAAACCGGCCGCAGCATGGTCCGGATCATCGGTCCCGTTGTAGTCCTCGATGTGGCACGACGCGCAATCTTGCGGCGTCCCGGCGAACTTCCCGTTGACGTGGCACTGCTGACAGTCGGTCGCGACATGCTTGCCGGTCAGCGGGAAGTCCGTCGACGTGTTGTGGTCGAACGTCGCTCCATCCCACTTCGAGGTGTTGTGACAGTTCTCGCAGGTCGTCGGGAAACCGGCCGCCGCGTGGTCCGGATCGTCGGTCCCGTTGTAGTCCTCGATGTGGCACGACGCGCAATCTTGCGGCGTACCCGCAAACTTCCCGTTGACGTGGCACTGCTGACAGTCCGTCGCGACATGCTTGCCCGTCAGCGGGAAGTCCGTGAGGTTGTGGTCGAACTCGGCCCCCTCCCACCTCGAGGTGTTGTGACAAACTTCACACCTCGTTGGGAAACCGGCCGCGGCATGGTCCGGATCATCCGTCCCGTTGTAGTCCTCGATGTGGCACGACGCGCAATCTTGCGGCGTACCCGCAAACTTCCCGTTGACGTGGCACTGCTGACAGT
>Ga0209273_10000213_pt1 | contig 97504 bp, 81 predicted proteins | sample tdAd471_FD_187126 | JGI IMG/M metagenome (GOLD analysis project Ga0209273, IMG submission 187126) | Marine sediment microbial communities from the Atlantic coast under amendment with organic carbon and nitrate - tdAd47.1 (SPAdes)... | ecosystem: Environmental > Aquatic > Marine > Coastal >... | reverse complement strand
GGGGGGGGGGGGGGGGGGGGGGGGGGGGGGGGGGGGGGGGGGGGGGTTAGTTGCTGTCGCGCCCGGTGAGTGAGCGCAGCGAGGCCGGCATCTGCACCTCGCGTTGCTCCGGCGGGGTGGGCTTGCGCGGTGTGGGGGTGACGCTGCTCTTGGTCGTCACGGTGGGCTTCTCGACGGGCTTCGGGTCCGAGGCGGACGCGCCCTGGGCCGAGCGTCCCGGCATGCGTGACTCGTCGATCTCCTTGGGCGACTCGGTCTTGGAGGGCGTGCCGGTGCGCCAGGCCGCGGGCGTGGCCCGGTCGCCGAGGCAGACCATCGCGGCCTCCGCGGCGGTGTCGAAGGCGAAGTCCATCTTGAATTGCATGCCCTTCGCGTCGCCCTTCAGCACGCCGCGCTCCAGCAGGCTCTCGCGGATCGAGGAGATGTACCCCGGGCAGTCGTCCTGCTCGGCGGTCGCGACGCCCGAGCCCGACTGCACCACGAAGCGTCCGCTGACCTCGAAGCCCGAGGCGTACGCCCCGTTGCGCGCGATGCGGACGACGGTGGACGAGCGACGCTTGCCCGGCGCGGTCTCGAAGGCACGCACCGCGAGCGCTTGCAGCGCGTTCACGGCCTGCTCTACGAAGTACTCCGCGTCCGCCTGGTCCGCCTCGGGCAGCGGGGGAACGCTGGGCGTGCCCTCACAGTCCAGCTCGGCCGAGCGAGCCGATCCGGCCTGCTGCAGCAGGCGGGCCTCGATGAACTCGGCGTGCGCCTCGTGCAGGCGCGGGCCGTCGGCGGTGAACAGGATGATCCGGTTCCAGTAGTCCTTGGCGTTGAGCTCGTTCTCGTGCCGGTCGAGCTGCGAGACGCGACCGACGGTCATCCGCTCGCACCCGGTCTCCGGGTTCTTGCCGTGCAGGACGTACACGCCGGTCTGCTTGAACTCGGGGCGGTCGCGGTGCTTGTCGAGCTCGTGCCGGCTGATGGCCAGGGCCTTGCCGATCCACTGCGAGTGCTCGACGATCTGGAGTCCGTCGCCGGTGTTGGACTTGGCGTGAAAGGTTTTGAGAGTGAAGCCTCGTCGTCCGCTCATGGTGATCCTCCTTGCCGCTCGTGGCGGGGGGCTGCGTGCGCGCTGGGGCGCTGGTGCGACGGCGAGATTCCATCCGGGCCGACGGGTGGGGGCATACTGAAAAAGGTCGATCGGCTCCGCCGATCGGTGCCGCCGGTGCTGGTCGCGGTCTCTGCGATCCACGGCGGGACCGGGATCGTAATGCGTTGCCAGCGAGAGAGAAGAGCGTCCACGGGATTCCCCCACGGACTTCACATTTTGAGCAAAATCGCCCGCGCAGTCCTTGCGCACGCAAACGTCCGAGAACCAGAAATAGTCGATTTCAACGCGACAGACACCCCTTGAATGGGGCTATTCTCGGCCCAAAATGAACATTCTCGGACCCTGTCCGACGCCCGCGCGCCCAGGCGTGGTGGGTCAGGCCAGCGTCGTCTCGGGTGGCTCCAGCGGGAGCGAGCGGGCCAGTTCCAGGTACCGCTCAAAGTTGGATCGGCTCTCGGTCACCGAGTCGCCACCGACCTTCTCGAGCATGACCGAGGCCACCTCGAAGGCCACGGCGTGCTCCATCACCACGCTCGCCGCGGACACGGCGCACACGTCCGATCGCTCGTACTGCGAGTCCTCGGGCTGCTTGGAGACCAGGTCCACGCTGGGCAGGCCGCGCAGCAGGGTCGCGATGGGCTTCATGGTGCCGGTGACGACGATGGGCTCGCCGTTGGTCATGCCGCCCTCGGAGCCCCCGGCGTTGTTGGACGAGCGGACGAAGCCGAGGTTGGGCTCGCCGGTGCGGGTCGCGTCGTAGGCGATGGGGTCGTGCAGTTCGGAGCCGCGGACCTCGCCGGCCCGGACGCCTGCGCCGATCTGGACCGCCTTGAAAGCCTGGATGCCCATGACGGCGTACGCGAGGCGTGCGTCGAGCTTGTCGTACCAGTTCATGCAGGTGCCGAAGCCGGGCGGGCAGCCGAAGACGTGGCACTCCACGTGCCCGCCGACGGTGTCCTTGTCGTGCTTGGCGCTGCGGATCCGGTCGGCCTGCGCCTCGGTGGTCTCGGGGTCGAGCGTGTAGGTCGAGCTCTCGTTGCGGGCCGCGATGAGACTGTCCAGGTCTGTGCGCACAACCTCCACGTTTGTGCGCGCGTCGAGGATCTGTCGCACGAAGCCGAACGTCTCGACGCCGAAGACCTCGCGCAGCAGGCATCGCGCCACGGCGCCCGCGGCGACTCGGGCCGCGGTCTCGCGGGCGCTGGCGCGCTCCAGCGTCTCGCGGCAGTCCACGGTGAGCCACTTGATCGAGCCGGCCAGGTCCGCGTGTCCCGGGCGTGGGCGGTGGACCGGGGGGGTGCGTTCCAGGTCGTCCAGTCGCGAGTCCCGGTTCTTGATCAGCATGGTGAGGGGCGAGCCGATGGTGTGTCCGCGTCGCACGCCGGTGAGGAACTCGACGGTGTCGGTCTCAAGCTTCTGGCGCCCGCCGCGTCCGTAGCCGCCCTGGCGACGCAGGAGCGCGTCGTTGATCAGGTCCACGTCGAGCTCGAGGCCGGCGGGGAGCCCGAGCACGGTGGTGATGAGGGCCGGGCCGTGGGACTCGCCGGCGGTCTGGTACGAGAGTCGGAAGGGGGGGGTGGGCATGGGGGGATGGTATCGGCGGGATTTCCTGGCGAGGCCGGTCGATTTTGCCCCTTCTTGACCGGTGACGGGTGCCCCGATGACAGCGCAGCTTTCATCGGGCGATGGAGATCGGCGTGGAGAAGGCTGCGCCGTCTCCACGGCACCCGTCTGCGCCGCTTCCACGCCCGCCCGCTCCGCCTTCGCCCTCCGGGTCGAAGGCGGGCACCGTGGCACGGGGGGCGTACAGTGCCCGCCATGGGTGATCTGGCGCGAATCGAGGCGGTGGTGTGCGACGTGGACGGGTGCCTGTCGCCCGAATTCATCGGTCTGACCGATCAGGACGCTCACGGACGGATCCGAGAACTCGCCGCCGAGACGGGCCTGAAGCTGATGCTGTGCACCGGACGCCCGCTCCCGTTCGTGGACGCGATGGCCCGGGTGGTGGGGGCGCTGGAGCTGCCGAGCGTGTGCGAGGGGGGCGTCTGGCTGTTCGATCCGGTGGAGTACACGTGGTCGATGGACGAGCGGATCGGGGAGGCCGAGCTGCGGGCGGTCCGGGAGGCCCAGCGCTGGACGGGCGAGGCCTTCGGGGCCGGGACGGACGGCGGGGTCTGGTTCGAGGCGGGCAAGAGCGCGTCGTTCACGGTGTTCCACACCGATGTGGGCGGGCGGCTGACTGAGGAGATCCTGCCGCGGATCCGGGACGAGATCGCGGCCCGGAACTGGCCCCTGCGGGTCTCCATGACGTGGTCGTGCGTGAACGTGGAATTAGCGTTCGTGAACAAGGCGACCGGGCTGGACCGGTTCATGGCCAAGACCGGCTACACGCGAGAGCGGCTCGCGGGCATCGGCGACACCATGTCGGACCTGCCGATCCGGGAACGGGTGGGCTGGTTCGCCTGCCCGGCCAACGCGGTTGAGGAGATCAAGACGCACGCGGACTACGTCTCGGAGGCGGATGAGGCTGCGGGGGTGGTGGAGATGCTCGAGTTGCTCGCCCGCGAGCGATCCTGAGCACGGTTGCCCGTGCATCCGCTCGGGGAGCGGTTCGAACAGGCTTCCATGCGTCCGAGCGACCGAGTCAGGCGAATCTGCGCGATCGTCCCGCGTCCGGCCCGGGCCGTGGCGCTCGGGCTGGCGCTGCTCGCCGGGACGGCCGGCACGGCCACAGCCGACATCCAGTTCTACCGCGGCACGTTCACCGGCAACGATTTCCCCATCCCCACCGGCTCGCCCGCGACCGGCACCTGCTGGGCGTGGTACGACACGCTCGACCGCTCGCTCAGGATCGAGTGGACCGTCAGCGGGCTGAACGGCAACCCGGCGGTGCCCGGCATGCACGTGCACAACGCCCCCCGTCAGGACATCGGCAACATCCTGTTCGTCATCGCCACGGGTCCGTGGCCGACGTCCGGCACGGCGCTCTGGGAGGGGCTGGAGCAGCTCGACCGCATCGAGCTCCGCAACGGTCGCCTGTACGTCAACATGCACACCAGCGCGTTCCCGACCAACGGAGAGGTGCGGGCCCAGCTCGAACGGGTGGCGTGCCCGCCCGACGTGAACGGGGACGGCATCGTGGACAACGGGGATATCGCCTCGTTCGTGGGGTTGTTCCTGAATCAGGACCCCGGGGCCGATTTCACGGGCGACGGGATCGTGGACAACGGGGATATCTCCGCGTTCGTGGCTCGGTTCCTCGCGGCCTGCTGAGCCGATCCTCGATCGGGGGATTGGATCTCACCGGTAACCGTGTATGCTGTGGTATGCACCCCGACGACGAGGTCTGCCTGTGCTTCCACGTGTCGCTCAGAAAGATCAGGAGTTACCTGAAACGCGAGAACCCCGCGGTGGCCTCGCTGATCTCCGAGTGCCTCGGCGCCGGCACGGGCTGCCAGTGGTGCGTGCCCTTCCTCAAGCACCTGCACGCCCAGCACCAACGGGGCGAGACGCCGGACCTGAAGAGCTCGCCCGAGGCCTACGGCACCGCGCGCAAGAGCTTCCACAGCACCGGGGAGCGGCCCGAGACGGCCGATCCCATCGATTCGAGTCCCGCCACTGAGGGCGGCGACTCCTGAGGATCACGGATGATCGCAAGGCCCGAGCGGAGGGGGTGGTCCCGGGCGAGGCCCGGATGGAGGCCCCGATGGCAACGCGAACGATCTATCTCGGCGCAGGGTGTTTCTGGGGTGTGCAGTCGAGCCTCGACGCGCTGGAGGGGGTGCTCGCCACGGAGGTGGGCTACGCCGGGGGCGAGCCGCGTGGGGTGAGCTACGAGCGGGTCTGTCGCAAGGACACCGGGCACGCCGAGGTTGTCCGGGTTGAGTTCGACGACGAGCGGTTGCCCCTGCCCGACCTGCTCGAGCACTTCCTGGCGATGCACGACCCGACGAGCGAGCGGGTGGGTCGTTACGGCGGGCAGTACCGCTCGACCGTGATGGCCGACGATCCGGAACTGCGGGACGCGGTGCGGGGGTACTTCGGCCGGGTGCGGGAGGCGGGTCGATTCGGCGGGCGGGACCGGTGCCGGCTGACCACGCTGGTCGAGGAGCCCCGGAACTACACCGCGGCGGAGGAGCGTCACCAGAAGTACTACGAAAAACACGCCAGCGAGAAGAAGCTGGCGTGCGGGGTGGTGTGATTCGGTTGTCCGGTCCGCGGCCTACTCGTCGAGGGCGCGGAGCTCGAGGCCCAGCTCGGTGAGCTTCTCGCGGACCTCGTAGAGCGAGGTGGCGCCGAAGTTCTTGACACCCATGAGCTCGGCCTCGGTGTGGGAGACGAGGTCGCCGAGCGTCTGGATGTTGAGCAGCTGGAGCGCCTTGCGGGCACGGACCGAGAGCTGAAGATCCGAGACGGTCTTGTTGAGCAGCGCTTCCTTGCCCGAGCCCTTGAGGCGCTCGAGGATCTGGCGCCGTGCGGCGCGGTGGGCGTCCTCGAGGCCCTGTCCGAGCTTGAGGCCCTTCTGGGTGAGCATGCGCTTGATCTCTTCGAGCGAGGACTCGCCGAAGTTCTTGTAGCTCATGAGCTCGGCCTCGGTGATCCGCAGCAGGTCGCCCAGCGTGCGGATGTTCATCTTCTTGAGGCAGGTCCGGGCGCGGACGGAGAGCTCGAAGTCGGTCACGGGGGTGTCGAGCAGCGCCTTGCGCTTCATGACGTCGCGCTCGTTGACCTCTTCGATGACCATATCGCGTGACGCCTGCACGTCCTTCATGTAGAGGCGGGCGCGCGGGTGGTTGGGGTAGGTGTCGAGCACCTGGCGCAGGCAGCGCTCGGCCTTGGCGTAGTCGCCCCGGTCCTCGCACAGCACGGCGAGGTTGATCAGCCCGTCGATCGGGGCCGGCACGTCCTCGCAGACGCGCTCGTAGAGGGCCATCGCCTCGTCCTCCTCGCCGACCAGGTCGAGCAGGTAGGCCAGGCGGAAGGCGGCGTCGGTGTGGCCGGGGTGGGTCGCGACGGCCTGGCGCAGCTCGGTGATCGCGCCGACCTTGTCGCCGTCGCTCTCGAGCTTCTGGGCGGTGTCGTAGTGCGAGCCGGCGGCCTCGGCGTCTGCCGCGGCGGCCTCGGCGCCGATGACCATGTCCATGGGATCGTTGGGCATGCAATTCTCCTGCGGGTGTGGCCCCTCTGTGGGCCGGTCGGAATGGTAGGCGGGTCGCCGGGCGATGGCTCGCCAGCCCGGGGCAGGACGCTGTAACACGCGGTTCCGAGGGGGGTTAGGGGCGTCAGATCACCTCGGGCCCGGGTCCGGGGATGTTCTCGTCGGGGGGCAGGTTGTGCAGGTCGTCGTCGTGGGTCAGCCTCATGGTCTTCCACGTGCCCTGCGCGAACCGGTAGCTCAGCACGAACGCCAGCAGGATGATGAAGGCCGAGGCGCCGATCCACGGGCCGACCGAGCCCCACTGCGGGCGCAGCTCGACCAGCAGGTGCCCGGCCCCGATGACGAAGGCGTAGGACAGCACGATCGAGACCAGCCCGGGCCAGACGGTGTCGCCCGCGCCGCGGAGGGCGGCGGAGAAGACGATGGCCACGGCGTCGAAGACCTGGAAGACCGCGGCCGCGATCATCACCATCGCGCCCACCTCCACGACCCGCGCCGCCTCTTCGGGCGACATGGTGTCGGGCAGGAAGATCGAGATGCCCGACTCCCGGAAGATGTAGAACCCGAGTGCGCACAGGCCCATGTAGCCCATCGCGAGCTTGAGGCCCAGCATGGCCCGGTGGGCCGCGTCCTCGGTGCGTCCGGCGCCGACCGCCTTGCCGACCAGCGCCTGGGTGGCGATGGAGATGCCGACGGCGGGCATGAAGGACAGATGCATGAACTGCAGGGCGATGTAGCCCGCGGTGTTGGCGATGGTGCCGGCGCGTTCGACTTCTTCGGGCCCCAGGCCCTCGTACGTGGCGCGGGCCCGCCCGCCGAGCCCGAGCAGCACCACGGTCAGGTACGACCAGCAGATGAGGTCGTTGATGAACATGGCGCCCGCGGGCCAGCCGACGCGGAACAGGTCCTTGACGCACGCGAGGCTGGGTCGCCAGGGGGTGCGGGTGTGGTACCGCGCGTGGTAGGAGGGGCTCAGGAAGAGCAGCAGCGGGATCGCGAGCTCGAAGAACGTGCCGATGACGGTGCCGATCGCGGCCCCGGCGACGCCCATCGCGGGGATGCCCAGCGTGCCGGCGAGCTGCGCGAGCGGGTCGGACACGTGCGCGATCGCCGTGCCGATCGGTCCGTCGGTTGTCGGCAGGCCCCCGGGCCCGAAGATGAGCATCACGGACGCAACGATGTTGACCAGGTTGCCGACGATGACAGACACCGCGACCACCTTCGGGCGGTGCATGCCGAAGAAGTAGTTGTGCAGGGCCTTGGACATGAGCGTGAACAGCGCTCCGGCCATGGCGATCTGGGCGTAGTGCGTCTCCATCGCCCGGACGCGCGGCTCGTGGTCCATCATCTCGTAGAAGTGGGGGACCAGCAGGGCGCCCGGCAGCATGATCACGATCCACCACACCAGCGACAGGTGCATGCCGTTCCAGGCGTACGCCGCCCCGCGCTCGGGCTTGCCGGCCCCGAGGTTCTGGGAGACGAACGAGGAGACGACGCCCGAGACGCCGATCGAGAAGGTCATGAGCGTCCAGGAGATGATGCCGGCGTTGCCCTGCGCCGCGACGTAGATCGGCTCGGGCCCGATCCGCGAGACCATCAGCTTGTCCACGAACTGCATCGCGGTGTAGGAGGCCATGGTGACCACGGAGGGCGCGGCGATCGACAGCATCTCACGCAGCGGCGAGGCGAATGTTTTTTCTTCGGTTGGAGTCGTCTGGAGTGACATGGGAAGAGTCCGGTGACGCGCTCGCACGGGTGCGGACGCGGGGTGTGCACGGTACAGGGACGCGGGGCGTCGGATGCGGGGGCGCTCGACGCGTCGTCACGCTGGGTTGTGGGGTGGGCCGCCCGGGTCCGGTCGATCCGGGGAGTGGCGGGCGGCGGAGGGCCCCCGGAGTGGGGTCGGGGGGGCCGGGGGGGCGATCGAGTCAGGCTCGTGGTCGCGTGGTCTTGCCCTCGACGAGGGGGTCCGAGGACGTGGGCGAGACCCGGCGGTCGAGCGTCTTGATCGCAAGCTCAATGGCGTGGGTCATGCTGCCCTCCTCGGCGATGCCACGTCCGGCGATATCGAAGGCCGTGCCGTGGTCTGGACTCGTCCGGACAATAGGCAGCCCGACGGTGACATTGACACTGGAATCGCGGGCCAAAAGCTTCACCGGGATCAGTCCCTGGTCGTGATACATCGCGACCACGAGGTCGTACCGGCCGCCCGCGGCGTGGTTGAAGACCGTGTCGGCCGGGTGCGGGCCGGTGACGTCCAGCCCCTGGCGCACGGCCAGCTCGATGGCGGGCTCGATGAGGCGGGTCTCCTCGTCGCCCAGCAGGCCGCCCTCGCCGGCGTGCGGGTTCAGGCCGCAGACCGCGATTTTGGGGCGTTTCACGCCCATCGCCCGGCATCCCTCGGCCCCCAGCTCGATGGTGTCGAACACCCGCCCGATGGTGAGGACGTTGCGGACGTCCATCAGGGGGAGGTGGGCGGTGGCGAGGATGACGCGGAGCGAGGGGCCCTCGAACATCATGCCGACGCGCTTGGCCTTGAAGCGGGAAGCGAGCAGCTCGGTGTGGCCCGGGTACTGGCCCCGCCCGGCGAGGCCCCAGGCCTCCTTGGAGATCGGGCCGGTGACGATGGCGTGGGCCTTGAGCGGGTCGGTGTCGGGTCGGCGTGCCTGGGCGATGGCCCTTTCGACCCAGCGGAAGGAGAGCTCGCCCCCGCGCTTGGTGTGGGCCGCGGCGAATGGGGGCTGGTGCTCGGTGTCGTCGTCGAGCAGCAGGCAGTCGTGGTGCGCCGCGGAGGCGACGATCTCGTCGGGAGACGACGCGTCCACGCGCCACCAGAAGGGCTCGAGGTCGCACACCTCGGCGGCCGCGTGCAGGGCCTGCGAGGAGCCGTGGATGACGAAGCGTGCGCCGGCGCGTCGCGCGGGGTCGGCCAGGGTCTTGACCAGCACCTCGGGTCCGATGCCGCCGGGGTCGCCCATGGAGACCGCGATCGTCGGGATGGTGGGGGTGGTGGTCATGCACCGGATGGTAGTCGATCGCGGGCCTCGGCCGGTCCCGTTGTGGTGTGTTGCCAGTACACTCGCCGTTCGTGGAATCGCACATCGGGCCATATCAGATCGAGTCGGAGCTCGGACGCGGGGGCATGGGTGTGGTGTATCGCGCCCGGGACGAGCGTCTGGGGCGGACGGTGGCCATCAAGGCGCTGCCGGAGGAACTCGCCTCGGACCCCGGGCGGCTGGAGCGTTTCGAGCGCGAGGCGAGGCTGCTGGCGCAGCTCAACCACCCGAACATCGCGGGCATCCACGGGCTCGAGGAGCACGGGGGTGGGACGTTCCTGGTGCTGGAATTCGTGGAGGGCGAGACGCTGGCGGAGCGTCTGGATCGGGGCCCGCTGGACACGGACGAGGCGGTGCGGTTGGGGGTCCAGATCGCGTCGGGCGTGCAGGCGGCCCACGACGCGGGGGTGGTGCACCGCGACCTGAAGCCGGCGAACATCATCGTGACGCCGGAGGGCGACGCGAAGGTGCTGGACTTCGGACTGGCCAAAGCGAGCGAGAGCCAATCCTCCACGCATTCGGGCTTCAGCCAGTCGCCCACCATGACCTCGCCGGAGCGGGGCGTGGGGGGGCAAAACTCGCCGACCATTCCCGGCGCGATCCTGGGCACGGCCGCGTACATGAGTCCGGAGCAGGCACGCGGGCGCCGCGTGGACCACCGGACCGACGTCTGGTCTTTCGGTGTGGTGCTGTACGAGATGCTCTGCGGCGCGTCGCCCTTTGTGGGCGAGACCGCGAGCGACTCCATCGGGGCCGTGCTGCACAAGGAGTTCAACCTCGACCGCCTGCCCGACGCGACGCCCGCCAACGTTCGGCGTGTGCTCCGGCGCTGCCTGCAGCGGGATCGCGATCTACGCTACCACTCGCTCGCCGACGCACGCCTGGAACTGCTCAGCACCAGCATCGATGACGCCGCGGAGTCCGGCGCGGAGTCCGCCAAGTCGAGCGCGGCCGGTCTGCTGGTCGGGGTCCTCGCGATCCTGCTGGTCGGAGCCCTCGCGGTCATCGCGACCATGTGGACCGCCCGGCCCGAGGTCACGCCGGCGCTGCCGCTCCGCGTCGCCCTCGACGCCCCCGAAGACGCTCGCGTCATGTTCAAGGGCGACCTGTCCGGCCCGCCCGCCGTTTCTCCTGATGGGCGCCACATCGCCTTCGTCGCCCAGCGTCAGAACGACATCCGCCGCCTCTGGGTCCGCGCGATCGACGAGGCCGACCCGCGCGAGATCCCGGGCACCGAGAACGCGCTCTTCCCGTTCTGGAGCCCCGACAGCACCGAGATCGGCTTCTTCACTCCGAGCCAGCTCAAGCGCATGGACCTCGCCAGCGAGACCGTCCAGAACGTCTGCGACGTCGATCACGGGCGCGGCGCCGCCTGGACCGAGGACGGGCGCATCGTCTACTCCCGCAACTTCCGCGATGCGCTCTGGATCGTCAGCGCACGCGGCGGCGCAGGCGAGCCCCTGACCACACTCGACGAGGACCAGCACACCAGCCACCGCTGGCCGGACATGATCCCCGGCACCAACCAGTACATCTTCTCCGCCGTGTCCGCGCGCGTCGGGGCCAGAGACCTCAACGCCATCTATCTCGCCGACCTCGATTCGGAGGCGCCCCCGCGACGCCTCATGCCCTCGAACTATCTGGCCAAGTACCACGACGGCCACATCCTGCACGTCCGCGACAACGTGCTGCTCGCCTCGCTCGTCGATCTCGCCAGCGCCGAAGTCCTCGACAACCCGCGCGTCGTGCTGCGCGACCTCAATCCCGACCTCTCCACCTGGCACGGCCAGTTCTCCATCAGCCGCGAGGGCACGCTGGCCTACCACCGCGAGCGGGCCGGCGGCTCAGACGAAGACGTGGTCGAGGGCTACTCCTGGGCCACCGAGGGCGATCGCATCACCGCGATGAACGAGGACGGCCGCATCACCACCAGCTACGCCCAGGGCATGGCGATCCACAGCATCACACTGAGCCCGGACGGCTCCAAGATCGCGATGGGCATCATCGGCTCGAACGGCTTCCCCGATATCTGGATCCAGCCCACCGCCTATCTGCCGGACCCCACCGGCCACTTCGAGGCCGGGGGCAGCAACACCCCCGGCCCGCAGCTCGAGGCCTCCCGCCTCACCGCGCTGCCCGGCGCCGAAATGATGCCCGTCTGGGCACCCGGCTCCGATGAGGTCGCCTTCCGCTGGGACGGAGGCCCCGACCGACCGGGCGGGCACTACCGCAAAAGACTCGGCGGCGGCTCCGAGCAACTCATCGCCGAGTACCGCGACCAGACCTCGTACGCCACCCAGTGGACCCCCGACGGCGAGTTCCTCATCGTGGTCGAGGGCTCCATCCTCACCTCCGACGAGAACGACCTCTACGCCATCCCGGTCGAGGGCGGCGAGTGGATCCCGCTCGTGACCGAGCCCGGCGCCGACGCGTCCGGCTCGGTCTCCCCGGACGGGCGCTGGCTCGTCCACGCACGCCTCCAGGACGGCAACAGCAACATCTACGTGAGTCCCTTCGCGCCCGCCTGGCCCGACGGCAATCTCAACAGAAAATGGCTCGTCTCCGACAACGGCGGCTACTTCCCCGCGTGGAGCCCCGAGGGCGACGAGATCTTCTACATCAGCCCCACCGGCGTCCTCATCTCCGTCGCGGTGGACGGTGCCGGCGAGGACTTTGTCCACGCCCCCCCGGTCGCTCGATTCCAGACCCCCTGGGAGGTCGGTCGAACCTACGGCGTCGCGCCCGACAATACCGACGGGCCCAACGGCTTTGTCTTTGTTGACAGCGAGGTGGACGCCGGCGCCTCCATCTCGCTCATCCTCAACTGGCCCGCCCTGCTCGATTCCGTAGAGGACTGAGCAGACGACTGAGCCGCAACGGCTCGCCGTCTACTTCTGATTGGCGCTCATCCCGCTCGTATGGTCGGCCGTGTGTTCGCTCTTTGGGGCGGTCGCAGCCGTGGTTGATCGCCTTGAGGCAGGCCGCGTATGCGCGGCAGCGGTCAGATGCGGGGAACACCGGATGGCAGTCGGTCGCGAGCGCCAGCCGGTCCCGTCGGGGTGTGTTACCGGTACACTCTCCGTTCGTGAATTCGCACATCGGGCCATATCAGATCGAATCGGAACTCGGGCGGGGGGGCATGGGCGTGGTGTACCGCGCCCGGGACTCGCGCCTGGAGCGTGCCGTCGCGATCAAGGCCTTGCCGACGGAGCTGGCCAGCGATCCCGCCCGGCTCGAGCGGTTCGAACGCGAGGCGAAGACGCTCGCGCAGCTAAACCACCCGAACATCGCCGGCATCCACGGCCTTGAGGAGCACGACGGCCAGCGGTTCCTGGTGCTGGAGTTCGTCGAGGGGGAGACGCTGGCCGATCGGCTCGACCGGGGGCCGCTGGCGGTGGACGAAGCCGTGGAGCTGGCGGCCCAGATCGCCGCGGGCGTGGGCGCGGCCCACGACTCGAGCGTGATCCACCGCGATCTCAAGCCCGGCAACATCATGATCACGCCCGAGGGACAGGCGAAGGTGCTCGATTTCGGGCTGGCCCGGGCCGATGACGGGACGAGTTCGTCGGGCTCCGGGCTGAGCCAGTCGCCGACGATGACCAGCCCGGCGAGGCACCAGCACTCGCCGACGATCCCCGGTGCCATCCTCGGCACGGCCGCGTACATGAGCCCCGAGCAGGCACGCGGACGGCGCGTGGACAAGCGGACCGACGTCTGGTCCTTCGGCGTGGTGCTGTACGAGATGCTGGTGGGCACGAGCCCGTTCGTGGGCGAGACGGCCGGCGATTCCATCGGGGCGGTGCTGCACAAGAGCTTCGACCTGGGGCATCTGCCAGAGGGCACGCCGGCGAGTGTGCGCCGCGTGCTGGGCCGTTGCCTGCAGCGCAACAAGGAGCTGCGGTACCGGGACATCGGCGACGCCCGCCTGGAACTGCTGAGCGGGAGCGTGGACTCGCCCGATCCGGACCGGAAGGTCGCCTCCGGCCCGAGGGCGGGTCCGTTCGCGATCGGCGCGGCGCTGCTCGCGTTGGTCGGCGGGCTGATCCTGGGGCGCGAGGTGCTGGCCCCGTCGGCGCCCCCGCCCGAGACCCTGCACGTCGCCATCCCGATGGACGACCCGTTCATCGAGTACGGGCCCAACGGCACGTTCTTCGACATCGATCCTGAGGGGCGTGTGCTGGCGTACGTGGAGACCGAGCCGGGTCCGGAGGGGGAGCGTCGGTCGTCGGCGATCTACCTGCGGAAGCTGGGCGAGGCCGAGTCGTACCGCCTGCCGGGCACGGAGCACGCGCGCAAGGTGTCGTTCGATCCGACCGGCCAGCATCTGGCGTTCAGCTATCAGCCGCCGGACGGGTCGGAGTGGGAGTTGCGTCGGATCGCGATCGACGGGCGGGCGCCCTCCACGGTGTTCGTGGATCCGAGGCGATTCGACCTCGGGTCGCCGGCGGTCTGGTTGGGCCCGGACCGGCTGGTCGTGCCGGGGGACGACGGGCTGTCGGTGCACGTCGTCAACGCGAACGGCGGGTTCCCCACGGAGGTGGCGCAACTGAACGACCGGATCGAGGGGGCGATCTTCATCATGGATATGTGGTCCCCGGGGAAGGGCGACCTGGTGTACGTGTCGGTGTACCGGCAGGGCCCCGGGAGTGCTCAGGGTGTGGACGTGCACGAGTTGAACGTGGTGACCGGGGATTTGCGACTGCTGCTGCCGGAGGCCGCGTACTTTCGCGTGGTGCGGGGCGGGTACGCCCTGTTCATTCGCAACCTGTCGATGACCGTTGCCCGGTGGGATCCTGACGCGCGGGAGATCGTCGGGGTTCCGGTGCCGACGATGGCGCGTCCCTCGGGCTCGCCGGTGGTCCGGATCTCGCCCGCGGGCACGCTGGCCATGGCGGTGTTCCCCACGACCGATGAGCAGTTCAGGGTGATGTCGGTGACGCGTGACGGGGCGGTCACGCCGGTGACCTCGCAACGTCGCAAGTACGGCGGGCACGTCATCGTCTCGCCGGACGGCTCGCGCCTGGCGCTGACGATGTGGGGTGACGAGCTGGAGCCGAAGGTCTACGTGTTGGACCTCGACACGGGCTATCTGCAGCAGGTGGGCGACGGGAAGGTCGCGGTCGCACCGCACTGGCTTCCGGACGGGCGTTTCGTGTACTCCCAGATCAACAACCTGACGGACCAGGTGCACTTCGTGGTGGACCTGGACGCCGGCGCTCAGCCGGAGCGGCTGTTCGACACCGAGGAATCGCTCGGGCTGGCGGTCGAGTCGGGGTTCACGCGCGACGGGCGGGTTGCGATCGTGAACGTGATGGACCCGGTGACCGCGGAGGGCGACATCTACGCGCTCGATATGCAGACGCTGGAACGGACGCCGCTGGTGGTGTCGGCCGCGGACAACCGGCAGGGGAGGCTCTCTGCGGACGAGCGGCTGCTCTCCTATGTGACCGGTGACGGCGGTGTGATGCGGGTCATGGTCCGGGCGTTCGACCGGGAGACGCTGACGGTGGGGCCGCCCGTCCCCGTCTCGGGGGAGGTGCCGTGGCCGGCGATCTGGTCGCCCGCCGGCACGGAGCTGTTCATGGTGGACGAGACGTATCGAAACTTCATGGTCGCGAAGGTGGAGTATCCGGAGGACGCTGCCTTCGGCGCGTTCACGGTCGGTCGCCCGCAGGTGCTGTTCACCCGCGAGGACGCGGACTGGCAGAAGGACTGGAGCGACTTTCCGATCGGTGTGTCGCCCGATGCCCAGACGTTCTACTACGTCGAGAACCGCGACTCACCCGAGGCCCCGCGCCACGTGCGGCTGATCCTCAACTGGGATGTCGAGCTGGAGCGGTTGCTGCAGGGCGATTGACCGCGGGTTACTTCTGCTTCTTGCCCTTGCCGCGGTTCTTCTTGCCCGCGGCCTTCTTCTGGTTCGCGCTCATCCCGCTCTTGTGGTCGGTCTTGCCGCGGTCGCGGGACTTGCTCTTGGCGTTGCGCCGCTGGCCGCCGGGCTTCTTCTTCTTGGTCTCGAAGTCGAAGCCGCGTGCGGCCCCGAAGCCCTCGCCGCACTTGGACTCCAGGCCGCCGCCCCCGCCGCCGCCCAGCGTCAGGCCCGCCGGGCCCTTGGTCTTGCCCGCGGCCCGGCTCTCGGCGTCGGTGATCACCAGGTCCATCTGGCGACGCGCCAGATCGATCTGCGCGACCGACACCTTCACCGAGTCGCCGATGTTGTAGCTGCGACCCGAGACGGTATCGACCAGCGCCCCCGTGCGGTCGTCCACGCGCCAGCTGGGCGGCTTCTTGGACCGCGTCACGTCGCCGGGCAGGTCTTCCTTCTTGATCATGCCGTCGCACAGGTACTTCTCGAGCTGGATGTACACCCCTCGCGGCGAGACGCCCGTCACCACCCCGTCGTACTCGGGGTTCTCGCCTCTCGCCAGGATCTCGGCCAGCAGCTGCAGCACCAGGAGCTGGCGCAGCTCGCGCTCGGCGTCCGCGGCGTTCTGCTCGGTGCGCGAGCACTGGCGACCGATCTCGATCAGCTCGCTCTCGCTCGGGCAGTCCGCGTGATCGCGCAGGGCCTTGCCCAGCCCCTTGCGGGCCTCGTCGGTCTTGGGGCGGTCGCTGCCGTTGTTGGTCGCCTTCAGGTAGGCCGCGAGGGCGCGGTGGACCGTCAGGTCCGGGTAGCGCCGGATGGGGCTGGTGAAGTGGGCGTAGGCGGTGCTCGCCAGCGCGAAGTGCCCGATGAGGGCCGGGGAGTACTCCGCCTTGGTCAGCGTGCGCAGCACCGCCAGGTGGACCGCGCGTGAGGCGCCGGTGCCCGCGGTCGCGTCCAGCAGGCCCTGCAGCTCCTCGCGCGTCGGGTGCTTGGGGATCTTGTACCCCGCGACGGTCGCCATCTTGCGCAGGCTGTCCGAGTCGCCCGGCGTGGGCTCCGGGTGCACGCGCCGGATCAGCGGCACGCCCAGGTCCTCGAAGATCTTCGCCAGGCACTCGTTCGCCTCCACCATGAACATCTCGATGATGGTGTGGGCGAAGCAGTCGTCCTCGGGCTCGGCGTCGATCACGTTGCCCTCGTCGTCGTAGACCAGCTCCACGTCGGGCAGATCGAGGTGGATCATGCCCGCCTGCCGGCGCCGCTCGCGGATCAGGCGGGCCAGCGTGTCCATGTCCTTGACGGTGCGGACCAGCTTCTCGTCGTGGGGCGTGTCGGTCTTGGCGTGCTTCTTGGCTTCTTCGGGGTCCCCGTCGATCAGGGCCTGAGCCTCGAGGTAGGTCATCCGCTTGGCGGACTTGATCAGGCTCTGCGTCACGCCTCGGGCGCGGACGTTGCCGCGATCGTCGAAGCGGATGATGGCGCTCTTGGCGTAACGCGGCACGCCCTCCTGCAGCGAGCAGATGCCGTTGGACAGGATCTCGGGCAGCATCGGGATGACGAGCCTGGGCAGGTAGACCGAGTTGCCCCGCTCCAGCCCCTCGACGTCGAGCGCCGAGCCGCGCGGGATGAAGTGGGCCACGTCCGCGATGTGGATGCCCAGCTCCCAGCCGCCCCCCTCGTCCTTGCTGAGCCGGCGGATCGAGATCGCGTCGTCGTAGTCCTTGGCGTCGGGCGGGTCGATCGTGGTGATGTACTCGCCCGTGCGGTCCTCGCGCCCGTCCAGCGGCTCGCCCCGCTCCCACGCCTTGATCTCCTCGTCGAAGCGCTGGGTCGCTTCGCGGGCCTGCTGCATGCACGACTCGGGGAACTCGCCGTCGGGCAGGCTGTACGCCGCGATGACCGCCTGCGTCTCCACGTCCGGCTCGCCCGCGGCCCCGAGCACCTTGACGATCACGCCCTCGGCCAGCTCGCGCCCCTGCGGGTACTCCACGATCTCGAGCACCACCTTGTCGCCCGGGCGGATGTTCTTGGAGTCGGCGTCGCGCACGCGGATCGGCTCGGTGAGCTGCTTGCCGTCCGGATAGCACAGCCACTGCCCACCCCGGTTGTCCATCTCGCCGGTGAAGTTGGCCCGCTTGCGCTCCAGCACCTCGAGCACCTCGCCCGAGAACGACTTGCCCAGCCCGCCGAAGCGCTTCTCACGCCCGCGGTCGCGACCGTAGGCGATCCGGACGGTGTCGCCGCCCAGCGCCCCGGCGGTCGCGTGCGGCGGGATGAAGACGTCCCCGGCGTCGGTGGTGAGGTCGGGCTCGACGAAGCCGAAGCCCTTGGCGGTGCTCCGGAACGTCCCGGTCAGCTCGCCCTCGTCGGGCAGCGTCGGCAGGCAGATGTGGTCGCGCTTGTCGATCGCGACCACGCCGCTCTCGGCCAGCTCGCGCACGGCGTGGGCGAACTCGGCGACGTCGTCGATCCGCAGCTCGGCCGCGATCTCGTCGATGGGCTTGGGCTCGTACCCCTCGTGCTCGAGGTGCGCGAGAAGGCGTTTCTGATACTTGATGGGCATGGTGTTCCGTTCACTCGCTCGGGCGCGGGCCCGCGGCGAGAATACTTGAAAAGGTGGTGGGTTGGATGAAGAAGGATTCGGTGATCGGGGTCACATCTGCTCGGCGTAGGCCTTGAACGAGTCGGAGAAGGGGGCCGGGTCGAAGCCCAGGTCCTCGCGTGCCTTGGTCGTGTCGGCGACCGAGTCGCTCTGGCCCATGATCGCCATCCCGGCGTCGAAGGGCAGCAGACCGCCCATCCCCACCAGACCCATGGCGCGGGCCTTCAGCGCCGCGAGGTCTCCGGGGATGCCGATCAGGGGCATCGAGGTCCGCCCCAGCGGGATCGTGTCACGCACGGTCCGCAGCAGGTCGTCGAAACGCATCGACTCGGGACCCGCGAGGGTGTAGATCTCGCTGACCGCGTCCGCGCTGTCGATCGCGCTCGCGAAGGCCGTGCACACGTCCTCGACCCGCACCGGGGCCACGACGGGCGCCCCCACACGCGGGACCGGCAGCACGCCGGAGGTGTCGAACCGCACGCGCGAGAAGTACGGGATGAAGAACCACGGGGCCGCACGACCGGTGCACCAGTCCTGCACCATGTGCATGAACTCGCCGTCGGGCCCGTGGATCAGCCCCGGGCGGAAGATCGTCCAATCGAGCCGCGACAGCTCCACCGCCTGCTCGGCGGCGTGCTTGCTCCGGTAGTACGCGGTCGGGGCGTTTGCCCCGACGCCGAGCGCGGACATCTGGAGGAAGCGCGAGCACCCGTGGCGCTCGCAGGCCGCCACCAGCGCCGCGGTGGTCTTGGTGTGCACCCGCTCGAACGTCTGGCGGCCCGGCGCCTCGCGCAGGATGCCGACGAGGTTGATGCACGCCTGGGCCCCGTCCACCAGCCGGTCGGGCACGTTGGACCCGAGAGCGTCGCCCTCGACGATCGTCAGCGACTCGTCCGTCGGGAGCACGTCGGCCGCCTTCGACGCCGACCGTGTCAGCGCCCGGACGCCGAACCCACGCGAGAGCAGCTCGCGGACCATGTTGCGTCCCACGAAGCCGGTGGCGCCGGCCACGGCGACGGTGCGATTGGAGTTGGAGTCGGTCATGCGGTCAGATTCCGGCCTGAGTGATTCGGTGAAAGCCAAGGATAGCGCGCGGGGCGGCGGGTCACCCACATGGCCCCAATCGCTCGCGACCCCCTGCCGGGGGGCACCAGCCGGCGTCCCAAAGTGGGGGGGGGTAGGCTGAGGGCATGGCGATGCGTGGCAAAGCGATCTCTCACGGGTTCCACCCGGGCCAGACGGTCCTGCGGGACGTCGATGCGTCGCTCGAATCCGGCACGCTGACCGCCATCATCGGGCCCAACGGCTCGGGGAAGACCACCCTGGTCCGGATTCTGGCTGGTCTGCTCCGCCCACGATCGGGCGAGGTGCTGCTGAGCGATCGCCCGGTGAGGGCGATGGGTGCCCGCGAGCGTGCCCGCCAACTGGCGTTCGTGCCGCAGCGTCCGGAGGTGGGGTTCGGGTACACGGTGCGAGAGGTGGTGGGGTTCGGGCGGTTCGCCGCGGGAGGTGGTGGAGAAGGGAAAGGGCCTGAGGTGGAGGCCGCCCTGGGATCTATCGAACTTTCCGACCGGGCGGATGAGCCCTTTCTGGAACTCTCCGTTGGGCAGCAGCAGCGGGCGGTGCTCGGGCGGGCCCTGGCACAGCTCGACGACGACGTCTCGGGCAAGGCCCTTCTCGCCGACGAGCCCGTCAGCGCCATGGACCCCGCCCACGCCCAGCTCGCCCTGGGGCTGATCCGTGACCGGGTCCGCTCCGGCCTCGCGGCCGGGGTCGTGCTGCACGACCCCACGCTCGCGCGGCGCTACGCCGATCGCGGGCTGGTGCTCGACGATCAGGGGCGGGTCGCCGCGTCGGGCCCCGCCGACGAGACCCTGACGCCGAGCGTGCTGGAACGCGTCTTCGGCGTGCGGTTCGCGGAGGTGGAGGTCGAGGGTTCGCTGGCGATCGTTCCGGTGGACCCGATGCCCGGAATCGCCGGATCCGGGGCGATCGCCTGATCGGGGCGGTAGACTCAGCCCATGGGACAGCTCTGGTCGCTCATCACCAACAACCCGCAGATCGTGCTGTTCTTCGTGATCATCGGGATCAGCATCCTGGGGTCGGTGGGCAAGAAGCTCAACGAGGTCAAGCAGGCGCGGGCGATCCAGCAGGAGCGCCAGCGCCGCATGAACGAGGCGATGCGGACCGGGCGACCGGTGCCCGACCCCTCTGATGAGCAGGCCGCGGAGGTCGAGGCACGCAAGCAGCGTCTCGCCGAGCTCCAGAAGCGCCGCGAGGCCCAGCTCGAGGAACTCCGCAAGCGCCGCCAGGAGATGATCGCCCGCCAGCGCAGCGGCACCGCGACCCCACAACAGGGCCAGCAACAGGGCCAGCTGCAGGGCCAGCCCACCGCACGCGTCACCCCGGTCGGCCAGACCCCGCCCGCGCGCCCGCAGAGCCCGGTCCCGCAGCGACCCGCTCGAACGCCTCGTCCTGCTCGCCAGCAGGCGGGCCGAGGGCCGGCGCATCAGGGTTCGCACTCGGTCTCGGGTGTCTCGCAGATCTCCGACACCTTCACCGCCCGCACGGGCGACCCGCACACCGAGCACTCCACCATCCACGCGAGCGAGGGCCTCGGCGAGCTGGGCGGACACCAGACGGTCAAGAGCACGCTGGGTGGGACCGCGGCGTTGCCGGTCGAGCGTGTGCCGCGTCCCAAGAAGCTGGCCATCACCGGCCGCGATGACCTGCGCCGTGCGATCGTGCTCTCCGAGGTCCTCGGCAAACCGGTCTCGCTGCGTGACGACCGCCTGAAGGAGTTCGGCTGATGCGCCGCGTGATCTCGATAGCACTGGCGGGCACGCTGCTGCTCGGGCTGAACGGGTGCGGGCTAGACCTCAAGCCCGGGGCCAAGAGCCTGTTCGAGGCGCTGGCACCGCCCACGCCGACCGAGGCCGCCGACATGGCGCTGTCCGAGGACCCGGACGAGCGCTTCAAGGGCCTGCAGTTGCTGGCCAACGCCCCGTTCGGGGGCGGCGATCCGTACCTGGAGCTCTACGCCGATTCGCTCGAGGATGAGGACCCGGGCGTCCGCTGGGCCGCGGTGACCGCGCTCGGACGCCACGGCGGCCCGCAGCACGTCGAGCTGATCCTGCCATTCCTGAACGACGAGGACGCGCTGGTGCGGTCCGCGACGGCGCGGGCGCTGCAGCGCATCCACGAGCCCGTCGCGATCGGGCCGCTGCTCGCGTCGATCCGGTTCGAGAACGAGCCGGTGGACGCGGTGCGGGCCCAGGCCGCCGACGCGCTGGGCCAGTACGCCACCCGCCCGGTCCTGCAGGGGCTGGTCGCGGCGTTGGACGATTCCAACCTCGCTGTGAACCGCAGCACGCTCAGTTCGCTCGAGACACTCACCGGCCAGAACTTCGGGCTCGACCAGCGGGCCTGGCTCGACTGGATCCGCGAGGCGGGCTCCGACGTCTTCGCGGCCCGAAGCCCGTACGTCTTCCCGACCTTCCAGCGCGAGCGCAAGCTGGTCGAGTACCTCCCGCTGATCGCCGACCCGCCCAACGAGTCGCCCAACACCCCGGTCGGCATGCCCCCGATGGGGGGATAACCGCGCGGGTCGAGGGCGTGGGGTGCGGGGGGTGCGGGGGGGGGTCCGAGAAAACCAGTGGTGATCGGTTTCGGGTCCGTCTCGCAAGACGCCGGCGTGCGCGCACCGATGGGGTACACAGGCCCCGACGGGGCGGAAGGAACGTCCGTGCGCGCAGTTCGATACGACGGCCAACACGTGGTGCTCGACGACAGCGCCCCGGATCCCACGCCGAGCGAGGGCGATTCGCTGGTTGCGGTCTCGCTGGCGATGCCCGACGCGACCGATGTCGCGACCGCGCGAGGCGAGACCGGCTTCGAGGGCGTCCTGTCGCGCCGCTTCGTGGGCACCGTCAAGGATCCCGGCTCCGACGAGACACACCGGCTGAAGCAGGGCACGCGCGTTGTGGCGGAGGTCAACCTGCCCGACGCCGCGAGCGACCTGGCCCGACGCGGCCTGGGCCGGCACGACCCGGAGCGCCGCGTGCTGGGCCTGCACGAGGCCGAGGGCGTGCTCGCCGAGCGCGTCGCGATCCCGGCCCGGGCGCTGGTGGAGGTCCCGCACGAACTGACCGACGAGCAGGCGCTGTTCGCGGTGCCGGTGGGCGACGCCGTGCACACGGCCCGCCTGCTGCGTCTGGATTCCAAGAGCTACGTCACGGTGGTGGGGGAATCGCTCGAGGCGCTGCTGATGGCGCAGGTGATGGCGCGAGAGAACCACTCGGTGCGTCTGCTGGCACGCGACCCGGAGCGGCTGGAGCTGTGCGAGCGTTGGGGCGTCCGCCGTCGCCACACCGACGAGGCGGGTCGCCGCCAGGACCAGGACGTGGTCGTGGTCGCCGACGCGACCGCCGAGACCGTCTCGCTGGCGCTGGGCATGGTCCGCCCGCGCGGCACCGTGGTGCTGCGCCGCGCGGTGCTGGGTGTGCCGGGGCAGGAGCACGGCGAGTTGGGTGACGGTGAGGGGGGCGGGGTCGATCTGCGCGACGCGATCGACCGCGAGATCAGCATGATCGGGGCCCGGTGCGGGCCGGTACGCGTCGGCGTGCAGACCATCGCGGGCGGCGGGGTCGATCTCTCCGGCCTCATCAGCGAGCGGTTCAGGATGGACGACGCGGTCAGCGCCGTGCGCTGCGTGGGCGAGGGCGACACCCTCGCGGCGGCGGTCGAGGTCGGCGGGTAATCGGCACGCCCTGAAACGCGACGCCCGCTCCGCCTTACAATGCCGACATGGCACACGCCCAGCACACCGAAGTCGTCGTCGTCGATGTCCCGCAGACGAACTCCGCGGGGTTCTGGGGATTCATCCTGTCATTGCTCGGCGTGACGTGCTGCGTGGGGACGTGCATCTCGCCCATCGGCATGATCGTGAGCCTGATCGGGCTCGGCAGGCAGCCGCGCGGGTTCGCGATCGCGGGCACGGTGCTGGGCGTCATCGGCACGTTCGGGGGCGTGGTCTTCTGGTCCTCAGGCGGGGCCGCCCTGTCGCGCGTGGCCCGGAACATCGGGCTCATGGAACTCCCGACCATCGTGACGATGTGGGAGGCCGAGAAACTCGTGCTCGAGGCGTACGACGAGAACGGCTCACTTCCTGCCACGCTGGACGATGCCGCGAGCTTCGGCATCGCGTTCTCGGATCAGTGGGGCAACGACCTCGTGTATCGCGTGAACGAGGACGGCGACGGCTTCCAGTTCCACTCCGCCGGGGCCGACGGGGCGTGGGGCACCGGCGACGAGGTCAGCTACATCGTCCGCGACGCCGACGACCCGAACGAGTTCATCGTGAATCGCGGCACGGTCCGCCTGCTCGACGCGACCGAGACCGTGGACCCCGACGCGATCGAGGTCCCGACCGGCATCGAGGTAGAAGAGCCGGCGGAAACCCCCGAGCCGCCCGAGGGCGACGGCGGTTGAGCACGCAAGTCACCAACTAGCCCCGAGCGCAAGCGAGGGGTTTCTTCCCCTGCCAACACACTCGACGATTGCTCAGAACCCGCTCACTCGCGTTCGCGGCTAGTCGTGTCGGGGTTCAGACTCAACTCACCACAACACCCGCGTCCGGATCGACCCCGGAATGGCGTCGATGCGGTCGGCCAGGTCGTGCGTGTCGGTCGGGTCCACGTCCAGCACCACGTAGCCCAGCTCCGCGCGTGTCCGCAGGTACTGCCCGCTCACGTTCGCGCCGGCCTTGGCGACCACCTCGTTGAGTGCGCTCAGGAAGCCCGGCTCGTTGCGATGGAAGTTCAGGACCCGGTGTGGTCTGCCTCCGCCATCCAAATCGTCAGCGCGCTGCTCCGCGATGCGGGCCTGATCCGGCAGGTCCACCTCGGGCGCGTTCACCGAGCCGGTCGTGACGCCGTGGTCGATGAAGCGGATGACTTTCTCGGCCACCTCCTGCGCGATGGCCCGCTGGGCCTCCTGCGTGGAGCCGCCGATGTGCGGGGTCAGGATCACGTTGGGCAGCCCCTGCACCTCGGACTCGAACGGCTGGTCGGTCGAGGCGGGCTCGGCCGGGAAGACGTCCAGCGCCGCCCCGCCAAGGTGGCCGGACTTCAGGGCCGACGCCAGCGCCGGAATGTCCACCACCGAGCCGCGTGCGTTGTTGATCAGCATCGCGCCCGGCTTCATCATCGCCAGCTCGCGCGGGCCGATCAGGTTCGCGGTCGTCTCGGTCGCGGGCACGTGCAGCGAGACGATGTCGGACCGCTCCAGCAGGTCATCCAGGGAGCGTGCGTGCTCGGCGTTGCCCAGTGGCAGCTTGGAGGCCACGTCGTGGAAGAGGATTTTCAGCCCCATCGCCTCGCCCAGCACCGACACCTGCGAGCCGATGTGCCCGTACCCCACCAGCCCGAGCGTGCGCCCACGCACCTCGTGGCTGCCCGCGGCACTCTTGAGCCACTTGCCCGCGTGCGCCGCGCTCGACCGATCGGTCAGGCGCCGGTACAAGGCCACGATCTCGGCGATCGTCAGCTCCGCCACCGAACGCGTGTTGGCGAACGGGGCGTTGAAGACCGGCACGCCCAGCCCGGACGCGGCGTCCAGGTCGATCTGGTTCGTGCCGATGCAAAACGCGCCCACCGTCAGCAGTCGCGGCGCGCTCCCGAGCAGTTCGCCGGTGAGCTGGGTCTTGGAGCGGATTCCCAGCACGTGGGCCGAGGAGACCAGGTCTCTCAGCGTGCCCGCGTCGGGCGAGCCCGCGTGTCGCTCCACGCTGAATCCCGCCTCGGTCAGGGCCTCGGCCCCGGCGTCGTGCACGCCCTCGAGCAGGACGATCCGGATCTTGTCTTTGGGGAAGGAGGTCTTCATGGCGGCACTCAAAGTTAGGCGAGCGAGATCGTGTTGGTGAACAGCAGGGCGCCCAGCACCGCCGCGAGCAGGATGCGGTAGTAGCCGAACCCGGCCAGCCCGTGGGTATTGAGGAAGCCCACGAGCCACTTGACCGCCAGCGCCGCCGAGAGGGTCGCGACGACGAGCCCCACCAGGATCGGCCCGACGCCCAGCACCTCGAACATGTTGGGCTCGCCCGCCTCGGCCGAGCGTCTCAGGTTCTTGGCCAGGCTGTACACGCAGGCCCCGCCGAGCGTGGGCAGGCCCAGCAGGAAGCTGAACTCCGCGGCCGCACGCGGGCGCAGGCCCACGATCACCCCGCCCGTGATAGTCATCATGGAGCGCGAGGTGCCGGGCACCATCGCGACGCACTGCAGGAAGCCGACGACGAGCGACCCGCGCCAGGTCATCTCCTCGATGGTGCCGCGTGGGTGCTCCTCGCCCCGCTCGTCCAACTCGGCGTCCTCGCGCCGCTTGGGCGCGACGAGGAAGACGTCGAGCGCGATCATGTACACCCCGCCGATCACCAGCATCGCCAGCACGACGGGCGTGTTGAACAGGCGTGCCTCGATGGCGTCGGCGAGCAGCACGCCCAGCACCGCCGCGGGCAGGAAGGCGACGAACAGGTTCATCGCGAGCCTCAGCCCCGCGGGGTCCTTCCCGACGAGCCCCTTGATCATCTGCCCCACCCGCTGGCGGTACAGCCCGAGCACCGCCAGGATCGCCCCGCCCTGGATCACGATGTTGAACGCGTCCACCGCGTTCTTGAGCTCCGCCGGCTCGTTCAGACCAAGCAGGCCCGAGGCGATGATCAGGTGCCCCGTGGACGAGATCGGCAGATACTCGGTGATCCCCTCCACCACGCCCAGGATCGCGGCGTCCAGCAGGCTCAGCCCCGCGTGCACGGCGTCTGCGGTCAATTGGGGGGTGGGCAGGCTCACAGGGGCTCCATCGACGTATTCAACACCCGCCCTGAATCCCATACTGACCCGCAGGACAAGCTCCGAGTGAGGGGGGGCGCGAGTGTAGGCTTTCGCCTGATTCATGCCCGAACTGATCCCCATCTCCGATGCCGCCGACGAGCGGGTGGACCCGTACCGCGACCAGCGGGACGCGTGGCTGCGTGCCCGCCACAACCCCGAAGCCGCGAGCGACGGTTCCCGGCCAGAAGGGGTCGGCTTCGATGGTGGGGGGTTCATGGTCGAGGGACGGCTGGTGCTGCGTCAGCTCGTCGCATCACGCTTCCGGGCCCAGTCGCTGCTGGTGCTCGAGCACCGGCTGGAGGCGATCGAGGACGAGCTGAGGGCACTGCCAGAGGCCACGCCGGTCTATGTGGTGGATCGGGCCACCATGGCGCATATCTGCGGCTTCGACGTGCACCGGGGCATTCTGTGCGCCGCCGAGCGAGGGCAGCCTTTGTGCGCACAAGACGTGCTGGCGCGCGCACAAACCCTGGTGGTGCTGGAGGACCTGGCCAACCACGACAACGTCGGCGGGATCTTCCGCAGCCTGGCTGCTCTGGGCGGGCCGGACCGCTCGGGCGTCCTGCTCAGCCCGCGCTGCTGCGACCCCCTGTATCGCAAGGCGATCCGGGTCTCGATGGGCTGGGCCCTGCGCGTGCCGTTCGCCTTCGCCGACGACTGGCCCGGCGTGCTGGACAATCTGGGAGATGCCGGCTGGACGACCGTGGCGCTCACCCCGGGCGAGGGGGCGGTCGATCTGGACACGGTGGGGGGGATCGAGCGTCCGGCGTTGCTGGTCGGGGCCGAGGAGCCGGGGCTGAGCGACGCGGCGCTGGCGCGGGCGTCGGTCCGGGCCCGCATCCCGATCGATCCGGGCGTGGACTCGCTGAACGCGATGGTCGCGGCCTCGATCGCGCTGCACGCCCTGAAAAGGTGACTCCGAATCGCTGAAAACGCGAACACCGGGCCGGAATCGCGGGTTGGACCAGTGTTCTGTGAGTTTCGGCTCATTTGCTTGAACCCGGGCGTCAGTTTGTTGTAGGCTTGATCGGTATCCCGCTGGAATTCAGGCTCTCGAAAGGATCTTTCCATGCATCGTCGCGTTCGCACTGTTGTCACGGGTGCCGTGCTGTCCTCGGCGCTGCTGCTCTCATCCGGCGCCGGTCTGGCCACGCTGAGCCCGGTCGATCCGATCGGGGCGGTGGTCCGTCTGGGCGAGGGCGAGTCGCGTGAGAAGCTGAACGCGATGGAGGCCGCGCCCTTCCCCGCCGACGTGCTCAACGCGATCGGCGTCAACCACGACGGCGGCGTGACGCTCTTCGTGAGCGTGAGCCAGGACGCGGCGGAGAGCATCCTGGCGATCCGACGCCTCGGGCGTCTCGAAGAGCGGCTGGGGCGTCAGGGCCTGCGTGTGATCGGCGTGGCCGACGAGGCGAGCGCCGAGCAGTTGCAGGCGCACCGCCAGACCGGGCTGATCTCGGCCGAGATCGTGACCGACGCGGGCGGGGTCTTCCGCGAGACGCTGCTGGTCGGGTCCGACCCGTCGATTCATGTGATGGACCGGGCGGGCCAGCTCCGGTTCGCGGGGATCGACCGCGACTCGGCCGCGAGCATCGCGTCGGCCCTGCTGCGTGAGAGTGCCGATGAAGCGTTGGGTGCGGCGGAGCGCCGGGCCGCGGCGATCGAGTCCGGGGAGGACCTGTTCGCCGAGCCGGCGGTGAAGTCCGCGGCCGACATGCCCCGCGCCGCCTACGCGCGTGCCGCCTGGCCCGAGCCGAACCGTCGCGGGCTGAGCGCCAAGGACCTGCAGGGCGAGAAGATGCCCGTCCCGCTTTCCGGGCTCGAGTGGATCAGCAAGAAGGACCGCGACCCGAGCGAGCACGTGGTCGTGCTCGACTTCTGGGCGACGTGGTGCGGGCCGTGCATCCGCGCCCAGCCCAAGCTGGTGGAGCTGCAGGAGCGGTACAAGGACCAGCTCATGATCCTCGCGGTCGGCGGGCTGAACGAGGACCTGCGGACGCAGCAGCGCTACGTCGCCAACAACCCGAAGCCCTACTACAACGTGTTCGACGGGCGCAGCACGCTGATCAACGCCTTCCAGGTGCGCGGCATCCCGCACACCGTGGTGATGTCCACCGACGGTGTGATCCGCTGGCAGGGCAACCCGCTCAGCGAGGACTTCGACAAGGCCGTCGCGGGCGTCATCGAGGCCGACCCATTCCTGAAAGAATCCGGGCGGACCGAGGGCGGCAGCGAGCAGGGCGCCATGGGCGACGGGATGGACCGGGCGGACAACAACACCGCCATCGCCCAGGCCTACGAGCGCCAGAACTGGCCCGCGCACAACACCGGCAACCTGTACGCCAGCGATCTGCAGGGCACGGCGCTCGAGGCCCCGCTCAAGGGCGTGGAATGGCTGGACGGCGCGGCGCCCGAGTCCGAGGGCTGGGTCACCATCGTGGACTTCTGGGCGACGTGGTGCGGGCCGTGCAAGGCCTTCAGCCCGAAGCTCGACCAGATCCAGAAGCGGTTCGGCGACGACGTGCTCGCGGTCGGGGTGTCCGGGCAGAGCGAGGAGCGCTCCAAGGTCGAGTCGTACATCAACCAGAATCCGGTCTCGTATCGGCACGCGTTCGACGCCTCGCAGGCGCTGTACCGGCAGGCGGAGGTCGCGGGCATCCCGCACGTGCTGGTGCTGTCCAGCGACGGCGTGGTCCGCTGGCAGGGCTTCCCCAACGCGGTGCCCGACTTCGAGGGCGTCGTCGCCCGGATCGTCGCGGCCGACAAGCGGGCCCGGATGGCGGTCGAGCGCATGGACGACTGAGCCGCGCCGCGTAGCATGGGCGCGTGAGCGACGTGCCCTCCAACCCGACACATGATGCAGAGCCTGCGCCGGTTCCCTCCGGGGAAATGGGCGGTGGGCTGGGCGTGCGCGTGGTGCTGCACGAACCGGAGATCCCCAACAACACGGGCACCATCGGTCGTGCGTGCGTCGCGATGGGGTGCCCGCTCGACCTGATCGAGCCGCTGGGGTTCAGCCTGGACGAGAAGGCGTTGCGCCGCGCCGGGCTGGACTACTGGCCGCGCCTCGCGCCGACGGTGCACCCCTCGTGGGAGGCATTCCGGCGGGGTTTCGAGGCGAGCCAATCGGGCGGTCTGTGGTTGCTGACTACGCGCGCGACCCGTCCGGTGTACGAGGCGGACATCCGACCGGGCGACGCGATCGTGCTGGGCAAGGAGACCGCGGGGCTGCCGAACGAGATCCTGGAGGCCCACCCGGACCGGTGCGTGTGCCTGCCGATGGTGGCGGGTGAGCGGAGCCTGAACCTGGCGTGCGCCGCGGTGGCGGTGATGAGCGAGGCCGCCCGCCAGCTGCTGGCCCGTGGTGATCGGACGCTGGACGCCCGGGGGCGTCTGACGGACCGGGGTTGAAGGTTCGGGGCTGAAATTGTGAGCGATGCGTGAACACGCACCCGGCGAGCGTCGTAAGCCCGTTGTGCGGCACGGGTTTGTCCCAACGACCCAGAGCCCTGCGGCACGGTCTTCTGAGTGCATCTCTCCTCTCTGATGCGGTGTGCCGCCCCTGTGGGCGGTACACTGTTTTTTGCAGCACACGTCGCGCGGGAGCGACGAGCCGGAGGCTCGGGTGGCACACGGACGTCACACAACACACCAGCCCTCAGTCGGGACGATTCGGTCCCGGCGACGCGTCGCGCGTGCATTGGCGGGCGCAAGCGCCGCGGCCGGAGCATCAACGATGCTCTTCGTGGCAGCGGGGTGCCGCCAGCCGCCGCTGCGGGCCGACGATCCCCGGAGCCAGTACGACCGGTATGACCTGTCGCGGTCCGAGTTCGAGCCGGCGTACCGGTACGACGAGTTCGGGCGTCGGCGTCCGAACCTGCGCGGGAGGCTGCTCGATGACCGTTGACGCGTCACGGCTCTGGCCCGGCGGTTGCGACAGCGTGTCGCGTGGTGAGATTGCTGCGCGAAAAAGCAAGCGGTGCGCGGGGGCGGGCCGATGGACTGGGCACGAGCGTAAGTGCAAGCTCGGCAAGGACTTCGGCCGGAGGTCGGAATCGAGAGGCCCTGGAGCGGGCGACCACAAGATCATGTAGAGTGAGCGAAGGACCGCTACCACCCATGGCCACGAAGACCTCGCATCGAGTTTCCACCCAGAGCACCCCGCTCGTCACCCGGACCAAAATGGTCTGGGGCGCGCTCGTCGGTGCCATGCTTGTCGTCGGGGGCGGGCTGACGCTGCTCAACGGCGGATCGCCCGGCGGGGCCGTGAACGGCCTGGCCCTCACCCCGCTGGCCCAGACCACCGGGGCGACCAGCCTCGAGAGCGTGTTCAACACCCGCCAGACGCTCGATACGCAGCGCTGGCAGGCCATCGTCATCCACGATTCGGGTCGCCCGGTGGGCACGCCCGAGTCCGTCCGCGCCAGCCATAAGGCGATGGGCCTGAACGGGTTGGGGTACCACTTCCTCGTCGGGAACGGGGCCGGGATGGACGCCGGAGCCATCCACGTGGGCTATCGCTGGCTGGATCAGACACCCGGGGCGCACGTCGCGGGTGTCAACGGCGACGCGTACAACGCCGCCTCGGTAGGTATTTGCCTCATCGGGGACGGGGACCGGCGCTCGTTCGACGAGTCGCAGCTGCGATCCGCGGCCCGCCTGGTGGCGACGGTCGCCGACCGGCTGGACATCCCGACCAGCGCGGTGCTGCTGCACTCGGAGCTGGCGGAGACCTCGAGCCCGGGTCGCCTGTTCCCGCGTGCGGCGTTCCTGGAACTGGTCGAGTCCTTCCGCGACTGAATCTGAATCACAGACGCTCGTGAGCGCCTCCCCGATCATCCGGGGGGGCGTTTTTGTGTCATGAACGGGTCTGATAGGCCCGATGCACGGGTCCGGAAGGCGGCGCGGGCCTATCGTGACGCCCTCGTTTCTCGGCGATGCCGCGGGTTCCGTCCCGGGTGTTGGTGGGATGGTTGGACACACCGTTGGCGGTGTTACAGTACCTCTCGCGGCGGCCCATGCCGGCGATGGCACTTTGGACGGACGGGATGAGCGGCGAACTGATCGCAAAGCAGAAGGGCGACACGGTCCAGGGGTACCGCGTACTCCAGGAGATCGGACGCGGTGCCGCGTCGATCATCTATCTCGTGCAGGACCCGAAGACCAAGCAGGTCTGGGCCCTCAAGCACGTGCAGAAGAACAACCCGAAGGACCAGCGCTTCCTCGATCAGGCGATGATGGAGGCCAAGGTCGCCCAGGCGGTCCGATCGCCCGGCGTCCGGCGTATCGAGAAGACCTTCAAGAGCGGGAGCATCCTGAAGGTCAAGGAGCTCTTCGTGCTGATGGAGCTCGTGGACGGCGAGCCGCTCGACCAGTACACGCTCCCCAGCCTCCCCGACGCGGTGAACATCTTCCGCCAGGTGGCCGAGGGGCTCGCGGCGATGCACGACGCCGGCTTCGTCCACGCGGACATGAAGCCGCACAACGTCATCGTCGGGACCGACTTCGAGGGCAGCCTGAGCAGCAAGGTGATCGACCTGGGCCAGTCCTGCAAGATCGGCACCGTGAAGGAGCGGATCCAGGGCACGCCCGACTACATCGCGCCCGAGCAGGTCCACCGTCGCGCCATCACGCCCCAGACCGACGTGTACAACTTCGGCGCCACCATGTACTGGTGCCTGACGAAGAAGCACATCCCCACCGCGATGGGCACCAGGAACGACTCGCTGATGAACTCGCTGGACGACGCGCTGATCGAGGACGCGACGCCCGCGATCGAGCTGAACCCCGAGATCCACCCCAAGCTCAACGCGCTCATCATGGAGTGCGTGAAGGTGCCGGTGGACCAGCGTCCGAGCTCGATGCACGACATCGCCGGGCAGCTGGACCTCATCTATGGCATCCTGAAGGCCCAGGCGGAGGGCGCCGGGCAGGGCTCGTGAGCCGGGCGTGACCGGCCTGCCGGACAACGCCGCCCGCTTCACCGACCCCGACGAGGTCTGCGCCCACTTCGAGGAGGGGGCCGCCGCCAACCTCGGCGCCGCGTGCCGCAGCGGCTCGATCGACGTGGTCCACGCCCCCGGTCGCCTGATCGCGTCGGGCGACCTGCACGACTCGCGGGCCCACTTCGAGAAGCTGGTCAACGCGGCGGGGCTGGGCGAGAGCGACCCGCCCGAGGGCCGGGCCCACCTCACCCTGCACGAGATCATCCACGCCGAGCCGGAACCCGGCAAGCCGGACCTGAGCTACATCGCGCTGACCCGGGTCGCCAAGCTCAAGGCGCGTCACCCCGAGCACGTGCACACCCTGCTCGCCAACCACGAGCTCGCCCAGGTGTGCGGCTCGGTCATCACCAAGCGCGGCGTGCCGGTCGTGCGCGAGTTCGATCGCGGGCTCGACCTGGCATTCGGGGACGAGGCGCCGCGTGTGCGCTGGGCGATCGAGGGATTCGTGCGGTCGATGCCGCTGGCCCTGCGCTGCGTCTGCCCGCAGGGCGACATCCTGTGCGCCCACTCGCTGCCCGGGCCGGCGATGATGGGCCGGTTCGACCCGGCGGTGCTGCGGCGCGAACTGACCGAGCGCGACCTGGAGCCGATCACCGGCTCGGCGTTCATGATGGTCTGGGGGCGCGGGCACGACGAGGAGCTGCTCGAGGACCTGACCGAGGCGTGGGGGGTCAACCTGTTCATCCTCGGGCACGAGCACGCCGAGGAGGGGCACCTGCTCATCGAGCCGAACGCCCTGGTCCTCTCCAGCGACCACCACAACGGGGTCTACCTGCCGATCGACCTGGACCACAAGCCCCGCCTGAGCGAGTGCCCGGGGATGCTGGTGCGGTTCAACGACCGCTGAGCCGGTGCAGCCCGCGCCCGATGCGCCGGTACCCGCTGCCGGAGGTGCCCGCGATGCTCACACGATCGATGCTCGTTCTCACGGCCGCGTTCGCAACACTCGCGTCCTCGCAGGTGGTGTCGGCGCAGGAGGGATCGGCGTACGCACGCCAGGGCGAGGCGCTCGCCGAGCTCGCGGTAACCGACGCGGCCCGGGGGTGGCTGGGCGAGGCGGCACACCTGCCCGAGGTGGCGGAGCGGACGGTGTACATCAGTTTCCGACCGAAGCGGGCGTACACGGCCGTGCAGTACGAGGCCCTGCCCGAGTCCGAGCGTGAGGGGCTGCGGGAGAAGGTCTGCAACGCCGAGTCGGGGTACTACGACACGTTCTACGGCACGCCGCTGGCGTACCTGCGGGCCCTCGACCTCGCGGCGACGTACACGGGCGACGAGGACTTCACGTGGGAGGGCCTCCGCATCCTCGACTTCGGCTACGGCCAGGTCGGCCAGCTCCGCATGCTCGCTCAGCAGGGAGCCCACGCCGTGGGTGTGGACATCGATCCGATCCTCGCGGCGATCTACTCCGAGCCGGGCGACTCGGGCACCGTGGAGCGCAACGGTGGCACGGACGGCTCGGTGACGCTGCACCACGGCGCGTGGCCCAACGACCCCGCGATGGTCGAGGCGGTGGGGGACGGCTTCGACCTCATCGTCTCGCGCAACCTGCTCAAACGCGGGTACGTCGCCCCAACCGACGGCTCGGGCGCGATGGTCGATCTCGGCGGCACGCCCCGCGAGACGCTCGCCCGCTTCTACGAGACCCTCGCCCCGGGCGGGCTGTTCGTCATCTACAACATCGGCGGCGAGCCCGACCCGTCCCGCCCGTGGACCGACATCGCCTGCCCGTGGCCCGCGGAACTCCTGGAAGGTGCCGGCTTCGAGGTGCTGGCCTACGACGTGAACGAGGACGCCAACGCCCGGGCGGTGGGTCGGGCGCTGGGGTGGGACGAGGGCGATCGCCCCATGGACCTCACGCAACTGTTCGGGACGTACACCATCCTGCGTCGCCCGGCGGACTGAAGCGCACGCATCCGGGCCGGCGGTCTCCCGTACATTGCCCACATGGAGACGCCACTGATCTGCGGTCGCTGCGGATACGACCTGACCGGCGTCATCGCCTCGTGGGACGGTCGCGAGCATCCCTCCTGCGATCGGCGCGGCACCTGCTCCGAGTGCGGGCACCTGTTCTCCTGGACCGACATCTTCAACGCGTGGCGGCTCGACAAGCCCTGGCTGGTCGAGCACGCGCCGACGCGCCGTGCGTTCCTGGCCCGCGTTCCCAAGACCGCTCTCCGCGCGGCACTGCCGTGGCGGTTCTGGGCGGGTCTGTCGATGCAGGCGCGGGTGCGCCCGTGGTTGGCGCTGCTGGGGGCAGTCGTGCTGCTGCTGCCGGTGCAGGTCGCGGTCAGCTCGCACGAGACGTATCGCGTGGTGCGCGAAAATTTCACGTGGACTCAGAGCTGGGCGGGCTCCAACGGGTACACGATCGGCGCGCTCGACGAGAGCAGTCTGCCCGGTCTGATTGCGAGCGGTCTTGCGGGGCCGATCGTCCGTCCGCAGTTCACGCCCGCGTACATCCCGAATCCGCAGAGCAACGCGCGGAGTCCCAGCCGACTGGTGACGGGCTCTCAGCCGGGCAGCGCGTCGCACGTATCGCCGATGTTCGTGCCGCAGGTGCTCCCGTGGTGGTTTGTTGCGGGCGCGATCTCGATCCTCGCTTGGGTCGTGCTGCTGGCCCTGCTGCCGACCACGCGTGCGGTAGGGAAACTCCGGTGGGCGCACGTCGCGCGCAGCGCGATCTACTCGGGTGCCGGGGTGCTGCTGCTGTCCGAGGTGCTGCGCCTGGTGCTGTACCGTCCTCTGTGGCGCGGCGGGTACGACCTGGAGTGGCCCAGCGCCGTGCTCGTGCTGGGCTGGACCACGTCCTGGTGGTGGTGCGCCATCCTGCACGGCTGGCGGCTCGAACGCGGGCCGCTCGTGGCGTTGTTGCTGACGGTCGCCACGCTCCTCGCCGGTTTCACGGCCGGGCTGCTGTACGACCCCTTCATCCTCACGGATCTGTTCTGATGGCGCGACCGCGGACCCCGAAATGCCCCGGCTGTCGCTACGACCTCCGCGGCCAGCTCCCCGTGCCCCCGCACGCGCCCGGGGCCGCGTGCCGCCTGCACACCGTCTGCCCGGAGTGCGGCGAACCGGTTTCGTGGGCCCACCGGAGCGACCGTCGCAGCGCGTGGGACCGGAACCCGGATGCGGACCCGATCGGGTGGATGATCCTGCTGGTGATCGTGGCCGTGCTGGCCCTGCCGTGCTGCCTGAGCGTGCCGCTGATGGCCATCGCGTCATGGGCGAGCGAGGCGGGCTGGTGAGTCCTCCGGCCCTAGCATCTGCCATGCACGAGACCATCGACCGGACCATCCTGCACGTCCTCCGCCAGGCCGACCCCGATGTGGCCCACATCATCGCGGCCGAGGCCGACCGGCAGGAGAGCACCATCGAGCTCATCGCGAGCGAGAACCACGCCTCGCCAGCGGTCACCATCGCGGCGGGCACGTGCCTCACCAACAAGTATGCCGAGGGCTACCCCGGGCGTCGCTACTACGGCGGGTGCGCCCACCACGACGCGATCGAGACGCTCGCTCGCGACCGGGCCAAGGAGCTCTTCGGGTGTGAGTTCGCCAACGTGCAGCCGCACTCGGGGGCCCAGGCGAACACGGCCGCGTTCATGGCGATGATGGAGCCCGGCGACACCTTCCTGAGTCTGCTGCTCAAGGACGGCGGTCACCTGTCGCACGGCATGAAGATCAACTTCTCGGGCACCTTCTACAGCCCCGTGCACTACCCCCTGCACTACGACAAGGCCCACCCCGAGCACGAGCAGATCGACTACGACGCCGCGGAGAGACTGGCGATCGAGCACAAGCCCAAGGTCGTGCTGTGCGGGTACTCGGCCTACCCGCGTGTGATCGACTTCGCCCGCTTCCGCGCCATCGCCGACAAGGTCGGGGCGCTGCTGCTGGCCGACGTGTCGCACATCTCGGGCCTGATCGCGGGCGGGCAGCACCCCTCGCCCTTCCCGCACGCCCACGTCGTGACGACCACGACGCACAAGTCGCTCCGCGGACCCCGCGGCGGGCTGGTGCTCACCAACGACGAGGAGCTGGCCAAGAAGATCGACCGGGCCCTCTTCCCCGGCGTGCAGGGCGGCCCGCTCATGCACATCATCGGGGCCAAGGCCGTGGCCTTCGGCGAGGCCCTCAAGCCCGAGTTCAAGGACTACGCCAAGCGCATCGTCGAGAACGCGCAGGCGCTCGCGTCCGCCCTCACCGAGCGTGGCTTCCGCATCACCTCCGGCGGCACCGACAACCACGTGATGCTGGTGGACCTGACCACCAAGCACGCCGACCTCACCGGGGCCGACGCGGAGACCTGGCTCGAGGGGGCCGGCATCATCACCAACAAGAACGGCATCCCCGATGACCCACGCCCGCCGCGCGTGACCAGCGGGCTCCGCCTCGGCTCGCCCGCGACCACCACACGCGGCTTCGGGTCCGAGCAGATGACCCAGATCGCCGACTGGATGGCCCAGGTGCTCGACGCCGGACTCGCCGGCGAGGACGAGCTGGAGCAGGTCAGCAACCGAGTCCGCGGCGAAGTCCGCGAGCTGTGCGCACGCTTCCCGTTGCCGCACGCGCAGGTGCCCGACTCGGCGCACGAACTGGCCCACCACCCCGACTGAGCCCGCGCCGCCGGCGCGGTACGCTGGCGCCATGACACACCGACTCACGCTCAGGCTGTCCGCCGCCCTGCTGTGCTGCACGCTCGCGGCGTGCTCCTCCCACAACCGAGACCACGCCCCACAGGCATCCCATCACGACGCCATGCCGCCGGTGCCGGCCCGCATCGGGCACGTGGTGCTGCTGTCGTTGCAGGACCCGGCGGATGCGTCCGAACTGATCGAATCGAGTCGGGCCGTGCTGGGGCCGATCCCGGGCATCACCTCGCTGGGCGTCGGCACGCACCTGGAAACCGGGCGGGCGGCGCTGATCGACGACTACGACGTGGCGCTCTACATCGGGTTCGAGACCGAAGCCGACTACGCGGCCTACCTCGCCCACCCCGACCACGTCGCGTACGTGGACGCGTGGCGTCCGCGACTCACGTCCATCCGCATCATCGACATCCTCGAAGCCGACTGAGCCCCGGACGCATCGCCGCACGATGCGGTAGGCTGCGCCCCGGCGTTGCGTCCCGCGTCACGAAAGGGTTCCCCATGCTGCGTGCCATCCTCGGCGTCATTCTGGGCTATGCCGTGATGTTCGTCATCGTTGCTGTCGGCCTGACGGTCGCGTTTATTGTGCTCGGGAACGACAAGGCCTTCCAGCCGGGCACCTTCGACATCACGCCGCTCTGGGCGGGTGTCATGATGGGCGTTGGCATCGTCGCGGCGGTCATCGGAGGCGTGGCCTGTGCCCTGATCGCCAAACGCGGATCCAAGGCCCCGATCGGGCTCGCCGTCTTTGTTCTGATCATGGGAGCCCTCTCCGCAGTCATGGCCATGGGGGCGGAGGATCCCGGAGCGCGGACCGAGGACGTGAGCAACATGGACGCCGCCATGAAGGCGCAGCAGCCCATGTGGACGCTCGTCGCCAACCCGGTTGTGGGCGTGATCGGTGTCTTGGTCGGCGCAAAGCTCACAGGACGCGGCTCTTCACGCCAGGGCACGCCCTCTTCGGACCAAACGCCTGCCGCCTGAGCAGGCGATTCCGTAGAATCATGGCATGAGCGACGACCCGGACGTCACCGTGCAGGTACATCGCGGCACGCTCGCGGGTGTGCTCGGTGTCATCGCCGGGTTTCTCGTCTATGCCGCGGTCTACGCCGTCGTGACGCTCCCGCTCGCCTCGATCAGCATGCCCGCGATCCTCTGGCAACTGCTCGCTGGCCTGGTCTCTCTGGGTGCGGGCTTTCTCGCGGGATCGGTGTGCGTCCGGTTCGCACCGCGCTCGCTCGGGGCACCGACCGTCCTGATCGGCATCGTCGCGTTCTTCGGGTGCCTGGCCATCCTTGCCGAACTGCTCGCCGCGGGCGGGGACCGCTTCTCCTGGGTCCGTCTCGTGGGCGTGACGCTCCAGACCGCCTGCGCCCTGGCGGGCGTGATCCTCGGGACACGCGTGGCCCGGAAGCGGATCGCTCCGCCACCGAGCCCGCCCGCGCAGGGCTGATCCCTACTCCACCATCTCCAAAGACCGGCGCCGCCCCAGCCGGTGCCGTCGCACCGCGTCGGTCGTGAAGACGAACAGCCCCACCCAGATCAGCCCGAAGGCGATGGCGCGGTCGCGGTCGAACGCCTCGCCGGTCAGCACGAGCGCCGTGATGAACTGGCCCGTCGGCGCCAGGTATTGCAGCAGGCCCACCGTGGTCAGTTCCAGCCGCCGGGCCGCGGCGGTGAAGCACGTCAGCGGCACGATCGTGATCACGCCCCCCAGCAGCATCAGCCCCGTCTGCCACGCCTCGCCCCGCCCGAACAGCAGCCCCGGCTCGCCCTCGCCCGGCCCGCCCGTGAGCTCGACCCACGCCAGCAGCCCCAGCATCAGGGGCAGCAGCACGATCATCTCGATCGTCAGCCCCGTCAGGCTGTCGATGTCGGCCCGCTTGCGCAGCAGGCCGTACGTGCCGAACGACAGCGCCACCGTGACCGAGATCCACGGCAGGCCGATCCGCGAGCCCAGGTACACGCACGCGCCCACCGCCAGCCCGATCGACACCCATCCCCACCGGCTCGGGCGCTCGCCCAGAAACACGAACCCCAGCGCCACGCTGAACAGCGGGTTGATGTAGTACCCGAAGCTGGCCGCGAGCAGCTGCGAGCTCACGGCCGAGTAGACGAACACCGCCCAGTTGATCGCGATCAGCACCGTGGTGACCAGCATGAGGCGCAGCAGCCTCGGGTTGCGGAACACCGCCCGCACGCGGTCGAGCCGTTTCAGCAGCGCCAGCAGCAGCAGCAGGACGGGCAGCCCGAAGACCACCCGCTGGGCGAGCAGCTCCCACGCCCCGGCGTCCCGGAGGGTGAAGAAGTAGACCGGCATCACTGCGCCCCACCAGCCGTAGGCCGCGAGCCCGAAGGCGAGCCCGGAGGCGACGGGTTTGTGTGCCGGTAGGCCCGACTCGTGCTGGCTGGGGGGGTGAGGCAAGGCCCGGATGGTAGAGCACACCCGGTCCGGCACGCGTGCCGAGCGACCCGAGTCTGCTAGATTGACAGGATGCTGCAGCGCACCGCGAGCCGACTCGGACTGGGCATCTCACGCTTCTTCCACGCCAGCGCGCCCGATCCCTTTGTGCTGGCGGTCCTGCTGACCGTGGTGGCGGCGGTGCTCGCCCTGATGCTGGGCGACTTCCCGGGCGCCGCGGACGATGCGCCGCGTCAGACCGTGCTGCTCGACGCGTGGCGGGCCGACACGGGCCTGTGGCGATTCCTGGCCTTCTCCATGCAGATGTGCCTGATCCTCGTCACCGGGCACGCCCTTGCCGCGAGCAAGCCGGCCCGGGCCGCGATCGATACGCTGGCACGCCTGCCGCGGTCCGGACCCTCGGGCGTGCTGCTCGTCGGCGTGACCGCGGCGCTGGCCGGGCTGGTCAACTGGGGGCTGGGCCTGATCGTGGGCGCGCTGCTGGCGCGCGAGGTGGCACGCTCGCTCGCCTCGCGCGAGATCCCGGCCCACTACCCCGTGCTGTGCGCCGCGGGCTACCTCGGCCTGCTGGTCTGGCACGGCGGGCTCTCGGGCTCCGCCCCGCTCTCCGTCACCACGCCCGAGGGCGCCGCCAAGGTCCTGCCGGCCTCGGCTCTCGAAACGATGGGCGACGTGGGCATCGGCCTGGGCCAGACGCTCTTCACGCCGCTGAACCTGTTCGTCTCGGGCGGGCTGGTGGTGCTGGCGCCGCTGGTGCTCTGGCTGCTCACGCCGCGCGACCCGGAGCTCTGTCGCTCGATCGACGACGTTGCCGATTTGCCGGTGGGGCACGCGACCGAGACGCGCCGGCCGATCGAGACCTTCCCGGACTGGCTCGAACGCACCCCCCCGATGGCGTGGCTGCTCGCGGTGCTGCTGATCGCCGCGTTCATCCGGTATGCGCGCCACGACGGGCTCGGGTCGATCGGGCTCAACGAGATCAACGCCGCGATGCTCGCGCTCGGGCTCATCCTGCACGGCTCGCTCGACTCGTACACCCGGGCCGTCCGTGAAGCCGCGAGCGGGTGCGCCTGCATCATCATCCAGTTCCCGCTCTACGCCGGCATCATGGCAATCCTGGACACTTCGGGGCTGATCGAGATGTTCGCCAAGGCCCTCGCACGCGGCGGGGAGACCGCGGTGCCCTTCCTCAGCTTCTTGTCCGCCGCGGTTGTGAACGTGTTCGTGCCCTCGGGCGGGGGGCAGTGGGGGATCCAGGGCCCGGTCGCGCTCAAGGCGGGCTTCGCCGCGGGCGTCGCCCCCGGGAAGATGGTCATGGCGGTGTCCTACGGCGACCAGCTCACCAACATGCTCCAGCCCTTCTGGGCCCTGCCGCTGCTGGCCATCACCGGGGCCCGGGCCCGCGACATCGTCGGCTACACCGCCCTGGTCATGCTCGCGGCGGGTGCGTGGATCGCCATCGGCCTCTTTCTCTTCTGAATTGACCGCCGGCGCGGTACACTGGGCCTGAGGGCGGTGCGATCCATGCGCTACAGCCTCGGGCACAAAGAGCGTCCCTGCGATCGGGTGGGCCCCGTGGCTGCCGACCAGCTCACGCGCGCGGCCTCCGAACTCAATCCGGACGACCGGCCTCCTCACAACGGCGAATCCAACAAGGCGGTCCACCGGACACGCGTCGCCGTGAAGAAAGCCCGCGCCGCGCTCCGGCTCGTCGAGCACGCCGACCCCGCGGCCGCGGCCCGAGCCCACCAGCACCTCCGAGAGATCTCCCACGCGCTCTCGGGCACGCGCGATCACGACGCCGTCCTGGAACTGGTCGCCTGGCTGCTCGAGCACGAGGCCCGCACCAACCCCGAGCGTCGGGCCCTGCGTTCACTCGCCGACGCCCACCGGCGCACCGAGGACCCGTCTCCGGATGAGCTCGCACGTCTCAGCCAGGAGCTGGAGCAGGAGGCCGAACGCATCGAACGCCTGATCTCGGAGAGCGCGTCTCCCGAGACGCTCACACGCGGCTTCCGGCGTTCCACGCTGCGGGCCGCCCGCGCCATGCGACGGTTCCGCAAGCACCCGGGCGTCCGCACCCTGCACCGCTGGCGCCGTCGCACCAAGGACCATCTCTTCCAGTGCGTGTTGGTGCAGGAACTGGCCGGGCGGCGCCTGCGGCGGCGGGTCTCGCGTCTCAAAAAGCTCGCCAGCACGCTCGGCACCCTGCACGACGTCGCCCTCGTCGGCGCCTTCCCGGATGCGAGGCTCGGGGCCGACCCCGCGACCACGCGATTCGTCGTCGCCAGAGCGCACGCGTCGCTCTGGCGAAAAGCGCGCCGTGAGGGCGCACGCCTGTTCGGGCCGAAGGCGGAGCGTGCGGTCAGGCGTGTCGGGAAGCGACTCGGGAACGAGGCCTGAGCGTCGGTCAGCCGCCCACCGCGGGCAGCACCACATCGGTCGTGGGCCACAGGAACGCGAACGCGGCCGCGGTGAGCACCGCGTACACGATCGTGTCGAACGCGCTGGTCAGCACGAAGCGCAGGGGCGTGCCCATGAACGCCGCGCCGGACCACCCGCCGACCACGAACCCCAGGAACGCGGAGGTGAACGTGAACCGCGCCACGTCGGTGGTGTTCGCGCCGACATTCATCGCCATCGAAGCCAGGTACGCGGTGATCGCCGTGACGACCAGACACTCGAACAGGTTCACCATGAGATTGCGCGGGAAGTTCGGCTTGCCCGGGAAGATCGTCAGCATGCCCCACGGGCCCGCCTCCCAGCGCTGCTTCATGGACTCGGAGTTCATGCTCTCACCGCTCTGGCAGTTCGGGTACATGTAGACGCCCGGCTCGAGCCCCATGGAGCCCACCGCGTCCGTGTACGCCTTCTCGTCGGGCAGCGGCTTGATGTCCGCCTTGTGGTGCGGCAGCACCATCCACATCAGCGAACTGGCGACAAAGCAGGCGACCGTTGCGACAACGATCGGGAGCCACAAATCGAGAATCTGGACATCCATCACGGGCCCTTTCGCAAGAGTGGGTACGACCCGTCCGCGCCCACGAGATCTGCGTCCGGGCCGGCACACCCATTATCGGGAAACCGGCACGCTGAGCAATTGCCCACGCCCGCTGAGGTATGCACAGACACCGGAAATCTGAAGTTTCCGAGCCAATGCGCAATCAAATGTTACAAACAGAATGCAAAAATGACTCAGAGAGCCAGAACAGGCGTGCCGCGAAACACCCAATCGGGTGGACGCCGACTCAGCTCGCGCTGACCTTCGGCATGTCCTGCAGGACCTCGTCGATCAGCCCGTACTCGAGCATCTCGTTGTCGTCCAGCCACAGGTTGCGGTCGCAGTCCTTCTCGATCTTCTCCGCGTCCTGACCGGTCGCCTCGGAGTAGATGCCGTAGAGCCGGTCACGCAGACGCAGCATCTCTTTGGCCTCGATCTCCAGGTCGGTCGCCTGACCCTCCATGACGCCCGAGAGCAGCGGCTGGTGCATCAGGTTGCGGCTGTTGCGCAGGCAGAACCGCTTGCCCTTGGTCCCGCTGGTCGCGATCACGCTGCCCATGCTCGCGGCCTGTCCGATGATGTAGGTGCTCACGTCCGGCTGCACGTACCGCATCGTGTCCACGATGCCCAGGCCCGCGGTCACCGAGCCGCCGGGCGAGTTGACGTACATGTGGATGTCGCTCTTGGCGTCCTCGTTGGACAGGAAGAGCAGCTGCGCGACGATCAGGTTCGCCATCTCGTCCATGATCGGGCCGGTCACGAACACGATCCGGTCCTTCAGCAGGCGGCTGAAGATGTCGTACGCGCGCTCGCCGCGTCCGGAGGACTCGATGACGATCGGAACGAGGTTGGCTTGGGGGCTCGACATGGGTTCGTGGCCTTCTTGGTCGCGTGGTGCGAGGAAAAGTCTGAGTTCTCTGTCCGGGACCGGTCTGCTGAATCAGGTGAGCTGCTCCGAGTCGGTGCCGGAGCCCGATCGATCAAGGGGAGGAGCGGGGGGGGTCAGCCGGGCTGGCCGAGGTTGGCATCCTTCGGCGGCTCGGCGAGCACCTCGTCCACCAGCCCGTAGGCCTTGGCCTCCTCGGCGGTGAAGTACTTGTCGCGTTCCGAGTCCTCGCGGACGCGCTCCACGTCCTGCCCCGAGCACTCCGCGATGATCTTGGTCAGCTCGTTCTTGCTCTTCAGGATCTGCTCGGCCTGGATCTTGATGTCCGCGGCCTGGCCCGTCACCCCGCCGTACGGCTGGTGGATCATCACCTTCGCGTGCGGCAGGCAGTACCGCTTGCCCTTGGTGCCCGCGGTCAGCAGCAGCGCCGCGCCCGAGTACGCCCGCCCGATGCAGTACGTGCTCACCGGCGAGCTCAGGAACCGCATGGTGTCGTACAGCGCCAGCGTGTCGTCCACCGCCCCGCCGGGCGAGTTGATGTACAGGTTGATCTCCTGGCTGCGACGCTGGTTCTCCAGGTACAGCATCTGCATCATCACGCGGCTCGCCGAGGCGTGATTGATCTCTCCGATCAGGAAGACAATCCGATTTTCGAGCAGCAGCTCGTCGATCGTCATCTCACGCGTGCGTTGGTAGCTGACACCGGCTGCGGGCATAAGTGCTTCCCGAATAAGGAGTAAAGTCGCTCTGTCCGCGGGGCGGTCGCTCCGACGACGCCTCGCTTCGGGCCTGTCATCGGTCACTCAGGCCCGCGGCATGATAGACGCACGCCCTTCCGTGCCAACCCGCCCGAAACTCATGCCCGACCGGACTCGGGTCACGGTAGCCCTAGCCCTCTGCCACTCATACAGTTGCGGTCTCCGCCCGCCCGGGAGAACTCAAAAACGGACGTTCCGTTTTCCCAACCAATCGGCCCACGCAGCGCAGAAGGGGAGCCCGAGTGCCCACCGCCGTCATCAGTGACATCCACGGCAACGCCGTCGCCCTCAGGGCCGTCCTCGCGCACATCGCCGACGCCGGCATCGAACGCATCGTCTGCCTCGGCGACGTCCTCGGCTACGGGCCGGACCCCGCCGAGAGCCTCGACCTCATCCGCGAGCACTGCACCTGGGCCCTCATGGGCAATCACGACTTCGGCGTCCTCTACGAGCCGACCAACTTCAACCCCGCGGCCGAGCAGTCCGCCTTCTGGACCCGCGAGCAGCTCGACGCCGAGCCCGACGAGGACCTCCGCGCACAACGCTACGACTACCTCGCCCGCATGAAGGTCCGCATCATCGACCACGTGGACGGCGACGACACCCCCATCCTCGCCGTGCACGCCTCCCCGCGCCGCCCCATCAACGAGTACATCTTCCCCGACGACGCCCAGGACGCCCCGGACAAGCTCGAGGCCATCTTCGACCGGGTCGAGCGCATCGCGATGGTCGGCCACACCCACGTCCCCGGCGTCTTCACCGACGAGCCCGACTTCTACCCGCCCACCGAACTCGGCGAGGAGCGGACCTACAACTTCCTCGACGGCGAGAAGGCCGTCATCAACGTCGGCTCCGTCGGCCAGCCCCGAGACCACGACCCCAGAGCGAGCTACGCCGTGCTCACGCCCGGCAAGGTCACCTTCCACCGCGTCGAGTACGACGTGAAACAGACCGCCGAGAAGATCAAGTCCATCCCCGAGCTGCACGACTGGCTCGGCGACCGGCTCTACGAAGGCCGCTGAGCCGCAGCCCTCACGCACCCCGCGAACGAACCCGAACGCCCGCGTCCACCCGATCGACGACCAACACATGCCCAAGCACACCACCCCCCGCGCACGCCTTCTCACCGCGGCGCTCTTCGCGCTCTCGCTGCTCTCCCCGGTCGCCGTCGCGCAGGACGACACCACGCCGGACGACACGACCACACAGCAGGCAGCGCCGGCGACGCCAGCCGCGGCACCCGACGCCCTGCGCGCCAGGCTCGACCCGAACGCCACCACCGAGCCCATGCCGCTCGGCAGCCTCGACGACGCCTCCGACTTCGACCTCGAGGTCGAGTTCACGCCCTACGGCGCCGGCATCGCCTCCGTCCGACTCACGCACGAGTACGTCACCGTCGCACGCCAGGAGCACTACGAGCTCCAGTCCATGATGCGCGGCAACGACTCGCTTTCGGTTGACCCCGATGAGCTCGACCCCGCGCTGGAACTGATCGCGGCGCTCGGCAACGTCGCAACCGACGACCCCGCACGCATCGAGGCCCAGCAGCAGGCCGCGAGCGCACTGGCCGACCTCGGTCTCTCCGGCTACATCCCGGACCTGGCGGACGTGACCGACTCAGAGTCGGCCGCGGCCCTCGTCGCCCGCATCGAGACCTGGCTCGGACGCATCATCGTCCCCTTCACGCTCTACGCCGTGGAGATCAATGGGCAGACCGTGGACCTCTCCAACATCGGCGGCGCCGGCGGCAAGCCGCGCGGCGTCTGGACCCAGCTCGCCCCGGGCACCTTCTCCGCCACCATCGAGAACAGCGCCGGCACGCCCGTCGCGCGCATCACGCGAGCCTTCGAGCTGAGCCCCGAGTCCCACGCCCTCACGCTCGCCCAGACCGTCGAGAACCTCACCGACGAGCCCCTCAGCGTCCGTCTGATCCAGACCGGACCCATCGACCCGCACAAGCCGCGTTCCACCTACGGCGGCGACAAGCGTCGCTTCCGCTACGGCTACCTCCTCTCCCCGCGCGATCAGGCCGGTGACCCCACCGTCATCGCCGACCGCCAGCTCGTCCACCACCACCAGTACCTGGGCAAGAAGTCGGCCACGCTCGCGGGCGGCTCTTCGGCCTACGCGCCCCGCCAGCGACTCTGGCCCACCGAGAAGGCCGAGCGCCAGGGCCACCGCCTCGTCTGGGCCTCGCTCACCGACCGCTACTTCGCCGTCGCGGTGCACCCGATCGTCCCGACCGACGCCGACCTCGGCCCGGACGCCAAGGTCTTCCCCGACGTCGTCGCGATCGACCGCCTCGTGCTCAACCGGGGGTCCACCGACGTGCAGGAGACCACCGCGGTGCTCGACCTCGTCGGCGTCGCCCGCAGCGTGGCCCCGGGCGAGTCGGTCACCAGCACGCTGGGCATCTACGCCGGGCCGATGTCCAAGCCGGTCGTGCTCGACGAGCCCGTCCCCGCCGCGGTCAACCTCGACCACATCATCGTCTACAACTTCGGCTCGTGCATGGCCTTCTGCACGTTCGGCTGGCTCACGCACCTGCTGCTGGGCGTGCTGCGGCTCAACCACCTCGTCACCGCCGACTGGGCCGTCTCCATCATCCTGCTCGTGGTCATCGTCCGCACCTGCCTGCACCCGATCACCCGCTGGTCGCAGATCCGCATGCAGCGATTCGGCGTGCAGATGCAGTCCATGGGCCCCAAGATGCAGAAGCTCAAGGAGAAGTTCAAGGACGACCCCAAGCAGATGCAGGCCGAGACCGCCAAGCTCTGGCGCGAGGAGGGCATCTCCCCCGCCGGCTTCCTCGGCTGCCTCCCCATGTTCCTGCAGTCCCCCGTCTGGATCGCCCTCTACGCCACCCTGTTCTTCGCCGCCGAGCTCCGGCACGAGCCCGCGTTCTACGGCGTCTTCCAGTCCGTCTCCGGCGGTTCCTGGGCCTTCCTCGCCGACCTCTCCGCACCCGACTCGGCCCTCCCCCTCGGCCCGCTCGCCTTCACGCCGCCCCTCATCGGGCAGTTCGTCGGCGAGATCCGCTCGGTCAACCTGCTCCCGCTGCTCATGGGCTTCGTCTTCTTCGCCCACCAGAAGTACCTCACCCCGCCCACCACCGCGACCCTCTCCCCCGAGCAGCAGTCGCAGCAGCGTCTCATCCGCATCATGACCGTGGTCATGTTCCCGCTCATCATGTACGCCGCGCCCTCCGGCCTCACCATCTACTTCGTCAGCAACTCCACCATCGCCATCTTCGAGAACCGCTGGATCCGCGCCCACATGAACAAGCACGGCATGCTCGACCCGGACAAGATCCGCGCCGAGAAGTCCAAGAAGGGCCCAGGCTTCTTCTCCCGCCTCCAGGAGATGGCCGCCCAGCAGCAGCAGGCGAAGGAAGCCCAGCAGAAGGGCTACACCCACCCGAGCGCCCGATCCAAGCCCGCCAAGAAGACCGTCAACCGGAACTACAAAAAGAAGAAGTAGCCCCATGCCCGCGGCCCAGTCGAACAGCTCGACCATCGCCGCACTCGCCACCGCGCCCGCCGCCCCGGGCGCCCACCCCGGGCGAGCGATCCTCCGCCTCGCCGGTCCGGGCACGCACGACGCCCTCGGCGCGATCCTCGTCGATCCGCCGTCCACACGCGGCGCCCACCGCTGCGTCGCGCGAATTGGCGACCGTGACCTCCCCGTGCTCGTGCTGCGATTCGTCGCGCCCGCGTCCTACACCGGCGAGGACGCCGCCGAGATCGTCACCGTCGCCAACCGCGACGTGACCGGCCGCCTGCTCGACCGCCTGACCGCTCTGCCCGGCGTCCGCCTCGCGGGCCCCGGCGAGTTCACCGCGCGGGCGTATCTCGCCGGCAAGCTGACCCTCGCGCAGGCCGAGGGCGTGGCCCTCACCATCGCCGCCGAGACCGACGCCCAGTTGCAGGCCGCCGATCGGCTGCTCTCTGGCACGCTCGGGCGCACCTACCACGACTGGGCCGACCGCCTCGCCGGCCTGCTCGCGCTGGTCGAGGCGGGCGTGGACTTCACCGACCAGGAGGACGTCGTCCCCATCCCCCCGCGCGAGCTCGCGGGAGCCCTCGAAACCCTGCACCACGATCTCGCAGCCCATCTCGATCAAAAGGCCACCGAAGAACGCCCCGACCACACGCCCCGCGTCGTGCTCGCCGGCCCGCCCAACGCGGGCAAGTCCACGCTCTTCAACACGCTGCTGGGGCGCTCGCGTGCTGTCGTCTCAGACGTCCCCGGCACCACCCGCGACGTGCTCGAAGAACCGCTCGAGCTCCCGGGGTCTCCCCTTTGCGCTCGTCCCGACACCGTCACACTCGTTGATCTCGCCGGCATCGACGCGGGCCCCGGCCTCGACGCGCTCGACGACGCGGCCCGCCAGCTCGCACGCGAGGCCATCACCACCGCCGACTGCGTCCTGCACTGCGATCCAACCGGGCGCTTCGACTCGCTCCCGACACTCCCCCCCTCTACGCCCGTCCTCCGGCTGCGCACCAAGGCCGACCTGCCCGTGTTTCACACCTCCGCCGAAGCGCTCGCCGTGTGCGCCCTCGACGGCTACCACCTCGACGCCCTGCGCCGCGCCATCGCCGACGCCGTCTCGGTCAACCCGTCCGCGTCGTCGGTGGCCGGCACGGTTGTCCCGCGTCACCAGCGGGCGCTGCGTGACGCCGCGTCCCATCTCGTCGAGGCCCGCGCCGCGATCGAGCCAAACGCCCACGCCCTCGACGAGCCCGAACTCGTCGCCGGCGAGATGCGACTCGCCCTCAACGCGCTCGCCGAACTCGCCGGCGACGTCACCCCCGACGACGTCCTCGGACGCGTCTTCGCCTCGTTCTGCGTCGGAAAATGAGCCCGGAGCGTCAGCGACGGGCCGCGCGGAGATTGAATCGGCCCCATGAGACGCCGGCCGCCCGGTCACGATCAGCGACCATCGCAGCCCCCCTCACTCCAACCCTTCGACCGCCCCCTCCACAAACGCCGGCGCATACCGCTCCACAAACGCGTCCACGGCACGGGCCGTCGCGTCCGCGCCAACCCCCCAACAGCACGCGTGCCCGCACCCCGCCTCCACGTCGTACTGCACCATCAGCACGCCGTCGATCACGTACGCCGAAGGCACACGCGCCGCCAGGTGCGCGCTCAACGCGTTGACCGCGGGCTCACCGACGCTCACCGCGGCACGCCGCGACAACTCCGCGTCGTGCAGATACCACACGTCCGTGCACACCACGAGGTCCAGCCCCGCTCGCTCCGCCCGCGGACGCAGCCGATCCGCCAGCTCATAGGCAATCGCACGGTCGTGCCGCTCCGCCTCCAGCGTCGATCCCACCACGATCGGCAGCACGCAACCGATGTCTATTCGCACGCCGTCCTCGATCGCGTCGCCCATGCCCGCAGTCTACCCCGGATCGGCCTTCACCCGCCCCCACGATTCTGGTACCATGAAGGCCATGGATGACACCAACGACCGCACGGAAGCCAGCGAGTCCTCGGCCGCGACACTCAAGCACCCGCCCACACGCGGCTCGCGCGCTCAGCCCAAACGCCAGCCCGAGCCGGTGGACGCACTCCCCCTCTGGAGCGTCCTCCTCCACAACGATGACGTGAACGACATGCACCACGTCGTGGAATCCATCTGCATGGTCACGCCCCTCTCCATGGAGCGGGCCGCGAAGGTCATGATCGAGGCACACAGCCGCGGCCTCGCCCTCGTCTGCCAGACCCATCGCGAGGTCGCAGAGCTCTACCGCGAGCGTTTCCAGTCACGCGGCCTGACCTGCACCATCGAGCCCGCCCGCTGACCCCCCCCTCGCCTCGTTCCCCCACAATCCAGCCTGAGCCCCGTCCTGCCCGGTTATCACCCGCTGCGCACTCGGACCGCCCGATCCCACCGGGCCGACCCGCGCACGCGACGGATTCTTGAGGATTCGGCACATCCTGCGCTCATCCCGGGTGCCGACTCGCCCGAAACGGTGGGTGCACGTCGGGGAGGCCGGCGTGGACGCATCACGCCGGGTCACGCCGGGGCGAAAGCCCCAGCCGCTCGGAGGGGAGAGAGAATTATGCACGTCCGACTCGGAGACCTGCTCGTCGAGCGGGGCGCGATCACCGCCCAGCAACGCGACGAGATCCTCACCGCTCAGACCCGTCGCTCCACGCCCTTCGGCGTCCTCGCCGAAGAAATGCACGGCGTCTCGCCCGGCATCATCGAGGACGCCTGGGTCACCCAGTACGCCGCGATGGCCCCACGCCTCGACCCCCGCACCTGCACCATCGAGACGCACATCAAGGGCGTCATCGAGCGCCGCCAGGCCTGGCAGTTCGGCGTCATCCCCGTCGCCCAGCACCCCGAGGGCATCGAGCTGGTCACCACCGCCAGCTCACTCGGACGTGCCCTCCGCTTCGTCGGCTGGCGCATCACGATGCCCACCTTCTTCTCCGTCTGCGACGACGACGCCCTCCCCATCGCCCTCGAGCTCCACTACCCCATCGCCGGCCTCGACGCCCACTTCGTCAACAGCGTCATGAGCCGCTACGCCAAGGCCGGGTAAAGCAGATCCTCCCCCGTCACCGACGGGGGAGGTGTCACCGAAGGTGACGGAGGGGGTCAAACCCGAGCGCGAGCGAGGGGTTTCCCCATTCCGAGCCGCGGGCGTAAGCACGCGGCCCCGCGAGAACGCACGATCTACGCCTCAATTGAGCCGAACTCCCCACCGCATTGAGCCCGGAGCGTCAGCGACGGGCCGCGCGGCTACCGCAACGGTGCCCGCTGACGAGCCACGCGCCGCCAGCCAGACCGTCTCCACGGTCCTCCGCGTACAGGCCTTTCCTTCCACGCTCTCACGCCCCATAGCCTCCCCGCCCTCTCCCACCTACCATCCCCGTCCATGCCCGCAACCACAGGCGAAAACACGACTTCCGGCACCGGCACGGACGAGATCCGCACCGTCTCCTTCGTCTCACTGGGCTGCCCCAAGAACCTCGTGGACTCCGAGCGCATGCTCGGCGTCCTCGCGGCCTCCGGCATCGCCCCCGTCTCCGCCACCGCCGAGAACGACGTCGAGCACGACGACCTCTCCCTCGCCGGCTCCGAGCAGGACGCCTCCGCCACCTCCGGACGCATCACCCCCGCCGACGCCGTCGTCATCAACACCTGCGGCTTCCTCGAGGCCTCCAAGAACGAATCGCTCGGCGTCATCAAGGAAGCCATCGCCGCCAAGGACCGCGGCGAGATCAAACGCGTCGTCGTCGCAGGCTGCCTCGTCCAGCGACACCGCGCCAAGATGTTCGAGTGGGCACCCGGCATCGACGCCATGCTCGGCGTCTTCGACCGCGACAAGGTCCTCGAGGCCGTCCAGGGCCTCGGCGCCGAACGCACCACCCTCGAAGACGAGGCCGACAAGTCCAGCAACTACTGGATCTCCTCCAACGCCCTCACCAAAGCCAAGTCCGAAGGCATGGACGTCGAAGGCAAAACCGTCGCCGGCAAGGACGGCAAGGGCCTCGGCTACTTCGAGTCCGACGGGGCCCGCCTCCGCCTCACCCCGCGCCACTACGCCTACCTCCGCATCTCCGAGGGCTGCAACCAGAACTGCGCGTTCTGCACCATCCCGTCCATCCGAGGCAAGATGCGCTCCAAGGGACCCGACGCCGTCGTCGAGGAAGCCCGCGAACTCATGCGCGACGGCGCCTTCGAACTCCTCCTCATCGGGCAGGACACCACCTCCTACGGCGATGACCTCGGCATCGGCCTCGGCCAGACCCACGACCCCTCCACCTTCGGCTCCGGCCTCCCCGCCCTGCTCAAGCAGCTCTCCGACGCCTCCAAGAAGGAGCTCGGCCCCGCCTGGCTCCGCCTCATGTACGCCTATCCCACCACCTTCACCGACGCCACCATCGACGCCTTCGCCGAGCTCGTACAACGCGGCAACCTCCTGCCCTACCTCGACATCCCTCTCCAGCACGCCAGCGACCGCATCCTCGACGCCATGCGCCGCAACGTCACCCGCGCCCAGCAGCAGGAACTCTGCGAGAAGCTCCGCGAGCGCGTCCCCGGCATGGCCATCCGCACCACCTTCATCACCGGCTTCCCCGGCGAGACCGAGGACGACCACGCCGAGCTGCTCGACTTCATCGAGACCATCGGCTTCGACGCCGTGGGCTGCTTCCAGTACTCCAAGGAGCCCGGCACCCGCGCCGGCACCATGGAGGGCGACCCGGCCCTGGCCGTGGACGCCGCCACCAAGCAGCGTCGCCACGACGAGATCCTCGCCCTCCAGCAGCGGATCGCCTTCGAGCAGGCCGAGTTCCTCGCCGAGCAGTTCGATCCCGACGACCCCACCGACTCGGGCCTCCAGCTCGACGTCCTGATCGACCGGCCGTCTGGAAAGTCCCTCGAAGGTGCGGAGAGCGATGGAAAAAGTGGGGGGGGGCTGTATCAGGGGCGGACCTACTTCCAGGCTCCGCAGATCGACGCCGTGACGTACGTGCAGAGCAAGAACCCGCTCAGCCCCGGCGAACTGGTCAAGTGCACCGTCGTCGCCAGCGACGGCTACGACCTGATCGCCCGCCCGATCACCGACCTCGAAGGCCGCGTCAGCCTCACCGTCCTCTGAACGATCCTCCCCCGTCACCGACGGGGGAGGTGTCGCCGCAGGCGACGGAGGGGGTCAAATCGCGAGCGCGAGCGAGCGGCTCACACCGACAGATCGCAAAGCCCGCGGAGAAACGCAAAGAAATCAATCGAGCCCGGAGCGTCAGCGACGGGCCGCGTCACAACCGACTCGATCCCATTCTCCGCCTACTAGCCCCGAACGCAAGTGAGGGGGTTCCTGTCTTCCGACTTGTCCGCGCCTCCACCACCAACTGCGTCTCCACGCACACGCCTCCCCCCTTTTACAGCCCCCATCCCCACCCGGCCGATGTCCTCCCAATGCTCCGCCCCGGACACGTGGTCCTCCTTTGCGCCGTCGCCCTGATCACCCTGGGCGTCGTCATGGTCAACTCGGCCTCCATGCAGGTCCGCCCCCTCGATCCCGGGGCCGATCCCGCCGTCGCCGCGGCCGCCTCCGGCATCACCCTCACCTCCGTCCTCACCTCCCGCACCGCCTTCTACATGCTCGCGGCCATCGCCGCCATGATCGTCTGCTCCCAGATCCCCGTCGCACGTCTCGCCGACCGCCTCGTCCCCCAGCCCACCACCTCACTCGTCCCCACCGGACGACCCGCCCGGGCCGACCTGCTCTTCCTGGGCGTGGCCACCCTCGTCCTCCTGATCATCACCGCCCTCGTCTACGTCCCCGGCATCGCACGACCCGTCAACGGCGCCCACCGCTGGGTCGATCTCGGCCTCCCCGGGCTCAACTCCTTCCAGCCCTCCGAACTCGCCAAATGGGGGGTCATCCCCCTCGTCGCCCTCTACGCCGCCCGCCTCGCACGGCGCGAGGGCGAGCCCCTGACCCGCTTCTTCACCGGCCTCGTGCCCCCCCTCGCCGCGGTCGGCCTCCTCGCGGCCCTCGTCATCGTCGAGGACCTGGGCACCGGCTTCCTCATCGCGGCCGTGGGCGCTTTCGTCCTCCTCGCCGCCGGGGCCCGGGCCCGCCACTTCGCCCTCTTCGTCCCCGTCGCCGTCGCCGGCGTCACCTACGCCATCATGACCTCCCCCTATCGCGTCCGGCGCATCCTCGCCTTCCTCGACCCCTACGCCGATCCCGAGGGCTCCGGCTTCCACATGATCCAGTCCATGTCCACCGTCGCCGGGGCCGGCCCCTTCGGGCGCGGCCTCGGGCACGGCCTGCAAAAATTCGGCTACCTCCCCGAGGACACCACCGACTTCCTCTTCGCCATCATCTGCGAGGAACTCGGCCTCGCCGGGGCCACCCTCGTCATCGCCCTCTACCTCATCATGCTCTGGGCCTCCATCCACATCGCACGGCGTGAGCAACGCCCCCTGCTCAAACTCCTCGTGCTCGGCGTCGCCGCGACCATCGCCATCCAGGCCGCGATCAACCTCGTCGTCGTCACCGGACTCGGGCCCACCAAGGGCATCGCCCTCCCCCTGCTCTCCTCGGGCGGCACCGGCTGGATCCTCACCTCCGCCATGCTCGGCCTCGTCGCCGCGACCGACCGCACGCTCGCCTCCACAACCCAGGCCAACATCCACGCCGCCGAGCACACGCCCGACATCGCCTCGCCCGCCAAGCCGCGCGTCCGCCTGTCGCTCGAACGCGAGCCAGACCCGCAGCCGGCATGACCACGCGCGAGGACAAGCACCCCGCCGTCCTCTTCGCCGGCGGCGGCACCGGCGGGCACCTCTTCCCCGCGCTCGCCATCCACGAGCAACTCCCCGAGCACACGCCCGTCCACTACGCCTGCTCGAACCGACCGCTCGACTCCCGCATCCTCACCGACGCCAACGCCGACTTCACCCCGCTCCCAGCGGCGCCCCCCGCGCTCCGCCCGGACCGCGCCCTCCGATTCGCATCCGGCTGGTGGCGCAGCGCCTCCGTCACGCGGCGCATCATCCGTGAACTCCGCGACGCCGCGGACCGTGTCGTGATGTGCACGCTCGGCGGCTTCGTCGCCCCGCCCGCCGTCCGCGCCGCCCGCGCCGAACGCGTCCCGGTTCTCATGATCAACCTCGACGCCGTGCCCGGGGCCGCCAACCGATTCATCGCCGGGCAGGTCACCGACATCCTGACCGCCGTGCCCGTCAAGGACCGCGACTGGCCCGTCGTCCCCCCCGTGGTGCGCCGCGCGTTCACCCGCGCCATCGACCCCGCCGACGCACGCCGCGGGTACCACCTCGATCCCGATCTCCACACGCTCCTCATCACCGGGGGCTCGCAGGGGGCCCGCTCCGTCGGGGGCTTCGCCCTCGCCGTCGCCACCGCCAACCCCGATGCCTTCCACGGGTGGCAGGTCCTCCACCAGTGCGGCGCCCACGACGAGCCCTCCGAGATCGCCTCCCGCTGGAACGCCCTGGGCATCCGCGCCGAGGTTCATCCCTTCCTGTCCGACATGCCCGGCGCCTGGGCCGCCGCCACCCTCCACCTCGGACGCTGCGGCGCCGGCACCGTCGCCGAAGCCGCCGCCACACGCACGCCCTCCGTCTTCATGCCCTACCCCTGGCACAAGGACCAACACCAGAAGCTCAACGCCCTGCCCCTCGTGGACGCCTCCGCCGCGGCCTGCATCGACGACCGCATCGATCCCGACGCCAACGCCCGCGACCACGCCCAGACCCTGCTCGACCTCATCCAGGACGAGGCGACCCGCGAGGCGATGTCCCGCGCGCTCAGGGCCCTGCCCGAGCCAAACGGCGCCCGCCAGATCGCCCACCGCCTCGCGCAGCTCGCGTAACCCCTTCGCTGGCCCCGGTATCGGACGCGCCGACGCAACTACATTCCAGACTTCACACGCGCCGAGGTCGGCAACTTCTGCGCTCCGGGTACAATGCCCCGATGCCCGCCCACGACGACAACACCACGCGTGACGCCCGGAGGCGCCCCGCGCCCACCGTCGTCCTCTTCCACGCGCCGGGCGAGCCGGTCCCGCCCGAGCTCAGCGCCGCGCTGGCCCGCAACCACACCACCCCCATCCCGACCGACCACGCCGCGGGCGCACTCGCGCTCCTGTGCGCACACCGGCCGGGAGTCCTGCTGCTCGATCGTCACGCCGACCTCCCGGGCGTGCACGACCTGCTCGACGCCGTCGAGCGCTACGCCCCGCGCGCCGTCCGCTGGGAGTACATCCCGGGCGCCGAGCCCCCCCTCCGCCCGGTCGCCTCGCCGCGTGCGACCGGCGCCGGGCCCGACACCCGCCCCGCCCCCTCCAAGGCGCGCGACTTCGCCCTCCGCCTCTCCACCGACGAGCTCGCCACCCCGCGCGACCGCCCGTCCTCCGCCTCCGACATCCTCTCCAAGGAAGAGATGCACGCGCTGTTCAGCGAGGACTCGCCGTGACGCCCCTGCTCACCGACATCCAGCGCCGCGTCATCCTCGTCGGACGCACCGGGCTCGACCACGCCCTCCGCACGCTCCCGGACACCGAGCTCGTCCGCGCCGCAAACTCGCTCCACGCCATCGGCGAGCTCTCCGACCCCGCCCCGGGGCTCGAATCCGCGGCCCCGGTCGTGATCGTCGGACGGCTGCCCGAGACACCGGACCCCGCCGCGTCCCCGGACCAGCTCGTCGCCGCCCTCCGCACCGTCGCGCCGGACGTGCGGGTGCTCGCCACCACCGACGCCCTCCGCCCCGACGCCTACGAGGCCGCCCTCGACCCGCACGCCGACCCCGCCACCGTCCGAGAGTCCCTGCTCCGACTGCTCGACGAGCCCCCCCGGACTCCCGAGCCCGCCCAGACCCCCACCAGGGCTCCGGGCTCGCTCCGGATCGACGAACATCGGCCCGCGGATTCCGTACAACCTTCCGTGTCCGCACACGAACCCACACACACGCCCGACCCCGTGCGCGACCTCGAGCCGGAAACGGGTCCCGAGACCGATGCGGTGTCCGGCCCGGACACCCCGCGGGCTCCGATCCACGCCGAGGAATCGTCCCACGACCGGGCCCAGTCCTCGCTCCCCGACGCGCCCGACTCCGACTCCACCGGCGAGCGCGAGCTCATCGACCAGCTCCTCAAGGGGCGGGCGATCCGGCACCTCGCCGTCGAGCACCTGTCGCGGATCTTCGGCGTCGCGCTGACCGCGCACGACACCGACCCCGCCCTGCGCGACCCCACCTCCGATGACCTCGTCGCACCGATCGTGCTGGCCCGAGACGGCGCGGGCGCACCCCCCGTCTGCTGGCTCACCGCCGACGCCTCCTCGATCGGGGCCGATCACTTCGCCGCCGCCGCCGCACGCCTGGCCGACTGGCTCCGCCTCGAGGCCCAGCAGCGCGAGCTCCGACACGCGGCCTTCACCGACCCGCTCACGGGTGCCTGGAACCGGCGCTACTTCGACCGCTACCTCACCGCCGCGCTCGAGCAGGCCCGACCCGCCCGCCTGCCCGTCACCGTTCTCGTCTTCGACATCGACAGCTTCAAGAGCTACAACGACCGCTTCGGACACGCCGCCGGCGACGAGATCCTGCGCGAGACCGTCGGCCTGCTCCGCTCGTGCATCCGCCCCACCGACCGCGTCTGCCGCATCGGCGGCGACGAGTTCGCCGTCATCTTCTACGAGCCCGGCGGACCCCGTGCCAAGGGCTCCGCCCCGCCCATGTCGGTCTACTCCATCGCCAAGCGATTCCAGAAGCAGATCTGCGCCCACAACTTCCCCAAGCTCGGCGAGTGCATGGACGAGACCCTCACCATCTCCGGCGGGCTCGCCACCTTCCCGTGGGACGGCAGCTCGCCCGACGACCTCCTCGACGCCGCCGACAAGCTCTCCCTCGCCTCCAAAAAGGCCGGCAAGAACGCCATCACGCTCGGCCTCGGTGCCGAACGGGTCTGCAGGCTCGTTGACACCCCCCCCGACGACACCAACTGATCGGGTGCCACGGGTTGACCACCGGTCAACCCGTGCCGGCCCATCCCCAGCTTCACGTCCCCCCAGACGAGCCCGGAGCGCAAGCGACGGGACCGCAATCGCCACAAATCGCGGAAAAGGCCGCGCCATCTCCACGCCACCCACGCCACAACCCCACGCCATCCACGCCTAACCTCACCCCATGCAGACCCTCGCCGAGATCAAGGCCCTGCTCGACGAGCGGGGCCTGTCGCCCAAGAAAGCCCTCGGCCAGAACTTCCTCACCGACCACAACCTCATCCGCAAACTCACCGACGCCGCCAAGCTGAGCCCCGGCGACCTCGTCCTCGAGGTCGGCCCCGGCACCGGCACCCTCACCGAGCACCTGCTGGAACAGGGGTGCGTGGTCGTCGCCTGCGAACTCGACGACCGGCTCGCCGAACTCAATCGCGAGCGCCTCGGCCCCCGCTACCCCGACACCTTCACGCTCGTGCACGCCGACTGCCTCGCCTCCAAGCGTGCTGTGAACCCGGAACTCCTCGAAGCGTTGGATACCCGACTTCGTGAGCAGGAACGTGGGGAAAAAAGTGGGGGGGGGACGTTTTCGCTGGTTGCGAACCTGCCCTACGCCTGCGCCACGCCCCTCATGCTGGCCCTGCTCACGCGACACTCCGAGTGCCGCTCCATGCACGTGACCATCCAGAAGGAGGTCGCCGACCGCCTGGGCGCCACGCCCGCGAACGCCTCCGCCTACGGCAGCATCTCCGTCGTGGCACAGGCCCTCGCGACCGTCACGCCCATCGCGACCCTGCCGCGTGAATGTTTCTGGCCCCGCCCGGACGTCACCAGCGCCATGATCTCCGTGGTGCGAGACCCCGACCCGATCGCCGGGCCCGACCCCTCGTTCTGGCCGGTCTTCGCCGACTGCGTGCAGAACCTCTTTCAGACGAGGCGAAAGCAGCTTTCTTCCTCCCTGAAACGGATGGGTGTGTCCCTCAGTGGTTATCCGACCGGCATCGAGCCCACCGATCGTCCAGAGACACTCCACCCCGACCGATTCGTCGCCCTCGCGCGTGCGATCGAGCGCTGATTCGGGTACGCTGGAGCCATCGTTGTGACCGAGGAACAAGCCACCCTCGCCCAGTCGCTCGCACCGGTACTCCGAGACCAGTGCGCCGGGCACCTCGGCCCCATCTCGTGGTTCAAGGCCACCTGGCAGCACGGCGGGGCCTCCACCGGATTCGCCGAGTGGACCTGCCACGACGGCACCACCATCGACTGCGTCGTCAAACTCCCCGTCGGATACGCCGAATACCAGTGGACCAAGCGCCTCGGCCTGACCGCGACCGACCAGTGGAACTCCTCTTCCGCCGCCGCGATTCCCACCCCGCGTGTCCTCGCCGCGGGCTTCGAGCTCGGCTCCTACGACTTCGCCTGGATCGTGATGGAGAAGTTCCAGGGGCTCCCCACATCGCACACACCCACGCCCCAGTCAGTCTGGGAGCTCTTCGAGACCTGTGCCGAGTTCCACGCCGCCGCGATCACCCTCGCCCCGATCGAGCCCGAGCGGACGCCCACCTCCCCCGACTGGGCCGCGCTCATCCAACGCGGCCTCAAGGCCCTGGAGGACAACGACGTCGAGCACAAGGACCGTTGGATCCGGGCCCTCCACGAGACCAACGAACGCCTGGACGACCTCACCGACGAGTGGGACCAGCGCGAGATCAACACCTGGTGCCACCACGACCTGCACGGCGGCAACGCGATGCGACGGGCCCCCCTCAACGGGTCCGCGGGACGCACCGTGCTCATCGATCTGGCCATGGTGCAGCCCGGGCACTGGCTGGAAGACGCCCTGTACCTGGAGCGCCTGGCCTGGGGGCACGAGGCGGAATTGCTCCAGGGGATCGAGCCGCTGGACACACTCGCCAAGGCCCGTGCTTTTATCGGACTCCCCGTCGGAGACGACCACCACCGCCTGGCGCAGGTCCGGCGCACCCTCATGGCGGCCTCCACACCCGCGTTTCTACGCACTGAGGGCACCCCAACCCACCTCCGGGCCGCTCTGGGGCACCTCGAACGGGCGTTGCAGGGCGGGGCGTAATGTACGGCATATAGTCGGTAATTCCGCATTCTCAACGCCTCAGGCCGGACACCCCCCATGCGGCGCGGTATCCTTGCTGCGGATGGATCGTCTTGTCCGCACCGCCACTCGGGCATCGCGGACGCACTTTTAGCGAGGACACCATGGACAACCTCACCCAGCTCGAGCAGCTCATCGACTCCTGCAAAGAGGACTACAACAAGGCCAAGGGCGGCAACAAGGCGGCCGGCACCCGCGTCCGCAAAATGATGCAGGACGTCAAGAATCTCGCTCAGGAGATCCGCAAGGAGATGCTCGAGTCTCGTGATCCCAACGAATAACGAGACTCGCGCAGGCTGTCGAGCCGCCCCAACGCGGATACCCACATGACCAGCGCGACCCCAACACCACCGGCGGAACCCAAACCCAGGGACGCCATGCGCAAAACCCTCGTCAACCTCGAGGGGCGAGACCTCTCCGCCACCGTCGCGGACCGCGATCGCATCGCCGAGTGGATCCCCCATCGCCACGAGATGGCCCTGCTGGACTCCATCGTCTGGCACTCCGACGACTTCGCCGAGGGCATCGCACGCTGGTCCGTCCGCGACGACGAGTTCTGGGTCCGCGGGCACTTCCCCCAGAAGGCCATGCTCCCGGGCGTCCTGCAGGTCGAGGCCGGGGCCCAGCTCGCCTGCTACCTCTACAACAAGCGGTACGACCGCACCCACCCCGCCGCCTTCCTCCGCATCGAGGACGCCGTCTTCCGCCTCTCCGTCGAGCCCGGACACCAGTTCCTGCTGCTCTGCAGAGAGGTCAAGTGCTCCAGCCGACGCTTCATCACCGACGTCCAGGGCGTCATCAACAACGACCAGATCGCGTTCGAGGCCCGCATCCACGGCATGAACATGTCCGGACGCATCCCCTCCCCCGGCTGAGCCGGCCAGGATGACCCCCGAACCGCACGCCCACACGCCCCTCACCATCCGGCTCTACCTCCGTCACGATCCCCGCGCGTCCATCGCCGGCCTGCCCGCCTCGCCCGGCGTGCTGCTGCTGACCGGTCAGGAAGACGCCCCCCTCCAGATCGCCGCGACCGGCAACCTGCGCGACTTCGCCACAGCCCGCCTCCACCCCGACGCCGACCTCGGCCCACGCGCCGACCTCCGACCGCTCGCACACATGCTCCACGCGGCCACCGTCGGCTCGCCCCTCGAGGCCGACCTGCTCACGCTCGACCTCGCCCGCACGCACCTGCCCGGCACCTACCGCGCCCTCACCGACCGGGCGCACTGCTGGGTGCTCCGCCTCGACCCCGACGCCGAGCCGCCCACCTGGAAACGCATCGACCCGCGAGAGGTGCTCAAAGCCCCGGTGCCGCCCGCCCCGAGCACGCTGCTCGGGCCCTTCCCGTCCAAGAACGACCCCGTCCGACTCGGCGAACTCCTCGACGACGCCTTCGAGCTCTGCCGCTACCCGCGCGAGCTCGCCAAGGCCCCGCACGGCTCCGCCTGCGCCTACAAGGACATGGGCTGCCCCGGCGCCTGCGACGGCTCCGAGACACTCACCGCCTACGCACGCAGGGCACAGATGGCACACGACTTCGCGGTCTGTGCGCACACCGACCGCGACTCCGACGCACACGACCTGCTCGAAGCACAGATGCGCGACGCGTCCCAGGCCCAGCAGTTCGAGCACGCGGCCCGCCTCAAGCAACGCCTCGAACGCCTGCGGGACGTCAACGCCCCCGCCTTCCGGGCACTCGGCTCGCTCGAATCCCTCGCTCTGCTCGGCGTCGCCCCGTCAGAGAAACGAGGACGGGCCCGCCTGATCCTGTTCATCGGGGGCGACTGGCACCCCCTCGCGGACGTGGACCCCGACGCGGACGACGACACGCTGACGAAACTGGAGGACGCAGTCCGGTCGGCGCTCGACGCGTCCGGTGCCTTCCCGGTCACGGCGCCCGCGATCGAGCGCCTCAGCGTGTTCGCGCGCCACTGGTTCCGGCCCGCCTCACGCGCGCGCACCAGGCGTCTGACCGTGTTCGACCTGCGCCGCGGGCTGCCCGGGCGCACCGAGCTCGTCCGGGCCGCACGACTCGCGGGCGAGCCGACCGATCACCCCGAGCAGGACTTCGGCGAGACCGACCTCTCCGGCCCGGAATCGGTCCGCTAGGCTCCCCTCATGACCACGCCCGCGCCCTACCCGCTGATCCTCGAGCCCATCCTCAAGCCCAAGGTCTGGGGTGGGCGACGCCTCGAAACACTCGGCAAGCGCCTCCCCATGGAGCAGGACGGCCTGACCACCTTCGGCGAGTCCTGGGAGCTGGCCGACCTGACCAGCACCTCGCCCTCGGGCGGCGGTGGGGGGGCGGCGCACTCCGTCATCGCCAACGGCCCGCTCGCGGGGCGGACCCTGCGCGACGCCATCACGCTGTGGGGCGACGCGTTCATCGGGCTCGACCGGCTCACGCCCGACGGCGGCTTCCCGCTGCTGCTCAAGTACCTCGATGCGTGCGAGCACCTGTCGGTGCAGAACCACCCCTCGCCCGCGTACGCCGCGACGCACCCGGACGCGCACCTCAAGACCGAGTCGTGGGTGGTGCTGGAGGCCGAGCCGGGGTCGCTGTTGTACCTGGGCGTGAAGGAGGGCGTGACCAAGGCCGACGTCGAGCGTGCCGTGCGTGCGGGGACGCTGCCCGAGGTGCTGCACGCCGTGTCGCCGCAGGTGGGGGCGTGCTACACGCTCCCGTCGGGGTGCGTGCACGCGCTGGGCGCCGGCGTGCTGGTGGCGGAGGTGCAGACACCCAGCGATACGACGTTCCGCCTGTACGACTGGACGCGCGAGTACATCCGCCCGGAGCGCGAGCTGCACGTGGACTGCGGGCTGGCCTCCTGCGACCTCGCCCCGGTGCCGGCCCCGGTCACGCCCGAGCGCCCCCGGGCGAACCTGGCGACGACCGAGCACTACTCCATCGACCGCTGGAACGCCTCGTGCGAGGGCGTGCAATTCCCCGAGAACGGCCCGATGGCCGTGATGGTGACCCGCACGATGGGGTGCGAGCTGGTGAGCGGGTCAGGCTCGTTCGCGGACGCTCCGGTCGCACGCGGCCAGACCGTGCTGCTCCCCGGCGCGATCGCGGGCGACACCACGATGCGGGCCGGCCCGGCGACGGAGACGCTGGTGGTATCGCTCCCATAATTGGCGTGTCCAATCACACATTGGACATGATGTGGACTCTCCTCATGGGTTTGCTGTACGCACTCGGGGAGCACCCCAAAGTTCATCCTTTAACGCAAGTTCGATCCTTGGTAAGGTGTGGAAAGTGGCCGGTGACGGTCCACAAACCGAGGAGGTCTCCATGCTGATCCGCGCCGCCGTGTTGGTGCTCGCCCTGTACGCCGCCCCAGCCCTCGCCCAGAACGTCGTCTTCACCTATCAGGGACGCCTCTCCGACGCCGGGCAACCCGCCAACGGCTCGTATGACATGACCGCTCGGATCTGGAACGCCGCCAGCGGCGGCAACCCCGTCGGCAACCTCGGCACGTACAACGGCGTCCAGGTCTCCGATGGACTCTTTTCCTTCAACGTGGTCGAGACCATCCAAACACTCGACACGACCGATCCGCTCTATCTCGAAGTGACCGTCGGGGGCACCCCGCTCCCGCGCCAGTTCCTCGCCTTGGCCCCCCGCGCCGGCTACGCCATCAAAGCCGAAAGCGCCACCACCGCAGCGTTCGCCGAGCAGACCCAGGGCCTGTTCTACAACGACGTGCAGGCCTTCCTTGGCGTTGGCCGTCAGGACCAGGTCACCGCGAATGAAGTCTTCGGCCTCTACCGCCCCGGGATCGGCTTCGGCGGGATGTACATCGAGACCGACGCCGGCGGCCAGCCCTTCTACGGCTACTCGGTCAACGGCAACATCAACGCCTTCCACTACTTCAACGACACGGACAGCGAGTGGAAGCTCCAGGTCGGGGCTTCCAATGCACTTGCCGTCAGTACACAGGGCCACGTCGGCATCGGCGACGTCTGGTCGGGCAGCGCACTCAGAGTCAACAGACCCTCGTCGGTCAGCGTGTACATCCAGAACGACGGCACCGTCGGCCAGGGGATCGGGCTGTGGTCGGCCACCGAGGACCCGAATGGCTACGGCGTCTGGGCCGACGGCGGTTCGCGGGCGCTGTACGCCAAGGGCTCTTCCTCGGACGCCTACGCGGTGTTCGCCACCATCGGCAAGAACTACTTCAGCCACGACGTCGGCATCGGAACCAGCTTGCCCAGCAACCCACTGCATGTCCGCGACGCCGCGAACACGACCGCGACACCCTCGAACCACATCGCCCAGATCGAGAACTACTCCACCGGCACCTCGACCGACGTGCTGGCCCTTCGGAGCAACACGGCCGACACCACGCCCAGTGGGGCGGTCAACTACATCACGTTCTTTCGCAACACCTCCTCGCTCGGGGCCATCCAGGGCAACAACGCCGGCGGCGTCGAATTCGCCGGCCCCGGCAACGACTACGCCGAGTGGCTCCAGCAGGCCTCCGAGTCCGAGGCCATCGGCCCCGGCGACGTCGTCGCCGTCCGGGCCGGCAGGATCGCGCTCGACACCACCGGCGCCGACCAGGTCATGGTCGTCTCCACCGCCCCCATCGTCACCGGCAACCGCCCCTTCGAGGACGAGAAGGGCGGCATCGTCGGCTGGCAAAAAGTCGCCTTCATCGGCCAGGCCCCCGTCCGCGTGCTCGGCCCGGTGACGGCGGGCGACCTGCTCATCCCCTCCGGCCTGCACGACGGCACCGCCATCGCGATCCACCCCGCCTCGATCGCGCCCGACCAGCTCACACAGGTCCTCGGCGTCGCGTGGGAAACCAGCGACGACGCGCGCGAGAAGCCGGTCACGGCCGCGGTCGGCATCGACCAGGCCGACGCCGCGTCCCACGCGCTGCGTGCACAGAGCCGACGCGTGGACGAGCTGGAGGCACGCCTCGAGCGCCTGGAACGCACGCTCAGCGAACGAGACTGAGCACGAGGCTCGAAGCGATCGTCTCTTACAGAAAATGAACACAACTCAAAGTTGAGCCACGCACGTTCGATGTCTTTCTGCGCAATCGGGCGTGGAGAAGCGGGGCGGGACTCGGCGTGCGCAGAAGCGACACAGAATTGAGTTGAACGCGACCCGAGACTCAATCGGTGTTGATTGCGGGCGTGGGGTCTGGGTTGGACGCGCGGTATTCTGAGCGCTCCCGGTCACACAAGGAGCACACCATGCCCACCCGCCGCGTGCCGATTCTTCTCGTCGCCCTGGTCGCGCTGGTCTCGTGCGCGTCCGCGCAGGACGCGACGGTCCGTGTCGCCACCTACAACATCAAGTTCCTCAGCGTCGAGCTCGACGATGGCTCCCCGGACAACGTCTTGCGCAAGGCCAGGCTGCTCAACGTGATCAGGGAGCTCAACGCCGACGTGATCGGCCTCCAGGAGATCAAGGACTTCGACGCCCTCGACACGGTCTTTCCCCGATCCGAGTGGATCCAGATCATCGACGAGGACAGCGGGAGCACCCAGGACGTCGCCATGGTGGTCCGCAAGAGCACGCTGGGTGTGGTCGGGCATTCCGGCGACCGCCTCGACGCCGACGACGAGCACTTCCTGTTCGAGGACGAGTCGAGCACCTACTTCCCGAACAGGCGGGACGTGCTCGCCATCGATCTGAAGGTCCTGGCGACGGGCGACATCTTCACGCTCATGGTCGTGCACACCAAGTCGCGCTACGAGAAAGCCCACGACCGGGGGCGTGCCACCAACGACTACCGGCGCGAGGGGGCCGCACGCCTCCTGGTGCAGACGCTCGAGGCCGAGTACGACGGCGCCCGCTACGCACTGATCGGGGACTTCAACGACAACCCGGACGACCGCTCGCTGAACATCCTCGAGACCGGTGACCCCGACGCCGTCGCCGGCCCGGAGAACGTCGAGGGCGAGTTCCTGGTGAACCTCACCGAGTCCCTCCTGCTCGACGGGCACGTCTCGCACGGACGCGGCCACCACGACGTGTTCTCAGACGAGGGGGTGGTCGATACCATCGACCCGGACAGCCGCCAGCGCAACAACGACGGACGCGGCACCAACAAGAACACCGGCGACATCCTCTTCGACCTGATCCTCGTCTCGCACGAACTCCTCCCGCACTACCTCGACGAATCGGTCCGCGTCTTCGACGCGCATACCGACGCGGTGCGAGGGAACGACGACACCCGCGCCTCCGACCACCTCCCGGTCTTCGCGGACTTCTCTTTCTCGACCGGGCAGCACGAGCTCGTCGAAGCGCCGCTCACCATCCACGCCTGCCTCCCCAACCCGCACGAGGACGACGCCGGGCACGAGACCGTCACACTCCGGAACAACTCAGACGCCACGATCGACCTCGCCGGCCACACCCTCACCGACCGCGCCGGGCACACGCTCGCGCTCCGCGGCACCATCGGCGCCGGCGACACCCTCGTCATTACCATCCCCGCCGGCGAGCTCCCCCTCAACAACACCGGCGAGGACCTCGCCCTGACCGACGGCTCGGGCGTGCTCCTGCACGAGGTCAGCTACACCAAGTCACAGGTCAGCCCGGGTGTGGAGATCACGTTCTAACGCAAGCAGGCTCAGACAGAAGGGTGGCGTGGAGACGGCGCAGCCTTCTCCACGAATGCTTTGGCATCTGAATCCGGCTCGACGCTTCGCGTGGAGAAGCCTTCGGCGTCTCCACGCCACCGGGGATTCACTTCCGGTACGCGTCCGCGACCTTCGCGATGGCCTCGCACACGCCCGCCACCTGCTCGTCGGTCAGGTTCTGGTGGATCGGGATGCAGAACACCCGCTCCGAGAGACGCAGGGCGCTGGCGGGCTCGTCGCCCCCGTTGGCCTTCACCGTCTCGGCGAAGGCGGGCTGGCGGGTCAGGCTCTTGGGGTAGTGCACCGCACACGGCACGCCCTCGCCGATCAGCGCCTTGATGAACTCGTCACGCGTGCACGAGAACTTGTCCAGCTCCAGCCGGCAGGTGTACAGGTGCCAGGCGGGCTCGGTGTTGGCGACGGGCTCCGGGCGGAGCACGCCGTCGATGGCGTCGATCTTCGCGTGGTACTGCGTGGCGACGGCGCGACGGCGGTCGGTCTCGGCCCTGAGCGTCTGCAGCTTGGAGAGGCCGATGGCGCCGGTGATGTCGTTCATCCGGTAGTTGTAGCCGATGGACTCGTGCAGGTACTTGTCGGTCTCGCCGTGTGAGCGGAGCAGGCCGATGGAGCGTGCGACGCCCTCGTCGTTGGTCGTGACCATGCCGCCCTCGCCGGTGCCGAGGTTCTTGGTGGCGTAGAAGGAGTAGGTGCAGGCGTCGCCGTAGGCGCCGATGCCCTTGCCGTGGTACTCGGCGAGATGGGCCTGGGCCGAGTCGTAGATGACCCGCAGGTTGTGCTTGGTCGCGATGGCCTGGATGGCCTCGATGTCCACGGGCATGCCGTAGAGGTGGGTGCAGGCGATGGCCTTGGTGTTGGGGGTGATGCGTCGCTCGACGTCGGCGGGGTCGATCTGGTAGTTGGTCTCGTCCACGTCGCAGAAGACGACCTTGCACCCGCGGGCCACCAGCATGGAGGCGGTGGCGATATAGGTCCAGGCGGGGCAGATGACCTCGTCGCCGGGCTGGAGCAATGCCTCGTAGGCGAGCTGCAGGGCGCAGGTGCCGTTGGCACAGGTCAGGGCGTGGGCGGCGTCTGTTTGGGACGCGAACTGCTCCTCGAACGCGGCACACTTGGAGGCCGCCCGGAGCATGCCGGATTGCAGGACCTCATTCGCCGCGGCGATATCGTCCTCGGTCAGTCCCACGGCCATAAACGGCACATTCTGGGCAAACACGGGGGTTCCGCCGTCAACGGCGAGCGAGCTGGTGGTGGGGGTGGCGGTCAAGGTGTTGCTCCTCAACGGGTTGTGTCGCGTGGCGAAGTGGCACGAGCGACGGCGGGGGTGGCCCGGAAAGGCCTGGTCTGGAGTGTAGGAGGGCTGGGATTGGGGAGCGTGCGGGCCGGCTCGGTCAAAAAGTCGAGAAATTCTCCGGACTTGGCTGGCACTTCCGGATTCCTGTGGCATGTTCTCAAATGTACCCGGAGGTGCGGCCGAAAGGCCCGCCCAGCCCGATTCTCTCTTTCTCTCTTTTCTCTGCCGAGACAGGCGAACACGAGCTCCCCGACGGGGGAGCTCGCGTTCTTTTTGGGGTCCGGTTTCTGGGGTCCAGACCGTGCGGGGAAAGTCCGGGGGGAGGGGGGGCGAGGGGCCGGCACACGTTTTTGAGCCGTGCGAACATTGGGGTTCATACCCCCCTCCCAATCTGTCGATGCAGCACCCGTTCGGATCACTCGCAGAGGAGAGGGTGCATGATCACGGCCCGGCTGTTTGAGCTCATCTCGCAAGGCGGGACCACCGTCGATGAGCAGGTGCAATCCATGCTCGAGTTCGGGTGCACCTCGCTCGGGTTCGAGCTGGGCATCGTCTCGACGATCCACGACAAGACCTACCGCGTCTACGCCTCGCACACGACCACCGACCTGGTCGTGCCGCCCGGGAGCGAGTTCCCGGTGGACGAGACCTACTGCGAGAAGACGCTGTCCGCCGACGGGCCGCTCGGGTTCGCCCACTGCGCCGAGTCGGAGATGGCCACCCACCCCGCGTACCGCAACTTCGGGCTCGAGTCCTACCTCGGCTCGCCCATCCGCTCCGGCGGGCGCGTCATCGGCACGGTGAACTTCTCCGGACGCTCGAAGCGCGACCGGCCGATCCAGAAGGAGGAGCTGAACGAGATCACGTACATCGCGGCCTGGCTGGGCGTCACAATCGAGCGGAATCATCTCGAGTTGGCGCTGGCACGCAAGAGCGCCCGGCTCGAGGCGGTGATGAACAGCTCGCTCGACGGCGTGATGGTCTTCCGAGCGATCCGAGACGAGAGCGGCGAGATCACCGACTTCGAGTTCGATCAGGTGAACCCGGCCGCGGGCCGGCTCACAGGTCGGGAGGCCAGCGAGCTGCCCGGGCGTCGGATGCTCGAGGAATTGCCGGGCAACAAGGCCGACGGGCTGTTCGACCGCTACCGCGAGGTCACAGAGACGGGCGAGTCGTACCGGGACGAGTTCCACTACAGCCACGACGGCATCGACGCGTGGTTCCGGATGCACGCCCGCAAGCTCGGAGACGGTTTCGTCGTGAGTTTCACGGACATTTCCGACCTGCGACTGGCGGAGAGAGAATCGTCGAGCGCCCGCGATGAGCTCGGTCTGATCCTGGACTCGGTGCCCGCGATGATCTGGTACAAGGACGCGGACTCGCGCATCCAGCGCGTGAACGAGTCGGTGCTGCGCACGCTCGGCGTCACCCGCGCAGAGGTCGAAGGGTGCCCGACCGAGCAGATCCACCCCGCAGAGGCCGCGCAGTATCTCGCCGACGACCGGCTCGTGATCCGATCCGGACGCCCGAAGCGGGGCATCGTCGAGGAGATCACCGTGGGGCCCGGCGAGAGCAGGTGGCTCTCCACGGACAAGCTCCCGGTGCTCGATGACGACGGCCAGGTCCGCGGCCTGCTCGTGGTCTCCACCGACATCACCCGCATGAAGCGCACGGAGGAGACGCTCCGACGCATCGTGGACCGCGACCAGCTCACCGGGGCCGCGAACCGATCGAGCTTCAATCGCGCGTTGCAGGAGGCGGTCGTCTGCGGCGACGAGGAGCGCTACGCCGTCATGATGCTCGACTTCGACCGGTTCAAGTCGGTGAACGACTCCCTGGGGCACAGCGCCGGCGACGAGCTGCTGAAATCGATCGCGACACGCCTGCTCGGTGTCGTGAAGTCCTCGGACCTCGTCGCGAGGCTCGGCGGCGACGAGTTCGCCGTCCTGCTCCGCCACCTCGACACCGACCACGCCGCGGCAGAGATCGCCGAGCGGATCCGCGCCGCGTGCGAGCTGCCACACGCCGTGAACGGGCAGCCGGTCGTCTCGACCGCGAGCATCGGGGTCGCCGGGAGCGATCTCGACCTGGACTCGGCCGACCTGATCCTGGACGCCGCGGACACCGCGATGTACCGGGCCAAGCAGAAGGGCCGAAACTGCGTGCACGTCGCCGACAGCGCGCAGATCGAGGCGATGAGACGGCGAGTGACACTGGCGGGCGAGCTCCGCGCCTTCCTGAAGGACGGACGCGTCGCCGCGTCGTTCCAGCCGATCTTCGACGTCGAGTCCGGAGAATTCGTGGGCGCAGAGGCCTCCGCGCGCTGGCCGGACAGCAGCGTCGCGCCCTCGGAGTTCATCCCGATCGCCGACGAGCACGGCCTGGCCTTCGACCTCTCTCGGTGCGTCCTCCGCAACGCCATCAAACTGCTCGGCTCGGAGCCAGAGTCCGAGCAATTCGTGACCGTCACCATGGGCCTGCGCGAGCTGATCCACCCCGCCCTGCCCGAGCTGGTCTCCGGCCTGCTGGAAGACTCGGGCGTGGTGCCGTCCCGCCTCGTTCTCGAGACCGGGGTCGGCGTGCTGGAGGAATCGCGCTCCAACGTCGGACGGGCGTTGCGTGAGCTGTCGCAGATCGGCGTCCGCATCTCCATCAAGGACTTCGGCGCCGAGGCCTCCTCGCTCGACCGCATCCGCACGTCGCCGGTCAGCATCGTCAAGCTCGACCGCTCGCTCATCGCCAGCGTGCACCGCGACCGCCAGGTCTCCGTCGTCGTCGAGTCGGTCGTAACCTTCGCCAAGAACCTGGGCGTCCGCGTGGCCTTCGAGGGGATCGAGAACCCCGACCAGCTCGCCATGGTGCAGGCCTTCGGCGGCGACTGGTTCCAGGGCTACCCCGCCCCCGAGCCCGTCGAGGCCGAGTCCTTCGCCCAGCTCGCCGGTGTGCGCCGGGCCGCCTGACCGCAACGACGACAACCCGCCCGACCCGCACCGCCGCTCACCCGGGCTCGTGGCAGATCAGCTCCAGCGTGTTCTGCTCAGGGTCCTTGAAGAAGATCGCCCTGGACCGCAAGTTCGGGAACGCTGCTTCCACCGGCTCCAGCCCCAGCCCGTGCAGGCGTGCCAGCTCCGCGTCGTAGTCGCCCGCGTCGATCTGGAACGCCAGGTGGTTCAGCGTCGAGTTGCGCCCGCCCGGCGGATCGAACTTCCCCGCCGCGTACGTGTGGCGCGACGGATCGATCAGCACCAGCAGCTGCGGGTGATGCGCCCCGAACGGCGGCGTCAAATCCGCGATCCTCAGGAAGACGATGGTCGGGGCCGCGTCCCCGTCCGGCGCGTGCGTCTCAGCCCCGAACCGCTCGAACCCGAGCACGTCCTCATAGAACCGCGCCAGCGACTCCAGGTCACGAGCGTTGAGCACGATCTCGGCGATAGCACGGATTGAAGTCATCGAACGGAGCGTACCGGGTATGCGCCCAGCGGGGTGCTCACCCCTTCAGCAGCCGCTCCAGGTAGTGGATGTCCACCCCGCCCTTCCTGAAGTCCGAATTCTGCATCAGCTGCGCGTGCAGCGGGATCGTCGTGTGGATCGGCCCCACCTCGAACTCGTGCAGCGCACGCTCCGTCCGCGCGATCGCGGCCTCGCGGTTCTCGCCCCAGCAGATCAGCTTCCCGATCATCGAGTCGTAGTTCGGCGGCACGCGGTACCCGGCGCACACGTGCGTGTCCATCCGCACGCCCAGCCCGCCCGGGGCCCGGTACGTCTCGATCGTCCCGGCGCTGGGCATGAAGTCTCGCTCGTGATTCTCCGCATTAATGCGGCACTCGATCGCGTGCCCGTGCACCTTCACGTCCTTCTGACGCACGCTGATCGGCTCGCCCGCCGCGATCCGGATCGTCTCCTTGACGATGTCCACCCCCGTGATCATCTCGGTCACCGGGTGCTCCACCTGCACACGCGTGTTGACCTCCAGCATGTAGAAGTTCTGCTCGCCGTCCATCAGGAACTCGACGGTCGCGGCACCCGCGTACTCGGCGCTCTTGATCAGCTTGGCCGCGTTCTTGCAGACCTCCTCGATCTTCTTGCGGTCGATGCCCGGCCCGGGCGCCTCCTCGATGATCTTCTGGTGCCGGCGCTGCATCGAGCAGTCCCGCTCCCACAGGTGCACCGCGTGCCCGTGCTTGTCCCCCAGCGTCTGCACCTCCACGTGGCGCGCGTGCTCCAGGAACTTCTCGATGAACACCGCCCCGTTGCCGAACGCCGCCAGGGCCTCCTGCTGTGCCTTGCCGATGTTCGTCCGCAGCGTCGCCTCGTTGCGGCAGATCCGCATGCCACGCCCGCCCCCGCCCGCGGCCGCCTTGATGATCACCGGATACCCGATCTCCGCCGCGATCTCGACCGCCTCCTCCTCGTCCTCGATCGCGCCCTCCGAACCCGGGAACACCGGCACCTTCGCGGCCTTCGCGTACCGCTTGGCCTCCACCTTGTCCCCAAGCTTCCCCATCGCCTCAGGGCTCGGCCCGATGAACTCGATCTTGCAGTCGCGGCAGACCTCCGAGAAGTCCGCACGCTCGCTCAGGAACCCGTACCCCGGATGGATCGCGTCCACGTCGGCGATCTCCGCCGCGGAGATGATCCGCGACACGTTCAGGTACGAGTCCTTCGAGGGGCCCGGCCCGATGCAGATCGCCCGGTCGGCCAGCCTCAGGTACGGCGCGTCCCGGTCCGCCTCGGAATAGACGCACACCGTCTCGATGCCCAGCTCGTGGCAGGCGCGCATGATGCGCAGGCAGATCTCACCACGGTTGGCAATCAGCACCCGTTTGAACATGCGAGAAAACCCCTTCAGAAACGCACGAAACTCCGCGCAACCATCGGCCGGACACACGCTCGCCAGAACACATCAGCGAAGCGCAGAGGAAAAGCGGGGGGGTCAGTTCGGCTTGACGAGGTAGAGCGGCTGGCCGAACTCCACGGCGTCCCCGTCCTTCACCAGCACCTTCTCGATCGTCCCCGACACCTCGGCCTTGATCTCGTTGAAGACCTTCATCGCCTCCACCAGGCAGACCACCGAGTCCGGGCCCACCGCCGTGCCCACCGACGCGAACGCGTCCGAGTCCGGGTTCGGCCTCGAGTAGAACGTCCCCACCATCGGCGACTCGATCTTCAGCAGACCGTCGTCGCCGCCCCCCGCGGGCGCGGCCTCGGCGGGCGCGGCGGCCGCGGGCGCCGCGGCAGGAGCCGCGCTCGGCGCCGCGTGCACAACGGGCGCCGCGTGCTGGCTCCCGCGCTTGATGGTCACGGTCTCTTCGGTATCGCGCAGGTCCAGCTCGGACAGGTCGTTCTCGACCATCAACCGCACGAGTTCTTTCAGCTTTCTGGTGTCGATCATGCGTGGCTCCGGGAGTTGGCACTCCGGCAGGTGGGCCCCGTAGACGGGGCCGGTGTTCGGTGGGCGAGTCGTAGGGTCAGAGTCTCGCCCAGTCTCGGTCCATGGGCAGGGTGCACAGCGACGTGCAGCCCCGCTCCGTGATCAGGTAATCGTTCTCGAGCCGCACGCCCGCCTTCCCCGGCAGGTAGATCCCCGGCTCGATCGTCACCACGTGCCCGGCCTTCAGCGTCGCCTCGCCCGAGTGGCGCGACAGCGACGGGGCCTCGTGCACGTGCAGGCCGAGGCCGTGCCCCAGCCCGTGGTTGAATCGCTTCCCGTACCCCGCCCGGGTGATGACACTCCGGGCCGCGTCGTCCGCGTCCTTGCACAGCGCCCCGGCCCTCAGCACGTCCACCGCCGCGAGGTGCGCCTCGTGCACCGCGTCGTAGATCGCCGCGAGCTCCGTCGGCCAGCGCCGCCCGACCAGGAACGTCCGCGTCATGTCCGAGCGGTAGCCCTTCCACGTCGCCCCCCAGTCGATCAGCAGCAGCTTGCCCTTGGTGATCTTCACCGTGGAGGGCGTGTAATGCGGCTTGGCCGAGCTCGCCCCGGCCCCCACGATCGGCAGGAACGCCGGCTCGGTCGAGCCGCGCGACTTCATCTCGTACTCCAGGTGCGCCGCCAGCTCCAGCTCCGTTACCCCGGGCGTGGCATAGGGCAGCGTCGCCTCCAGCGCCTCCTGCTGGATCGCCACCGCACGACGGATCAGCCGCACCTCGGACTTGTCCTTGATCGCCCGCATCGCCGCGACCACCCCGGTCACCGGGGTCGCCACGCGCGTCGGGATCTTGTTCTTCTTTAGCGCGTGGGCCTTGAGCTGATCGACCTGCTGCACGGTCAGGTGGTCGCCCTGCACCAGCAGCGTCGGCTTGCGACGCCGGTCGTCGAACCGCAGCCGCAGCAGCTGCTTGCCCACCGCCGCGGACATCATCCCGTCACGCATCACGACCGTCGCCAGACCTCGGAACGGCTCCAGGTCCTCGGCGTACCGGTGGTCCGAGATGATCTTCGGCTTGCCCGTGGGCGTCACCAGCAGGTACGAGTCCCCGCCCAGAAACCCGGTCAGGTAGGCCACGTCCGCGGGATCGCTCACCAGGAAGGCGTCCGCGCCCGCGTCGGCCGTATGCTGTTTCAGAGCTTTGATGCGTCGCGCGTGTGGGTCGTTCGCGCCGCGGGATGTCGAGGAGGCCTTGGGCATGAGCGTGGATGATACCCGGGCAGTCCGCGGCGCGTGGACCAAGCCGCCTGTTGCGGGGGGATCCGTCCTGAGCGTGTTCGGGCATCGCATGCGGCATCTAGGCGTGTCCACGCGACGCACATCCCCAGCCGCGGAGCGCCCGGGCGTGGTGGGGGACGCACCGTGACCCGTGCCGCACACCTCGGGCGAGCCGCGGTCCTCGTCACACTCGCCGCCCTGGTCGCCGTCCCCGGACTCCTCGTCCTCATCCCGATCGCGCGCGACCTGACCGCCGACGGCGCGCTCGCCGGGGCCCTGCTCGATCCTTCCGAACGCCGCGCGCTCTGGACCAGCGCCTGGGTCGCACTCGTTATCGCGCTGCTCGCCAGCGCCTGCGGCTGGATGCTCGCGGGCGTGCTCGCCCGGGCCGGGTCCTTCGCCGGCCTCATGCTGCTGCCGACCCTCGTCCCGGTCTACCTCGCCTACGCCGGCTGGGGACAGCTCCGCGCGCCCGGTACCTGGCTGGGCGACTGGCTGCTCGAGCGGGCCAGCGACGGCGAGCACTGGTGGCCCATCCTCGCGGGCCGCGCCATCGCCGTCCTCGGGCTCGCGCTCTGGGCCTCGCCCATCGCGGGGCTCGTGCTGGCCGGGGGCATCAGGCGGCGCGGGCAGGGCTTCGAAGAGTCCCTCGCCCTCGACCGCGCCGGGCCGCTGGCGCGCCTGACCGAGCGACTCCGCTTCCACCTCGCCGATGCGCTCGCCGCGGTCGCCGTCGTCTGGGTCCTCATGCTCGGCAGCGCCGTCCCCCTGCACGTCGCGCAGGTCCGCACCCTCTCCATCGAACTCTGGCTCGCCATGGTCGCCACACCACCCGGCGAGTGGGGCCGGCTCTGGGCGGGCACGTGGCCGCTGGTCCTCGTCGCGGGCGTCGCCGCCTGGTGGCTGGGCGGCGTCGCGATCCGCGCCGCCGAGCGCGACGCCGACGACGGCGAACGCGTCCGCTGCGGGCGCTCGTGGCACCTCTCCGCCTGGGCGGTCTGGTCGCTCGCCGTCCTCGTCCCGGTCGTGCTCGCCGCGATCAACCTCAGCGGCTGGTCCGCCTTCGAGCGTCTCTGGCGGCTCGACGGCACCTCCATCCTCCGCAGCCTCGCGCGGGCCTCCGTCGTCGCCGGAGCGATCGCCCTGCTCGCCTGCGCCGCGAGCGTGCTGCTCTCCAGCGGCTCGCGTGCCGACCGCTCGCTGCTCCGCTGGTTCCTCCGCCTGGCGATCCTGCTCGGGCTCCTCCCCGGCTTCGCGATCGGCGCCAGCCTCAGCCGCTGGGGCCTCGCCACCACCGAGGCCGGGCCGATCCTCGCCCAGACCGCCCGCTTCGCCTTCATCGGCCTGCTCGCCGGCGTCTGGGCCTGCCGGTCCGAATCCTTCGAACGCCGCGCCGCACGCCGTCTCGAAACACGCGGCGTCCTCCGCGCCTGGGCCGCCACCGTCCTCCCCGAGCAGTGGCGCACCCTCGCCGGGGCCGGCCTCGTCGGCCTCGCCCTCTCCGTCAGCGAGATCGAGGCCACCGTCTTCGTCGAGCCCCCCGGCGTCACCGGGGGCAGCCTCGCGCAGAAAACACTGGCCCACCTGCACTTCGCACGCATGGACGAGCTCAACGCCACCCTCCTCGTCGTCGTCGCCCTCGTCGCCGTTCCCTGCGTCCTAGCGGGCCTCTGGATCATGCGACGACGCGACCCCCGAGACCGGAACTGACCGATCCGGGCAACCCGTCAGAACAGGGGGCGGTAGAGGTTCGTATGCTGCTGGGGATGGCAACGCCGCGCGCGAGGATGGTCCGAGACTGCACCGCGCGGGGCGTGTCGCTTCTCCTCGCCGCAGCCCTCCTCACCGCGCACGGGTGCGGGGCCGACGCCGGCGACGGCGGGCCCATCAACGTCCGGGCCACCCTCGGCGAACTCGGCTACGCCGACGGCCAGTTCCAGTACCCCCGCGCCATGGCCCTCGTCCCCCCGGACAAAGACCACCCCGCCTCCCTCGTCGTCATCGATAAAACAGCTCGCGTGCAGCGCTTCGACCCCGAGACCGCCCAGCTCCTCGGCCACTTCCGCATGCCCGACTGGGAACTCGGCAAGCCCACCGGCGTCGGCGTCGGGCCCCACCCCGCCGACCCGGATCGCACCCTCATCTGGGTCGCCGACACCCACTACCACCGCGTCCTCGCCTACGACCTGCCCGACACCCACGTCGCGGATCCCCAGCCCGCCATTTCCCTCGGGGCCTACGGCGTCGAGCCCGGTTCCTTCGTCTACCCCACCGACGTCGCCGTCCAGACAGACCCCGACGGACACGTCCGGCGCGTCTTCGTCGCCGAGTACGGCGGCAACGACCGCATCACCGTCTTCACCCCGGACGACGAGGGCACACTCGCACCCACCGCCACCATCGGGCGCTTCGGCAACGCGGGCGAGGACGACGCCGACGGCGCCCTCGTCCTCCACCGACCCCAGGACATCGCCTGGGACTCCCGCAGCGAGCTCCTCATCGTCGCCGACGCCCTCAACCACCGCGTCCTCCGCCTCCGCATCCGCGACGACCACTCCGCCGACCTCGTCGATTCCTACGGCGGCCCCGGCCAGATCGGACGCGCCCCCGGACAACTCGACCACCCCTACTCCGCCACCATGCTCGCAGACGGCACCATGCTCGTCAGCGAATTCGGAGCCTGCCGCGTCCAGCGACTCGACCTCGAAACCGGCGAGTCACGCGGCACCTGGGGCGTCGGCGGCAGACGCGAGGGCGAACTCCTCAACCCCTGGGAGGTCGTCGTCATCGACGACCTCGCCTGGGTCCTCGACTCGGGCAACAACCGCGTCGTCGCCTTCGACGCCCCCGGCGGCGGGGCCGTGGCCATGTCCGGGGGCACCCCGTGACCTGGCTCGAACACGCCCACGCCCACCTCGGCGCCCTCGTCCTCGGGCCCGTCCAGTTCGACCGCCCCGTCTGGCTCTGGCTCCTCCCCGCCCTCGTCCTCCTCACCTGGCTCATCGGGCGCAAGAGCCTCAGCGGGCTCGGCAAGCCCACCAAGTGGACCGCCCTCGCCGTCCGCGTCCTCGTCCTCGCCCTGGTGGTGGGGGCCCTGGCCCGCCCGCACCGGCGCGAGGTCTCCGAGAACGTCGCCACCATCTTCGTCCTCGACGAGAGCCGCTCCATCCCCTCCGCCGAGAAGCGCGCCATGGAGCGCTACGCCAACGAGGCCTGGACCGAGACCCGCAAACCCGGCGACCAGCTCGGCACCCTCACCGTCGCCGAGCAGGCCTACGTCCAGTCCCTCCCCAGCGCCCTCCAGGGCGGCGTCGTCAAGCAGTACATCGGCGCCACCGAGGGCACCAACCTCGGAGAGGGCGTCCGCCTCGGCGTCGCCACCGCCAGCCCCGAGGCCGGCACCCGCCTCGTCCTCATGACCGACGGCAACGAAACCGCGGGCTCCCTCCTCCGCGCCGCCGAGAGCGCCCGCGCACTGGGCATCCCCATCGACGTCCTCATGGTGCAGTACGAGTACGCACAGGAGGTCATCGTTGACGACCTCATCGTCCCGCCCACCGTCCGCGCCGGCGAGACCATCCAGCTCCGCGTCGAGCTCACCTCCATCGGCGCCGCCGAGGGACGCCTCGTCATCACCGAACGCGGCACACCCATCGACCTCGACCCCTCTTCCCCCGAGACCGGACGCCTCGTCACCCTCAAAGACGGCAAGAACGTCCTCTCCCTCTCCGTCCAGCCCGTCCGCCCCGGCCCGCAGGAGTTCGACGCCTTCTTCGAGCCCGTCGCCGCCCTCGGGCCCGACGGCGAACGCCTCGTCAGCGGCATCGGCGACTCCATCCCCGAAAACAACCAGGCCGGCGGCGTCACCTTCGTCAGCTCCGAGGGATGGGTCCTGCTCGTCAGCGAGAACCCCAGCGACCGCGCCCCCCTCCAGCGCGCCCTCGAAGAGAGCGACATCCGCCTCAACATCGTCCCCGCCGCGAGCTTCCCCAGCACCGTCACCGAGCTCAACGCCTACGACGCCGTCATCCTCGTCAACCAGCCCGCGCACAACTTCTCCGAGACCGAGCAGGAGAACCTCCGCCAGTACATCCACGACACCGGCGGCGGCCTCGTCATGGTCGGCGGGCCCGACTCCTTCGGCGCCGGCGGATGGATCGGCTCCCCACTCGCCGACGCCCTCCCCATCCGCCTCGACCCCCCCCAGAAGCGCCAGATGCCACGCGGCGCACTCGCACTCATCATCCACTCCGTCGAGATCCCCCAAGGCGTCTACCACGGCAAGCAGGTCGCACGCGCCGCCATCAAGAACCTCTCCAGCCGAGACCTCGCCGGCATCATCGAGTACGGCATGATGGGCGGCACCGACTGGGTCCTCCCCCTCCAGCCCGTCGGAGACATGTCCGTCGCCAACCAGGCCATCAACGGCCTCACCTTCGGCGACATGCAGACCTTCGACCCCAGCCTCCGACTCGCCCTCCAGGGCCTCCGCGCCGCCAACGCCGGACAGAAGCACGCCATCATCATCTCCGACGGCGACCCCAGCTTCTCACGCGGCCTCGTCCAACAGTTCGCCGCCTCCGGCATCACCATCAGCACCGTCGGCGTCAACCCCCACAGCCAGGGCGACCTCGCCACACTCCGCACAATCGCCACCATCACCAAGGGCAACTACTACGAGGTCAAGAACAACGCCCTCGCCACCCTCCCCGACATCTTCGTCAAGGAAGCACAGACCATCCGACGCAGCCTCATCTGGGAGGGCGAGCCCTTCCAGCCCGCCGTCATCAACGTCGCCGCCGAGCCCATGCGCGGCATCACCGCCGTCCCACCCGTCTCCGGCTACGTCGTCGCAGCCGACCGCGAAGGCCTCAGCCTCGTCACCCTCCGAGGCAAAGAGAACGACCCCATCGGCGCCATGTGGCAGCACGGCCTGGGCAAGGTCGTCACCTACACCAGCGACGCCACCACACGCTGGAACGCCGGCTGGGTCGGCTGGCAGGGCTACAAGCAGTTCTGGGAGCAGCACGTCCGCTGGGCCATGCGCCCCGGTGGCGACGCACAGATCCGCGTCACCACCGAGAACCGGGGCGACCAGACCTACCTCATCGTCGAGGCCTTCGACTCCGAGGGCGAACTCCTCAACTTCCTCAACTTCTCAGGCTCGCGCGTCGCACGCCCCGGCGGCTCCGGCGAGGACGTCCGACTCGAGCAGACCGGCCCCGGACGCTTCGAGGGCGCCATCGAGACAGGAGACCCCGGCTCCTACGTCGTCAACCTCGGCTACCGCGGCACCGACGCACGCGGCAACACCATCGAGGGCTCCACCCAGGCCGCCGTCACACGCTCCTACGCCGACGAGTTCCGCGCCCTCGAGTCCAACCGCGCCCTCCTCCAGCAGGTCGCCGACATGACCGGCGGACGCATGCTCACCCGCGACCCCCTCGCCGACGACCTCTGGAGCCGCGCAGGCCTCACCATGCCCGTCGGCCTCACCCCCTTCTGGATCGCCGCCGCCATCGCCGGCATCGGCCTCTTCCTCGTCGATGTCGGCGTCCGACGCGTCCGCATCAACCCCGCCGCCATCGCCGCGGGCGTCCGCGGCGCCTTCGGCCAGAGCGGTCGCCGCTCCGGCGAGTCCATGGGCTCGCTCAAGGAGGCCCGCTCCCGCGCCCAGCAGCGCATGGCCGGCGAGTCCGAGGACCAGAAGAAGGCCGCCAAGCGCGACGCCGAGTCACGCCGCGCCGTCAAGTTCGAGGCCAGCGAGCAGGAACTCACCTCCTCCGCCGACATCCTCAACGTCGAGCCCGAGCAGCGGGCAAAGAAGAAGCCCGACGCCGACGACGGCGCCACCGACTCCCTCAGCGCCCTCAAGCGAGCCAAACGACGCGCACAGAACGAACGAGACCAGGACGACCACCCACGCGGCGGACAATGACCCCGCACACGCCAGCATCACACCCCGGCCCGCACGCGGCGCCGGCACGCAAGGAGCCCAGCCATGGCTGACACCAATCACACCGAGACCCCCGCCGAGGTCAAGGCCGAGTGCGAGGCCTTCCGCAAGGCCTACGCCACCCTCAAAGCCGAGATCGGCAAGGTCATGGTCGGACAGTCCGAGGTCATCGACGGCGTCCTCGTCACCCTCTTCACCGGCGGCAACGTCCTGCTCGAGGGCGTCCCCGGACTCGGCAAAACCCTCCTCGTCCGCACCCTCGCCCAGACCCTCAGCCTCCCCTTCAGCCGCGTCCAGTTCACGCCCGACCTCATGCCCGCCGACGTCATCGGCACCAACATCGTCAGCGAGGACCCCGACACCGGACGACGCTCCTTCGAGTTCCAGCGCGGCCCCATCTTCGCCCAGGTCGTCCTCGCCGACGAGATCAACCGCGCCACACCCAAAACCCAGTCCGCCCTCCTCGAGGCCATGCAGGAAAAATCCGTCACCGTCGGAGGCACCACCTACGAGCTCACCCGCCCCTTCCTCGTCCTCGCCACCCAGAACCCCATCGAGCAGGAGGGCACCTACCCCCTCCCCGAGGCACAGCTCGACCGCTTCCTCATGAAGATCGACGTCGGCTACGCCAAGCTCGACGACCTCATGGTCATCCTCGACCGCACCACCGGCGAGGACACGCCCACCGTCGGACCCGTCATGGACGGCCCGCAGATCCTCGCCGCCCAGCGCCTCGTCCGCGGCGTCGTCGTCGCCCCCCACGTCAAGCAGTACGCCAGCCGCCTCGTCCTCGCGACCCACCCCGAGGGCGAGTTCGCCGCGGGCGGCGACGCCGGCCCCACCAACAAGTACGTCCGCTGCGGCGCCAGCCCCCGCGGCGCCCAGGCCCTCGTCCTCGCCGGCAAGGTCCGCGCCCTCACCGACGGCCGCTACCACGTCGGCTTCGAGGACATCCAGGCCGTCGCCAAGAGCTGCCTCCGCCACCGCATCCTCCTCAACTTCGAGGCCGAGGCCGACCGCGTCACCAGCGACGCCCTCGTCACCGAACTCCTCCGCATGACCCCCACCCAACCCGTCGGCGCCCTCGCCGGGGCCTAAACGCGCACGCGAAGTCGCCAAGGCGAGCGAAGACGCGAAGAAAGACAGGAAAGACAAGTACGCAGAGACGCAGAGAAGGACGCAGAGGCGCGGAGATAAAGACCTTGAATGATCGCGGCCGAGACATCCCCCAGCAATTGAACTCACTCTGTGAGGACGTCATCGGTGCGGCCATCGAAGTCCACCGTGAAATCGGTCCCGGCATGGCCGAACGAATCTATGAGGAAGCACTCTGCCACGAGTTCAATCTGCGTGATATCCCGTTCGATCGGCAAGTCGCCGTCAGAGTGGACTACAAGAACGTCAAAGTCGGCGAACACCGCCTGGACCTCCTCGTCGGCGGAACGATCGTGCTGGAACTCAAGGCACTCGATACCGTCGCCGATCAGCACCTCGCCCAACTCGTCAGCTACCTGAACGCGGGCCCATTTCCCCTCGGCCTGCTCCTGAACTTCGGCTCACGACTCATGAAGGAAGGCATCTACCGCAGAATCAATTCTCTATGTCTTTCCTCCGCGCCTCTGCGGTCCTCCGCGCCTCCGCGTACTGGCTCTTAACATGCTCAAACTCGAAAAGCCAACCCGTGCCCTCACCCTCGAGGACCTCCTCGACTCCCGCCTCATGGCCCAGATCGGCCGCCTCGACGTCTCATCCCGCAAGATCTTCGCCGGCAAGCTCAAGGGCGAACGACGCAGCAAGAAACGCGGCGAATCCGTCGAGTTCGCAGACCACCGCCCCTACGCCATCGGCGACGACCTCCGACACATCGACTGGAACATCTACGGCCGCCTCGACAAGTTCTTCATGAAACTCTTCATGGAAGAGGAAGACCTCTCCCTCCACATCGTCCTCGACGCCAGCCTCTCCGCCGACTGCGGCACACCCTCCAAGTTCCTCTACTCCCAGCAACTCGCGGCCGCCCTCGGCTACATCGGCCTCATGAACCTCAACCGCGTCGCCGTCACCACACTCGGCGGCAAACTCCGCACCGCCGGCGGTGCCGTGGGGGGGCAGGACCGCATCCAGCCCACCCCCGTCATGCACGCCCTGCGCGACCTCCGCGGCAAGCGACGCCTGCAGGACCTCGCACGCTTCCTCTGCGCCGTCGAACCCGACGGCGTCACCGACTTCGGCGCCGCCTCCAAACGACTCGCCATCTCCCGACGCGGACGCGGCGTCATGATCGTCATCTCCGACTTCCTCATGAAAGAGGGCTACGAGGACGGACTCCGCCTCCTCATGGGACGCGGCTACGACGTCTTCGCCATCCAGGTCCTCAGCCCCCAGGAAGTCGAGCCCGACATCGCCGGCGACCTCCGCCTCCGCGACTGCGAGGACGCCGACCTCGCCGACGTCACCATCTCCGCGCCCCTGCTCAAGAAGTACAAGAAGGTCCTCGCCGCCTACAACGCCCGCCTCCGCGCCTTCTGCGCACAGCGCGAGATCAACTGCGTCTCCATCACCAGCGACACCGAACTCGACACCCTCATCCTCGACACCTTCCGCCGCAGGGGGCTCTTGCGATGAGAGTGAGAAAGACCAGTACGCAGAGGCGCAGAGTCGAAAGACAAGCCGCGCAGAGAATGACAAAGAGACCGTCTCTCTCCAGTGGCCTCAACAACAAAGCCGACATCGAAAGAGATATCTCCGATCATCTGATTTCTGAATTCTCCGCGCCTCTGCGTCCCCTCCGCGCCTCTGCGTACCTGACTTTATTCGAGGTGGCCGCATGACCTGGGGCGCCCCCCTCCTCGCCGGCATCGTCGCGCTCATCGCGATCCCCGCGCTGCTCATCCTCTACTTCCTCAAGCTCCGGCGCAAGACCGTCGAGATCTCCACCACCCTCCTCTGGAAGCAGGCCATCCAGGACCTCCAGGCCAACGCCCCCTTCCAGAAGCTCCGCAAGAACATCCTCCTCCTCCTCCAGCTCCTCGCCCTCGCGGCCATCCTCCTCGCCATCGCACAGCCACGCATGGACGTCGGCGCCGAGTACGGCCGCCGCCTCGTCATCATGATCGACCGCTCCGCCAGCATGCAGGCCCGGGACGGCACCAGCGGACGCACACGACTCGAGACCGCCAAGGCCAACGCCATCGAGCTCGTCAACGCCATGAGCACCGGCGGCGTCCTCTCCGGCGAGGAATCCGCCGACCAGGCCATGGTCATCGCCTTCGACGTCGTCGGCGAGCCCCTCACCAAGTTCACCGGCGACAAGGCACGCCTCCGCGCCGCCATCGAGTCCATCGAGCCCACCGACGCCGGCAGCTCCATCGCCGAGGCCTACAAGCTCGCCCAGGCCGGCCGCCCCAAGCGCACCTTCCTCGACGACGCTGGCGGCGCCCAGCCCGGCACCGAGGTCGTCGTCGAGGGACAGGTCCAGGGACCCGCCGTCTCCTTCGAGCTCTTCAGCGACGGACGCGTCGCCGACCTCGCCGAGGTCATCCTCCGCGAGGACAAGCGCAGCGCCGGCGAGGGCGGCGGCTACGCCAACACCGCCGACGCCTTCACCTACCACGCCGTCGGACAGCCCGACGCCCCCAACGTCGCCATCGTCGGGGCCAGCGTCAGCCGCGGCTTCGAGCGCCCCGAGCTCGCCAGCATCTACGTCAGCCTCCAGTCCACCGACACCGCCCCACGCCAGGTGGACGTCGAGCTCGAGATCGACGGCCAGGGCGTCGTCCGCATCCAGACCGTCCAGCTCGAGCCCGCCGAGTCCGCGCCCAACCCTGGCGAGCGCCCCACCCCCTCCAACACCGGCATCGTCTTCGAGCTCGAAGACCCACGCGCCTACCTCGCCCGCCTCCGCCTCGCCGAGAACACCCCCGACGTCCTCGACACCGACAACCTCGCCCTCGTCCCCGTCCCGCCCGCCCGCCAGGCCGCGGTCGCCCTCGTCACGCCCGGCAACGTCTTCCTCCCCCTCGCCTTCCAGGCCATGAGCCTCGCCGAGCTCGTCACCTGGACACCCGCCCAGTACGACGCCGCCCGAGCCAGCGCCGACGCCGACCGCTTCGACATCATCGTCCTCGACCGCACCCTCCCGCCCACCGACGAGAACGGCAACCCCGAGCCCGGACGCTACCTCGTCCTCGGCGCCGTCCCCCCGCCCCCCTTCGGCGTCAACGACCTCGGCGAGGGACCCGGCGACTCCTTCCTCTCCTGGCGACGCACCCACCCCATCCTCCGAGACGTCGCCCTCGGCAACGTCCGCATCGGAAAGTCTCGCCTCGTCGAGGTCCCCGAGGGATCACCCGCAACCGTGCTCGCCGAGCTCACCGGAGGCCCCGGCATGCTCGAGCTCACACGCGCCGGCGCCCGCGCCGTCGTCGTCCCCTGGGACGTCGCCGACTCCACCTGGCCCTTCAAGCCCGGCTTCATCGTCTTCCTCGCCGCCACCGTGGACTACCTCAACCGCGACGCCGCCGCCGTGGACGGCAGCGGCGGCACCCGCCAGCTCCGACCCGGCGAGGTCCTCACCGCACGCCTCCCCCAGGGCGCCACCGACGCACGCGTCCGCCTCCCCGACGGCGACGAGGTCCCCGTCCAGGCCGCCTCCGACGGCACCGTCGTCTACGGCCCGCTCCAGGACGTCGGCCTCTACCGCGTCAGCTGGCAGGGCGAGCCCGGCCCCACCGACGTCGTCAGCGCCGGACGCGCCAGCCGCGTCTACGCCGCCAACCTCCTCAGCCCCACCGAGAGCGACGTCGGCACCGTCTCCGAGCTCGGCCTCGGCTCACGCGACGTCGTCGCCGCCGACCGCACCGGCGAGAAACGCCGCGAATACTGGCCCTGGCTCCTCCTCACCGCCCTCGCCGTCATGATGCTCGAGTGGTACATCTTCAACCGCAAGGTCCACATCTAACCCACCACCCGGCAAGATCTAGCCCACTACCCCGCAAGCCCTCGGCGCAAGCCGAGGGAGCATCACCCGCCAACCCCCCCAACGAGCCCGGAGCGTCAGCGACGGGACCGCCCCCCCTTCTCCCCTACGGGGGGGGTGGGGGAGAAGGTGTCCGCGAAGCGGACGGATGAGGGGATGCAGAACGAACAACGCAAGCGATCCCTATACCAGCCGCGTGCGTGAGCACGCGGGGAGGCCATGAACCAATCCCGTCACGCCCTTCCCATGTTGCTCACAAAACCGACTGGCTGATCCGAGCCGCGGGCGTAAGCACGCGCCCCCCCGCCAACACATTCACACACCCCTCAACGAGCCCGGAGCGCCAGCGACGGGACCGTCTCCCCTTCTCCCCCACTGGGGGAGAAAGTGCCCCGAAAGGCCTGATGAGGGGGCCCTCATCGCCCAAAAACGGCCCCACCCAAAAAATGCACCGCTCCCCGTGAGCCACCACCCCCCCTCACGCTCATCAACCGGACTCGTGACCACGGCCACAGGCCGTCCACGACGCGGCGTCGAGTGCGCGCCGCACACCACACACACCAGACAGGGAACACCCATGCGAACGAGGACCTCCACCGTCGCCGCGAGCGGGATGCTCGCGATGCTCACCGCCGCGGGCACCGCCCACGCACAGTTCGACGGGTTCGCCACCCCGCCCGACAACTACTTCGTCAACAGCGCCACGCAGGACACCGTCTTCCTCGACGCCAACGCCGACGGATTTCTGGACGTCGCCGTCGCACGCGACGACTTCGTCGCAGGAACCCGCGACGCCGTGCTCCTCTTCCTCAACAACGGAGACGGCACACTCGCCGCGCCCCTCAGCTACGCCGTCGGCAGCGGCCCGCAGGGCATCGTCGCCGACGACTTCAACAACGACGGACGACCCGACCTCGCCACCGCCAACGCCCAGTCCTCCGATGTCTCCATCCTCATCAACAACGGCGCGGGCTTCAACTCCGAGATCGTCAGCGTGCTGCTCCACGCGCCCAACGCCCTCGACACCGGCGAATTCAACGGCGACGGCAACACCGACATCGTCACCGCCAGCGCCACCGGCGACGTCATCAACACCCTCCGCGGCAACGGCGACGGCACCTTCTTCGTCACCGCCACCTTCCCGACCACCGTCTTCGGCGGTCCCAGCGGCCAGGACCCGCGCGAGGTCCTGCTCGCCGACCTCAACGACAACGGACTCGACGACGCCGTCGTCGCCGGCATCAACGAGGTCGTCATCATGTACAACGACGGCTCGGGCGGCTTCTTCAACGGCGAGTTCGCGCTCTACTACCCCTCCGGCAACAACACCCAGGGCATCGCCGTCGGCGACCTCACCAGCAACGGATTCCCCGACATCGTCGCCGTCTCCAGAGACGCCAGCACCGCACGCGTCTTCCGCAACAACGCCAACGGCACGTTCCCCACCTTCACCCAGATCGCCTCCCTCCCCACCCCGACCTCGCCGATGTCGGTCGTGCTCGCCGACCTGGGCAACACCCCCAGCCCGCCCCCGGCCCTCGCCGACCGCGGCGCCGAGCCCGCGCCCATGGCCGCGCTCACGCCAGACGGCGACCTCGACATCATCGTCGCCGCCGAGGGCGAGGACGCCATCGAGGCCTTCCTCAACAGCGGCGGAGCCTTCGCCTCCGCCGGCGTCTTCCCCACGACCGTCGGCAGCCCCGAGGAGATCTCCGTCGGCGACATCGACAACGACGGCGACATCGACGTCGCCGTCCCAGGACTCGTCGGCGGGCTCGACATCTTCCGCAACCGCTCCAACCAGATCGGCGGGCCCGAGCCCGTCACAGACATCGTCACCCCCCTCGACTTCACCGCCGGCGGATGCGTCTCCGGCCTCGTCCCCATACGCGGCGTCTCCTACGTCCCCGCTCCCGGCGAATACGACTCCGACACACTCAGCTACCGCGCACTCACCGACACCAGTTTCACCCTGCTCGGCACAGCCGAGGCACCGCTCCAGACACCCGGCACCCTCTACGTCGTTGACACCTCCACCTTCGAAGAGGGCTACTACCTCTTCCAGCTCAAGACCCGCTCCGCCAGCGGCCTCTCCGCCACCGACGAGGTCGTCCTCTACGTCTCCCAGGAATTCGACACCCTCTCCGTCTCCGTCGGCTCACTCGTCGGCGGCCTCGTCTGCATCAACGGCACCATCGACGACCCCAACGGCGGCACCATCCAGTACACCGTCGAGTACGCACCCACAGGCACCGTCACCTGGCAGCCCGTTGACCCCGCCAACCCCGTCTACACCGGCCCCCGCATCAACGGACGCCTCGCCAACTTCGACACCACCGCGCTCGCCGACGGACTCTACGACATCCGCGTCATCGCCACCAACGAGTGCGGCCAGTCCAAACGCTTCGACACCACCATCGAGATCGACAACACCGCACCCGACGCGGTCATCCTCGATCCCGCCAACTGCACCAGCCTCTACCCCGGACAGAACGTCCCCATCACCGGCATCGCCGACGACCTCAACCTCCGCTCCTGGACCCTCCAGTACACCGGCGGCGACACCAACGGCTGGGCCACCATCGCAACCGGCAACACCCCCGTCATCGCCGGCGTCCTGGCCGAGTGGAAGACCAAGGGCCTGCAGCCCTGCAGCTATACCCTCCGCCTCCTCGTCACCGAAGAAACCGTGAGCAACTGCGACAACCGCCGCACCTCCGAGTTCCTCACCACCGTCGAGCTCCGCTGCCCCGCCGACATCAACGCCGACGGCGTCCTCGACAACGGCGACATCTTCACCTTCGTCGAGTTCTTCCTCCAGGCCTGCGTCCCCTGACCCCCCCCCCCCCCCCCCCACCCCCCCCCCCCCAACCCAACCCCCCGCCCGCCCAACCGCGAGCGGGGGCTTTCCCCCTCTCCCTCACCTCCCCAACGAGCCCGGAGCGCCAGCGACGGGACCGTCCCCCCTTCTCCCCCTACGGGGGGGTGGGGGAGAAGGTGGCCCGAAGGGCCGGATGAGGGTGTGCAGGAACGAACAGCGCAAGCAATCTCAATACCAGCCGCGTGCGTAAGCACGCGGGGAGGCCATGAACCAATCCCGGTCACGCACCTCCATGTAACGCACGCAACCAGCTTCCTGATCCGAGCCGCGGGCGTCAGCACGCGGCCCCCCCGCCAACCCCACTCACATCCCCCCAACGAGCCCGGAGCGCAAGCGACGGGACCGTCTTCTCCTCCTTCTCCCCCACTGGGGGAGAAGGTGGCTCGGCGTAGCCGAGACGGATGAGGGGGTTCCCGTCGCAATGCGACGGGAGAGGCTTCCCATTCCTACATCAATGCCACCCCAAACGAGCTCGAAGCACCAGCACCCCCCCTCACTCCACAAACACCGCAATCTCCCCCAACCCTTTCCGCTCCAACTTCGGCACCAGGCACCCCTCCGCCGGGTACCCCACCGGGATCAGCAGGTACGCACGCTCGTGCTCGGGTCGCTCCAGCGTCGTCCGCAGGAAGTTCATCGGGCTCGGCGTGTGCGTCAGCGTCGCCAGCCCCGCCCGGTGGCACGCCGCCAGGAACAGCCCCGTCGCGATCCCGACCGACTCGTTCAGGTAGTACGTCTGCCCTCCCTCGTCCGTCTTCTTCAGCGCCATCACCACCACCAGCCACGGCGCGATCTCAAGGAACTCCTTGTGCTCGTCCGTCGCGAACGGCCGCAGGTCCTCCAGCCACCGCTCCGACGCCCGGCGCTCGTAGAACTCCCGCTCCTCCACCTCCGCCGCCTCCCGGATCCGACGCTTCGTCTCAGCATCGCTCACACACACGAACCGCCACGGCTGCTTGTGCGCCCCCGACGGCGCCGTCCCCGCAGCACGCACGCACCACTCGATCGTCTCCCGAGACACCGGCTCCGACGAGAACGCACGCACCGTCCGCCGACGGTTCATCTCCTCGTAGAACCCGCGAGCCGCCACCTCGCACGCCTCGCTCGGCCGCCGGTAGTCCAGCGCCACAAACGGCTGTGCGTGCTCCCCCACAGGGATCACGGGCGGCTCAGAGCCGCTGGGGGTCGCATCGTCAGGCTCGGGCCGCGGGGTGCTCATGGCGATTCACTCGTCTCGGGGCCTTCCTCCGCGCGAAACACGCACGCGACGGGGTGAAGCCCGGGGGGGGGGAAGCCCGATGATAACGGGGTGAGTGTCCGGGCTGCCGCAATCGGGGTCCTCCTGCCGTGCTGCGCCGTCGCCGCGCCCGCTCTCCAGCCCCTCAACCCCGCTCAGCCGGCAGACATTCCCACCGCCGGCACCGAACCCGACCCCCACAGCGGCCCCGTCACACGCCCCAGCACCGCCGGACGCGTCGTCCGCGCCTTCCCCTTCGACCGACGCCTCCCCACACCCATCCCCATCGAAGACTGGTACCGCGGCCAATCCTCCGTCGAACGAGAACGACCCGGCTTCCCCGTCTGGAACGCCGCCACCCTCGACCACGACACCTTCCACAAGGGCGGCGGCAGCCTCAGGCTCCCCGTCCAGGGCGGATCCGCCAGCGTCATGCTCCGCGCGGGCGTCCTCCCCGTCTTCGGCAACGCCGACTACCTCGTCACCGCCTCCGTCCGCACCGACGGCCTCGAGCACGCCGGCGCCTTCCTCGAGGCATGGCTCACCGACGAGGCCGGCAACGAGATCCCCGACAGCCGCGCACGATCGCAGCCCACACGCACCAACGCCACCTGGCAGCCCCTCGGCGTCGAAGTCCTCGGCGACGACCCACGCGCCGCCTTCCTCCGAATCGAACTCTCCGTCCTCCAGCCAAAGGCACTCGCCCCCGCCACAGAGCCCGACGGCCCCTTCCGAGTCTGGCAGGAGGACTACGACGCCGCGGCCTGGTTCGACGAGGTCGAGGTCCGACAGCTCCCACGCGTCGAGATCCGCCCACTCGCCAACTCACAGCAGCACGCCATCCTCGCACGCTCCGAGCAGCCGCCCACGCTCGAGGTCCTCGTCCGAGACCTCGCCGGTGACGACCTCGACGTCGAGCTCACCGTCACCGACGCGTGGGGACGCACCGCCGACACCACCACCGCACCCATGACCTCCGGCCGATACAGCCGACACTGGACGCCCGACCTCCAGGCACACGGCTGGTACCGCGCCAGCGTCAGGGTCCGCGCACACGACGGCATCGTCGTCGGCGGCGGACGCGCCGACTTCGCATGGCTCGACTCACACGCCGGCGTCGAACAACGCTTCGCGGACGCAGGCACCGACACCATCACCGTCAGCACCGCCAACACCGAACGCTTCGGACTCGAGTTCGTCGGCCTCAACACGCCCACGCTCCACGCCCTCGAGCACGTCACCACCGCCAGCGGCGTCGGATGGATCAGCGTCCCCGTCTGGGGAGGACCCGACACCAACACCGCCGACCTCTTCGCCAACCACAACGCCGGAGACGCCATCGAACGCCTCCTCAACCGCGGCATCGACATCGGCCTCCGCTTCGACGACGCACCCGCCGAACTCTCCAAATCCCTCGGCGGCGGCCCCCTCGAGGCCGTCCAGGTCTTCGACGAGCCCGAGGAACTCTGGATCGGATGGACCGACCCCACCCTCGACCGCTTCGGTCAACGCATCCGACGCTGGGGCGTCGGCACCCCCGACCGCGCCGCGCCAGGCCGCCCCGCAGCCCCGGAACTCAAACGCTTCCGAGACGCCATCGCACGCCTCGTCCCCGCACCCGTCGTCACGCTCCCCTGGCGCGACGACCTCGGCCTCCCGGCCGCCCTCAGCCGCGGCGCCACACGCCTCCGACTCCGCCTCGACGCCACGCACGACCACCGCGCACTCGCCGAGCTCGCCGGCGCCTGGGGCACGCTCGTGCGTGACTGGCACACCGCCAACACCACACCCGACCCCACCCGCTCCTGGAGAGGACCCGAGCTCGAACTCGTCCTCCACCCCCTCAACGACGCCACCTACGCCCCCGGGCCCGCGGCCGCGGACACCGTCAAAAGAGCCATCGAGACGCTCAGCGCCTTCCGACACGCCGGCGCCACCACCGCCGCGGACAGAAAGGCGGGACGCATCGGAAAACCCGTCGTCGTCACACTCGCAGACCCCGTCCGCGAGTCCGGCGGGCGACGCCCCCGCGCCCACGCCACGCCCGCCCTCGCCGCCTGGGCCGCCATGACCGACCGCCTCCGCGCGCGCGCCGTCGCCGAAGAACTCGACCTCGCCCCGGGCCTCCGCTGCTTCGTCCTCGACGACCTCGGCCCCGAGGCCAACGGCGCCATCGTCCTCTGGCGCGAGGACGCACACACCGAAACCATCGACCTCACCGCCTTCCTCGGCGACCACCACGTCACCGCCGTTGACCTCTTCGGCAACCGCACCCCGGTCACAACCTCCTCCCCCGGCCCCAAGCAGCGACCCGAGCACCACGTCACCGTCACCGGGCACCCCGTCTTCATCGAGGGCATCGACACCGGCCTCCTCCGCCTCCTCGCCTCCGTCCGCATCGACCCCGGCCTCGTCCACGCCACACCACGCGTCCACCCGCACGACCTCGTCTTCGACAACCCCACCGACCAGCCCATCCGCGCACGCGCCTACATCCTCGAGCCCGGCGGCTACACCCACGGCATCCAGAACGTGGACCGACGCTGGAACATCACCCCACGCGTCTTCGAATTCTCCGTCCCCCCCCGCGCCACCACACGCGTCCCCCTCCAGATCGAGTTCAGCCCCGGCACTCCCGCCGGCGAGATCCCACTCGTCCTCGACCTCGACCTCGAGCACCTCCCCGGCCACGGCCTCATCCGCGTCCGACGCACCATCGAGATCGGCGTCGAAGAGATCGACCTCACCGTCTACCCACGCTACGCCAGCCAGGAATCCCCCGACGACGCCTTCGTCGTCGCCGAGGTCACCAACCGCGGCACCCGCCCCCTCAACCTCGAAATCGTCTCCGCCGTCCCAGGCTTCCCCCGAGCCAAGGCCACCATCAACGCCCTCCAGCCCGGCGAAACCATCCTCCGCACCTTCGCCCTCCCGGGCGCACGCGGCACCCTCCCCCACGGTTCCACCGGCGCCGTCAGCATCACCGAACCCGGCGCCAGCGAAGGCTTCCGCCTCATCAAAGCCATCACCTTCGACTAACCCCCCCTCCCTCCCGCTCAACAAAAGAGCCCGGAGCGCAAGCGACGGGCCAGCCTTCACGCCCCCCAATGAGCCCGGAGCGCCAGCGACGGGACCGTCTCCCTCCTTCTCCCCAACGGGGGGGTGGGGGAGAAGGTGTCCGCGCAGCGGACGGATGAGGGGGTGCAGGAACGGACAACGCAAGCGATCCCTATACCAGCCGCGTGCGTGAGCACGCGGGGAGGCCATGAACCAATCCCGTCACATCTCTCCCATCAAACGCACGCAACCGGCTGGCTGATCCGAGCCGCGGGCGCCAGCACGCGCCTCCCCGCCAAACAATCACACGCCCCCAACGAGCCCGGAGCGCAAGCGACGGGACCGTCTCCTCCTCCTTCTCCCCCACTGGGGGAGAAGGTGTCCGCGAAGCGGACGGATGAGGGGGTTCCCGGCAAAGCCGGGAGCTTCGCACCGCATCCAACTAGCCCCGAACGCAAGTGAGGGAGTTCCCGTCGCACCGCGACGGGACCGTCCTCCCCACCCAAATCAAACCGCCCAACACCACCCCACCTACCGCAAAACCCAATGCCCATACCCCATCCGAGGCGGCTCCACCTGATACCCCCCGTCATCCACCACCGCCACCACCTCCCACCCCGCACGCTCCACCAGCCCCGTCCACTCGCCCAACGAGTACGACCGCAACGAATACCCCGACGTCCGCGACTCAACCCCGTCCCCCCGCTCCACCTCCACGTGGCTGATCACCCGTTCCACCCGCTCCGCAGCGGTGGGGGGGAGGTACTGCACCGTCTGCACCACCCGCGTCCCCGAGCGCGACGCCTCCCACACGTCCTCGGTCTCCTGCTCGCACCCGTACAGGCACGTTGACAGCCCCACCACGTACAACGACCCCGGCCGCAGCGCCCGCCGCATCTGCTCGAAGTGCGCCAGCATCGCCCCGTCGCTCTCCAGGTGCCGGATCGTGTTGATCGTGCAGAACGCAAAGTCGCACGCCCTCCCGGCCCCATCAGCAAACGCGCCCATGTCCGCCACGTACAACCGCGCCCGCGACGCCAGCCCCTGCGCCCGCACCCGGTCCTGCGCGTACGCGATCATCGCCGGCTCCAGGTCGAACCCCACCACCCGCCGCCCGCGCCCCGCCGCCACCCGCAGCAACCGCCCCGTCCCGCACGCCGGCTCCAGCCACCGCCGGTCATCGTGCGCCCCGTACCGCGACGCGATCGTGGCCAGCGTCCCGAATTCCGCCGCGCTCCCCGGCCGGTGCAGGATGTCGTACACCCGCGCATCCCGGTACAGATGATCCTCGTCGTGCAGCGGTCGATCACTCATCGCGCCGATCCTACCGCCCGCACGCCACCGCGCCCCGCCACCACGAGCCCAATCGAACTCAACACTTGACAATAATTGTTGAAACGACTATACTCCCTCCCCCCGCCGCACGCTGCGACGGGCACTCCACAACAACCTCAAGGAGGCTCCCAATGACAAACCAGGTCCTCAAAGAAAAGAAGATCGCCATCCTCGCCACGCACGGCTTCGAGCAGTCCGAGCTCGAGCACCCGCTCGAGGAACTCACCAAACTCGGCGCCACCTGCCATGTCATCGCACCCGAAGAGGGCGACATCAAGGGCTGGAAGGACGGCAACTGGGGACGCGAGTTCACCGTTGACATGACCATCAAGGACGCACACGGCCGCGTGGACGAGTTCCACGCACTCCTCCTCCCCGGAGGCGTCATGAACCCCGACCAACTCCGCATGCGTCAGGACGCCACCGCATTCGTCCGCGAGTTCTTCAAGCAGGGCAAGCCCGTCGGCGCCATCTGCCACGGCCCGCAGATCCTCATCGACTGCGCCGTCCTCTCCGGACGCGAGGTCACCAGCTACCCCTCCATCAAGGAGGACCTCAAAAACGCCGGCGCTCGCTGGGAAGACCGCGAAGTCGTGTGCGACAAGGGACTTGTGACCAGCCGCACCCCCGACGACCTCCCCGCCTTCACCGGCAAACTCGTCGAGGAAATCCGCGAAGGAATTCACGAAGAGCAGCGAACCGCCTGATATATCATACGAATCGCATGATACAGCGACGGGCGCTGTCCGCCCGCCGTCTGCGGAACCCAGACCCTGCCAGTCGAGTGGCTGGCGGGGTCTTTCCCGACGCTCGGCCTCAAAGATTGAACCCCGAGCGCCAAGGCCAGAAGATTCCTGCGGCCGCGTCCGGTCCAGCTCAGCCATGTCTTGGCAGGGAGATCAGGATCCGCGTGATCGCAGTTCGTCGAGTTCAGATCACCCCGGAACAAATCCGGTCCGCAAAGCTATCCTCCTGTCAGCTAAACGCTTGCGCTGAGAGGTGCTTTCATGCCCCGCCCCAAGGCCTTCAACCCCGACAACGCCCTCGATGCCGCCATGGCTGTCTTCTGGGACAAGGGCTTCGAAGGCGCCAGCGTCCAGGACCTCACACAGGCCATGGGCATCAACCGCTTCAGCATGTACGACACCTTCGGCGACAAGCACGCCCTCTACCTCCGGGCGCTCGATCGGTACGCGGAGACCGTCGTTCGCGACCAGCTCGACACCCTCGACCGGCTTTCCTCCCTAGACGAGCTCGAACGCTACTTCCTGCGGATCGCGCCACCGGAGTCCTGCCCCGACACGGAGACCGGTTCCCCGTGCGGCTGTCTGCTGCAGCGGGCCATGGTCGAGTCCGCCGCCCACGACGAGGGAGCCTGCCAACGGGTTGAACGGGTTCGGGAATCGCTCCACCAGGGATTCCAGAGTGTTCTAAAGCGGGCTCGCAAGGCCGGGGAGCTGGCTCCAGGCGTCCGCATCCCGGACGCCGCGTGGGCGCTCTTTGTGCTCCAGGGCGGCCTGGCCACTTTCGGCGGCGCACCGCTCCCGCCCACCGCCATCCGCTCCGCCATCCGGGCCACCATCGCCCCCCTCCGCGCCTCCTGACCTCCGGGTGCCATCGAGACGGCACAGCCTTCTCGGTGATCCCCGATCAGCCTTCACACCCCAAACTCGCCCGCGACCGCACCCGCATTCCGAGCCGCGGGCGTCAGCACGCGGCCCCCCGCCAACCCCACTCACAACCCCCAACGAGCCCGGAGCGCCAACGACGGGACCGTCTCCCTCCTTCTCCCCAACGGGGGGGGTGGGGGAGAAGGTGTCTCGACGAAGTCGAGACGGATGAGGGGGTTCCCGTCGCAACGCGACGGGAGAGGTTCTCCGTCTCCACATACCAGCCGCGTGCGTGAGCACGCGGGGAGGCCATGAACCAATCCCGTCACATCTCTCCCATCAAACGCCCGCGACCGCACCCTCATTCCGAGCCGCGGGCGTAAGCACGCGGCCCCCCGCCAACACAATCACAATCCCCCAACGAGCCCGGAGCGCCAGCGACGGGACCGTCTTCCCCCTTCTTCCCTACGGGGGGGGTGGGGGAGAAGGTGTCCGCAAAGCGGACGGATGAGGGGGTTCCCGTCGCAACGCGACGGGAGAGGCTTCCCATTCCTACATCAGTGCCCCCCCAACGAGCCCGGAGCGCAAGCGACGGGACCGTCTCCCCTTCTCCCCCACTGGGGGAGAAGGTGGCCCGAAGGGCCGGATGAGGGGGTTCCCGTCGCAACGCGACGGGAGAGGTTCTCCGTCTCCACATACCAGCCGCGTGCGTGAGCACGCGGGGAGGCCATGAACCAATCCCGTCACATCTCTCCCATCAAACGCACGCAACCGGCTGGCTGATCCGAGCCGCGGGCGTCAGCACGCGGCCCCCCGCCAACCGAATCCGCGCCCCCCGATCACGCCCCCAATTCGCCTTAACAAACCATTCGTTCAGAAATTCACTCTATTTCGGAATGATCGGTTAGTTTCACGGGTACCCTCCCCCAGCGGCACGCCGCCGCCACAAGGAGCACACCAATGTCCACCCAATCACTCGCAGGCAAAGTCGCACTCGTCACCGGTGCCAGCTCGGGCATCGGCCGGGCCACCGCCCTCACCCTCGCCCGCGCGGGCGCCGCCGTCGTCGTCGGCGCACGCCGCAAGGACCAGCTCGACACCCTCGTCCAGGAGATCCGCGACGCCGGCGGGCGCGCCGAAGCGCTCGTCACCGATGTCACTGATCCCAAGCAGGTTCAGGCACTGGTCGATCTCGCGGTAAAGACCTACGGCGGACTCCACGTCGCCTTCAACAACGCGGGCACCGAGGGCGACGGCTTCTTTACTCTGCTCGAAGACACGCACGAACACTTTGAGCGCGTCCAACGCGTCAACGTCCACGGCGTCTGGCACGCCCTCCGCGCCGAGATCCCCGCCATCACCGCCTCCGGCGGGGGGTCCATCATCAACACCACCTCCGGCGCAGGCCATCGCGGGTTCGCCGCTTTCTCCGCCTACGTCGCCAGCAAGTTCGCCGTCGAGGGGCTCACGCGGTCGGTAGCCAAGGAAGTGGCCGAGCACAAGATCCGAGTCAACACCGTCGCCCCCGGCCCCATCGCGACAGACATGCTCGAGCGTGCCACGGGCGGCGACCACAGCATGTTCACCAAGGACGTGCCCCTCGGACGCGTAGGCACTCCGGAGGAGATCGCGGATGTCGTTGTCTCGCTCGCCTCAGACGCGACCTCCTACATCACCGGAACCAGCATCGTCGTCGATGGCGGGTTCCTCGCATAACCCCCTTCTTCCCCCACCCGGGGGAAGGTGGTTCGGTGCCCTGGAGACGGCGCAGCCTTCTCCAAGCCGCGGGCATCCACACGCAATCCCCGCAAAACCCCCACCAAAGACGAGCCCCTCACGTCAGTGAGGGGACCCGGGACGTCCCACGCACTCCCCCCCAGCACACGACCGCCCAGTCCGGCAACCCCAGTCCGGCAACACAGTCGGGTACGCTCCCCACAAGGAGCCCCCAATGCCCCAGCACGACCCGACCGAGATCATGATCCGACACAACGACTGGGCCACCACCCAACTCCTGGACGCCTGCAACAACCTCTCCGACGACCAGCTCGACCACCCCTTCGACATGGGCGTCGGCACCCTCCGCAAGACCATCACCCACACCCTCGGCGCCCAGCGCGGCTGGGGCGACCTCCTCGCCGGACGCCCCCAACGCGAACGCCTCGAGGCCCAGGGCCCGCACTCCATCGCCCAACTCCGAGATCTCCACCACGACATCAGCACCGACTTCGCCGCCAGCGTCCGCGCCCACCCCGCCAACGACATCGCACGCGGCGAACGCAACGCCCGCACCTACGCCTTCACCCGAGGCCAGGTCGCTACCCACGTCTACACCCACGCCATGCACCACAGAGCCCAGTGTCTCAACATGCTCCACCACCTCGGCATCGACCCGCTCCCACCCTCAGCCGTCGTCGAATGGTGCTTCATGGAAGACCCCGTCGAATAGCCCCCTCCCCAACGAGCCCGGAGCGCCAGCGACGGGACTGATTCTCCGAATCCCTATACCAGCCGCGTGCGTGAGCACGCGGGGAGGCCATGACCCAATCCCGGTCACGCCCCTCCCCGGTTGCTCACGCAACCGGCTGGTTTTCCGAGCCGCGGGCGTCAGCACGCGGCCCCCCGCCCACGCAATCACAAACCCCCCAACGAGCCCGGAGCGCAAGCGACGGGACTGATTCTCCGAATCCCTATACCAGCCGCGGGCGTAAGCACGCGGGGAGGGACATGAACCAATCCCGGTCACGCCATACCCATGCTGCTCACGCTACCAACTGGCTGATCCGAGCCGCGGGCGTCAGCACGCGGCCCCCCGCCCACACAATCACAAACCCCCCAACGAGCCCGGAGCGCCAGCGACGGGACT
>Ga0209273_10000210_pt1 | contig 99500 bp, 91 predicted proteins | sample tdAd471_FD_187126 | JGI IMG/M metagenome (GOLD analysis project Ga0209273, IMG submission 187126) | Marine sediment microbial communities from the Atlantic coast under amendment with organic carbon and nitrate - tdAd47.1 (SPAdes)... | ecosystem: Environmental > Aquatic > Marine > Coastal >... | reverse complement strand
CTTTCCAGCTCATCACCCAGCTTTATCCTCTCAAGCTGATGCGGGTATACCAGTTTGGAGAACTGGTTGTATAAGTGCTGCCGCATATCGGCATCAGTGGATTTTAGGTAGAAGCGAGTTCTTATACCGTCGTAGAATACCCAACTAGCGATAATCCCTAAAAAATATCCCTCCAGTACCGTAAGCCTATTGTTAACTAGAAAATCCATGCTTAACAAATACATCACAAGGACTGTTGTTGCCAAGAAAAGCGTATTTCGAAACAAGGTTTTCAAATAGTTTGTGTGGTATCCAAACGCTGAACAAATAGCAAGCACGAAAGCCGTCTGTCCCTGCAAATTCAGGTAAAGATTATCCAAGTCTTCAGTTGAGTTTGCCCCCCTTAAAACTATAAATAAAGTAAGAAACAAACCACCTAGACCTGTTATGCATAGGAGGTCAATCAGTATTGGACCAAACTTGTAGAGATTAGAAATAAAGAGACTTATTAGCGGATAGGAAACTACCAAACTAACTGGAATCAAGTAGGCGAATAGCGTCAAGTTTGCATAGGGATTATCTCTTCCTGCGGCGTCTACATACGTCACTACAGATGAAGTAATCATTAAGACGGCAGCGGTCCTCGCCGGCCAACTAGCAAGCGCAACGGACGCTTCTTCTTGGACTGCATATCTGAATTCAGATAAGTGTTGCGTGCAATATTCCGTGTATCTTTTACTATCCAATTTTCAGATTATCCCAGACTTTCTTTACCAATAGTCAGGCTATTTACTTCGCACCATCAAAAAATTCTATAGCAGTCATTCCCAACTCACCAGCTCAAATATTTTGATGTATGGTAAAATCTGAATACTTCACAGACGTTCTAAACGGCGCAACTCACAGTATCTTTAGAAGATTTGAAACAATAAACTATGATTCTTTTGGCAATTGCATTTTCAATACCGATTATTAGCCTAATCTGGGCCAGATATTTTTTCTTTATTATTCGTTCAATAAATAAAATGCCCATTGCACTTTTTTATGACTTTATCGTTGCAATACAAGTCCTTAGTACCTATTACTATCTGGTTTTTGATGAGATTAGGCCTATTGAAACACAGATAGCAGCTTCAGCAGCCTATATTTCTGCCACACTACTGTTCTTCTGGTCTATATCGACAGCAAATAAGTTAGAGTTTGCCTTCAGTGACAGTGTAGGAACACTTATTACAAATGGTCCCTTTAAATATGTAAGGCATCCTTTTTATACTTCTTATATCGTTGTCTGGGCTACAAACACGATTTTGTTTAACTCGATAGCATTGTGGATTTCATTTGTAGCCTTACTTGCGTTTTATTACTTATCTGCTTTGAAAGAAGAAAGCCTCATACTAAAAAGCACTTTTGCAGAAGAATATATTTTGATGAGGCAAAACGTAGGAATGTTCCTACCTAGGGTTATACAATGGCATCGCTGGCGTTCAGAGAAATCTGTGAAGAAACTGAAATAGAAGTCTTTTTGAACAGATTCCAAGACTATGTGGGCGTAAAGTTGCCGATTGACTATGCTATGCGAAGCAAGATCGTCGGTGCATTCCTACACGGAAGAATGGTAGCGGGATATATGTTAGTTCTTTCTCCCCCATTCAGAAGTTATCTATTTGTGCCAGACAGGATAAAGCAATCGAATCCATTTTTCGCCGAAAATCCGTTTGGGATGATGGAAATTAATGGCTTATGGATTAGCTCGAGCCTAAGAAGTCCGAAACTACAAATGTCCGTGTGGTTTCATTTAGTGTCGAACATTTATCTATCTAAAAAGAAATTTGTTCTATTACTTCGTGATTCTCGCAATAAGACGATGGGCCGGCTTTTGTCACTGGCCGAACCGAAACTACTTTTCGAAGGTACGCCCAATTTGATGATCGGCGACCAAACCCATAGTAAAATCCAGCTGAGCTACACCAGCCGCTGGAGCATACTCATTAATTCGTACAAATATTGGCTAGAACTGCGACAGCGCCAGAACCGTGCGAAATCTTTCGTGCCCAGACCAATAAAGATAACAAGCTTTAACCCAACGAAACATTCTCACCCCGAACCAATCAAATAACTCAATCATAGCCTGGCCCCAACCCTCGACAACACTGCTTGTCACCTGCGCCTGACTAACCACCCCCAATGCGGCGCTGACTCTGGAGTTACACCGCTCATCATTACAGGCTTGGCAGGTTTCGAAAGGGACCCAAGGCTGGATTTTGGCTGGCATGTGCATTATTCTCCTGTTCCCCGCATCCGGGGATAAAGACTGAGATGGCTTGACTAGATTTCGACCATCCATTTGGAGTTAATGACTCTATCCAGATTAGCTACAATACGCGGTTCTGGGCGCACTAATTTGCCCTCAAACGGTTATACAGGAACACCTAAAGCGCATGAAAAAAAGTACTCGAAAACCGGCCACCAGGAAAAACCCAGGTAAACAAGCCAAAAAATACGTTTTCGCTTTTGGTGGCAAAACCGATGGAAATGCCACCATGCGCGAGCTGCTGGGAGGCAAAGGGGCGAACCTGGCTGAGATGGCATCAATCGGCCTGCCCGTCCCAGCCGGATTCACCATCAGCACCGAGGTCTGCAACTACTTCTATGCTCACAAGGAACGCTACCCGGCCAGTTTGACTAAAGATGTCGAATCAGCAATAACGCAGATCGAAAAACAGCTGGGCAAGCAATTCGGCGCCAGCGGCAATCCCTTGCTGGTATCAGTCCGGTCTGGTGCGAGGGATTCCATGCCAGGAATGATGGACACCATCCTGAACCTGGGACTGAATGACGAAACCGTCAAGGGGCTTGCTGCTGCTTCGGGAAACAGCCGTTTTGCCTGGGATTGTTACCGCCGTTTTATCCAGATGTATGGCGACGTAGTGCTCGGTATCCAGCCCAAAAACGAGGAAGAGGAAGACCCCTTCCACCAGATCTTGGACAAGGTAAAGCACAAACTCGGAGTAGAATCTGACAGCGACCTTTCCACAGATAACCTGAAGGATCTCGTAAAACGCTATAAAGCTTTGATTCGCAAGAGAACCGGCACATCGTTCCCACAGGACGTAATGGAGCAATTGTGGGGCGCAATCGGTGCAGTTTTCAAATCCTGGAAAAATTCTCGCGCCATTATTTACCGTCAACAATACGGTATTCCGGCAGAATGGGGCACAGCGGTCAATGTCCAGGCCATGGTTTTTGGCAACTTGGGGGAAACCAGCGCCACCGGTGTCGCCTTTACTCGAGATCCGGCCAATGGTGAGAAGTGCTTCTATGGTGAATACCTGATTAATGCTCAGGGTGAGGATGTGGTTGCCGGGGTGAGAACACCTCATCCAATCTCCTACATGGAAAAGGAATTGCCAGAGAACTATCGGGATCTTGAAAAAGTCCGCACCAAATTGGAGCGCCATTTCAAGGATATGCAGGACTTCGAATTCACTATCCAAGACGGCAGATTGTTCATCCTGCAGACCCGAAACGGCAAACGCACCGGGCTGGCTGCCGTGAGAATCGCTGTAGAAATGCAACGAGAACGCTTAATGAACCAGGAAACTGCCCTGCTCAAAATTCCGGCAGAATCCATAGACTCATTATTAGTGCCGGTTTTTGACGCAAAAGCGCTGAAGGCAGCCCAGGTCATCGGGCACGGATTACCGGCAGGACCTGGAGCAGCTACTGGCCGTATCGCCTTCACTGCCGCTGCCGCAGAACTCGAGATCAAACGCGGCAACAAGGTTGTCCTGTGCCGCACTGAAACTTCACCCGACGACTTGAAGGGAATGCTTCATTCACAGGGAATTCTTACGTCTCGCGGCGGGGTGTCTTCACATGCTGCGCTGGTGGCACGCCAGTTAGGCAAGGTCTGTGTTTGTGGCGCAGGCGACATCGCCATCAACTACGAAAAGAAAACGCTCACCGCCGGCAAAGTAGTCCTTAAAGAAGGTGATTATATTTCTATCGACGGCACCACTGGCGCTATTTACAAGGGCATGATTGAAAGCGCGGATTCCGAAGTAAAGCGCGTATTGGAAGGAAGCATGCGCCAGGATAGAAGCTATACCTACGAATTGTTCCAGACGGTTATGAAATGGGCTGACAAGCACCGTCGGCTTAAAATCCGCACCAACGCGGATACCCCTTCAATGGCTCGCCAGGCAGTTGCTTTCGGCGCCGAGGGCATCGGTCTTTGCAGGACCGAACATATGTTTTTTGAAGGCAATCGAATCGATTTAATGCGGCAAATGATCCTTGCCGTGGACGAAGTCGAGCGCCGCGCTGCACTCAAGAAACTGCTGCCGTTCCAGAAAAAAGACTTTGTTGGTTTGTTCCGCGCCATGGATGGACGTCCGGTCACAATCCGCTTGTTGGATCCGCCGTTGCACGAGTTCCTGCCTCACGACGATGTAGTCCGTCGACAGTTAGCGGAAAAACTTGGAGTGCCTCTTGAGTTTGTGATCGAGCGAATCAAGGCTCTACACGAAGAAAATCCAATGCTGGGATGCCGTGGATGCCGCCTGGGAATATTGCATCCGGAAATTACCGAAATGCAGACCCGGGCAATATTCGAAGCTGCTGCACAAGTGATGAAAGGCAAGAAGAAAGTCAAGGTAAATCCGGAAATCATGATCCCGCTGGTTGGATTCAAGGCGGAACTGCAGGATCAGCTTGAGGTAGTTCATCGGGTCGCGGACGAAGTCTTTCAAAAGCGAGGCGTAAAGATCAACTACCAGGTTGGCACGATGGTGGAAGTCCCCCGTGCGGCAATCACGGCAGATGAAATTGCCGAGATAGCTGACTTTTTCAGTTTTGGCACCAACGACCTGACCCAGACAACTCTGGGATTGAGCCGAGACGATATGGGATTATTCTATGACCAGTATCAGAAGAAAGAGATCTATAACCAGAATCCTTTCGCCAGCATCGATCAAAGTGGTGTAGGTAAATTGATGACGCTCGCTTCCAGCAACGGCAGACAGGTTAAACCGGAGCTTAAATTGGGGATCTGTGGCGAACACGCTGGCGACCCGTCATCAATCGAATTCTGCCACAGACTGGGGCTCGATTACGTAAGCTGCTCTCCACCAAGAGTTCCGGTAGCAAGGCTCGCGGCCGCACAGGCAACTTTAAAAAACAAGTAATGCGATAACCAACCAGATTGAGGTGAATTCCCGGCCCTGCTGGCCGGGGAATCAATTCACTTACAAAGTAACCGGCTTTAAGCCACTCACTGCAACCTCAACGGGGGAATCGGGCAATCCAGGGTCGCACCAATTGCACGCAGCAGCTCTAATTCAATCGAGGCTGCTCTCTCATCCGCCATGATGCAGGCAATACATGCCTTCAACACAGCCGGTTTCTGCAACGGCTTGAGCCCGGTCAGCTGATCAAGCGCATCATCCAGGTCCGTAAAACTTAATTCCTTCTTGTCACGCAGTGTCAACTCAAGCTGTGGCAGTTGCTGCTGCGCTTGCGCGAAAGCCAGAGCCGGTTCCAGCTGGCTGGTGCGGTCGGAGTAACACAGAAGTGAAAACAGTACTTCGAGAGCCGGCTCACAACTGGAAATATCTTTACGCCCCAGAGGCTTTGGAGAAGTCCGATCAAATATCGGCCCCAGTGTATTCGAAACAATTCTTTGTAGTGCCCACTCGAACAGATTGACCCTGTTGTCCATTTTAATCAGGTGATCAAGGTTATTCCTGAACCTATCATACTGCGAAACTGATAACTGCCGCAGGCTATGCAACGCTATCAGCAACAACGATAGCCTATAGTCCTCCGGCACCGAGTCTTGCCCGGCCATTAAACTATGAAGTTCGGCGGCGATTCCCTGGTCAGCCGATGACGCAAGAAACTCAAGCTGGGACTTCCGTAAAGCAATGTCGGCTCCGATAAGCATAAGATATACCAAAGCCCTGGCAGAGGAGGGATCATGAGCGGCGGCAAGGAGCTTGTCCGGGATCTCAGCCAGCGTTTCACGGACCAGTTCCAATTGAGTAGCACCGGGTTGACCAATCTGCTCGATAATCGAATCCGCCGTCAGTATTCCAGCCATCCCCTTAAGCAAGGCTTCTCGGCGCTCCTGCTGCGATTCGCGCATATCATTAGCAGTCTGCTCGGCGTCGGACCGCTCTTCGCTTTCATTTCTTTGCAGATCATACTCGCCATCCCAGTTTGGCAGGATCGCACTGATACGTTGCTCAAGAGGTGGATGGGTCGCATAGAGGCCACGTAAACGACTGAAGGTTCCTTCCTCGAACAAAGCATGGGAGATTTCCATGCTGTTGGGATTATCAAGGTAAGAACGCCTCTCATGGGTTGCTATGCGCATAAGGGCGCCAGCAATGCCATGGGGATTACGTGTATATTGCACTGCCGACGCGTCAGCCAGAAATTCGCGTTGCCGACTCACTGCCGCTTTTATCAGGTTGCCGAAAAACGTTCCCACGTAGCCGATAATCATCAGACCCAGGCCCAGCACGACAATGCCACCGGATTCCTTCGATCTGCGACTGTAGGAACCACCACGCATCAGGTGATAGCCGATAATCCCCAGAACCAGGATCCCATGCAAAATCGCGATAAGACGAATATTGATGCGCATGTCGCCATGCAGAATATGACTGAACTCATGGGCAATAACGCCCTGCAACTCATCCCGGTTGAGTGTATCGATCGTGCCGCGGGTTACTCCAATAACCGCATCACCGGGGGAGTAGCCAGCAGCGAAGGCATTGATGCCGGTTTCTTCCAGCAAATAGACCGGCGGCACTGGAGTTCCCGATGCCAGCGCCATCTCCTCGACCACATTCAGCAGCCGACGCTCGTGCATATCCTGTGTTTCTGGCAGTAAAAGCCGACCGCCCAGCATCTCTGCTACCCTGGCGCCGCCACCAGCAAGCGCGATGAGCTTGTAGAGACTGCCAAGCAGAACCACCACAACCACCGCCAGGCTGACCATCATGAAGGTCTGCCAGCTGAATTGTGCACCAGGCTCCATCGCTGTTGCACTGTTAACAGACAGCATGCCGAAAAGAAACATCGCCAGCACATTGGTGATGACAACAAGAGAAATGACGGCCAGGACAAAAAGGAAGATGAGGCGACCGGTATTTCGCCTGGCTATATCCTGAGATTCAAAAAAATTCATGCAGCCAGTCCGCTGCTTTCAGGCAATGGGTTTTAGAATGAGACCTTGGGCGCTTCCTGTATCGCCTCAGTGTCTTCGAATTCCAGCAGGCTGGCATCCTCGGCGTGACCAAAGGCACCTGCAACCAGCACATTGGGAAAGCTCTGCTTGTAAGTGTTATAAGCCATCACCTGATCGTTAAAGGCCTGCCTGGAAAAAGCCACCTTGTTTTCAGTACTGGTCAGCTCCTCGCTGAGCTGCATCATGTTCTGATTGGCTTTCAGATCCGGATAGGCTTCCATCACCACGTTAAGACGGCCCAATGCGCCTGACAAGGCACCTTCTTTGCTGGCCAGATCGGCCATCGCTGCCGCATTTCCCGGGTCAGCTGCAGCCGCCTGAAGACCAGCCATGGCAGCATTACGGGCAGCGGTTACAGCCTCAAGGGTTCCACGTTCATGGCTCAGGTAGGCCTTGGCAGTTTCAACCAGATTTGGAATCAGGTCATAACGCCGCTTGAGTTGAACCTCAATCTGCGCGAAGGCATTCTGGTACCTGTTCTTGAGGCTAACCAGCTTGTTGAAAACACCGATGAAGTACAGCGCCAGAGCAGCGAGTATCACTAGTACAACGATGGTCGTTATTCCCATGTCCCATACCCTCTTGTGGATTGCCTGACTCATTAAACCTTGTTCGCACGGTACTGTCTAGAATTCGAATACCAGGGCAAGGAGACGGTCACAATTTACCGGTATCCCGATTTTCAGTATTCTGCTAAGCTCGATCAAAAAACTACCAAGAAGAACAAACATCATGACTACTGGCCTGCTCGCCCTGCTGTCCCTTTTACCCATTGTTTCCGTTGCAGTTTTCCTGGTGTTGCTACGTTGGCCCGCCAGCCGCGCCATGCCCATAGCCTATATAGTGGCCGCCCTGCTGGCGCTGCTGGTCTGGCAGGTTTCAATGACCCAGGTTTTGGCAGCATCCATCAACGGGCTGGTGGTTGCCGGCACCCTGATCTTCATCATTTTCGGCGCCATTTTGCTGCTGAATACCCTCAAACAAAGCGGTGCCATTTACGCCATCCGCAAAGGATTCTCGGACATCACCCCGGACAGACGTATCCAGGTGATCATCATCGCCTGGTTGTTCGGCTCGTTCATCGAAGGCTCGGCCGGTTTTGGCACGCCCGCTGCCGTGGCGGTACCCTTGATGGTGGGTCTGGGATTTCCAGCCATGGCTGCGGTGGTCTCAGGCATGATCATCCAAAGTACTCCAGTATCGTTTGGTGCGCTTGGTACACCGATTCTGGTGGGAGTCAGTACCGGATTATCCGCAGATCCTGAGATGGCGCAGTACGCCATGGACCGGGGATTTGAAGAATGGCGCCAGTTCCTCGGTTTTATCGCTGCCAAAGTGGCACTCATCCATGCCCTGGCCGGCACATTTATTCCGTTGATCGTCGCGGCCGTATTAACCCGATTCTTTGGCAAAAATCGCTCTTTTGCGGAAGGCTTACAGATCTGGCGCTTCGCCTTGTTTGCTGCAGTCTCAATGACCATTCCTTACCTCATTGTTGCCAACCTGCTGGGTCCGGAGTTTCCCTCCATGTTTGGTGGTCTGATCGGCCTGGCTATAGTTGTCAGCGCTGCCAGGAAAGGATTTCTCGTCCCGGCACGGGAAGACGCCTGGGATTTTGACAGTCGGGAAAACTGGGATGATGAGTGGACCGGCCTGCAAAAAGATGAGCCAGATGCCGAACCGGAAACACTCATGCCACTGGTGAAAGCCTGGGCGCCCTATCTGCTGGTTGCACTGCTACTGGTTTTAACGCGCCTGCCCTGGCTAAACATGGCAAGCTTTCTCCAACACCCGATCGTTACTTTGAGCTGGCCTGATATATTTGGTAGCGGGATCAATGCCTCGTTCCCACCCTTATGGTCACCGGCAGCAATTTTCATCGCTGTATCCCTCGCCACCTACTTCCTCCACGGCATGGATAAAAGCCGCTATCGTGCTGCCTGGCGCGAGTCCGGTGCCACATTACTCCCAGCCTCGACAGCACTAATCTTCACTGTGCCGATGGTTCAGGTATTCATCAACTCAGGCGGTGGTTCTGCCGGCTTCGAACAAATGCCACTGGCATTGGCGGAAGGCGTGGCTAACCTTACCGGTTCAGCCTGGCCATTTTTCTCGACCTTCATCGGTGGACTGGGCGCCTTTGTCGCAGGGAGCAACACCGTCAGCAACATGATGTTTTCCCTGTTTCAGTTCGGTGTCGGCGAACGGATCGCGGTCGATCCAACCTGGATAGTCGCTTTGCAGGCTGTTGGTGGCGCATCCGGTAACATCATCTGCGTACACAACGTGGTTGCTGCTTCTGCGGTCGTGGGTCTGATCGGGAAAGAAGGTGCTGTAATACGAAAAACCCTGTTACCGTTCTTCTACTACGCTTTGATCACCGGGGCAATTGGCTATGGTATCGTCAACATTGGCAGTGGTCCGCTGAATGCGGGCTTTGTAGTTGCCGGTCTGGTTGTCGCATTCATGATCTACCTCATCGTGAGATATGGGCGTGCTTCCAGGCCTGCCCCGGCAGGCTGATCTGGATTCAGCAGTCTGCCACCGGTAAGCTATCATGATTGACTGTATTTGGCTTACGTGGAAAGAAGTATTCGAGATGGCGAAACTCCGTGCACTACTGCCTGTGGTTCTGATCTCACTGCTGAGTCAATTTTCATCTGCTGCTGAGTCAAACCAGCCGGGCAGAATCAACTTCCCTACCTCTGCCAGCGGAGCCGCGCAGGAACATTTCCTCGCCGGCGTCGCTTACCTGCACAGTTTTGGTTTCAAGCAGGCAAGGTCAGAGTTTTTCCGCGCACAAGAGCTGGATCCTGATTTCGCATTGGCCTATTGGGGAGAAACGTTAACGTACTATCATCCGCTGCATGCGGAGGGCGACCCTGCGGCACCAGCACAGGCCTTGGTAAAACTGGCTGAAACCCGACAGGAACGTGATGCCAAAGTCGATTCCGGTCTCGAAAAAGGATTCCTGGAAGCCGCTGAAGCCTTCGCCTTTACCGAAGGCACTATCCATGAACGTCGCAGTGCCTACCGCCGCGCTATGGAATCACTGTATGGCAGCCATCCTGCCCATGAAGAAGTCCAGGCCTTCTATATTCAATCCCTGCTCAGCGAAGCGGCCAGCTCAGAATTAGAACAACGCAAGCAGCTACGCGAACTTGCCGGCCTGCTGGCTACTCGACTACATGAGCAAAATATCCAGCATCCAGGCGCAGCGCACTATCTGATTCACAGTTATGACGACCCCCAACATGCAGAGCTTGCCTTGCAAGCCGCCGACCGTTTTGTGGAAATCGCGCCCTTAGTCTCCCATGCCCGGCATATGCCGAGTCATATCTACAGCCACCTGGGAAGATGGTATGACGTCGCTGACCTCAACGAAACGGCGTTCTATACAGCAAGGGCGTTATGGCGACCGGGCGATAAACCTGACGATCAGGTTCACGCTCTGGATTTCGGTCAGTACGGTGACTTGCAGCTGGCTGATTTTGAAGCTGCTGTGAACTGGATCGAGCGGGCCGAAGATACACTAACCCAGAATCCGGACCACCAGGCTACCAAGGATCTGCTGGGGCGAATGCGTGCGCGCCTGATGCTGGAAAGCAAACGCTGGACACACCAGCCGGTGGATAGCACTCTAAGCAGCGAAGAGCTTCTCGTCTTCGGAATCAGCGCAGCCAATATGAGAGACCTGGCACTTGCACGAAACGCGCTCAACCTGTTAAAGGACCGCAGCCTTAAGGATCCGGAAAACTATCCATTGCAGGCCTCTCAACTGGAACTGGAGGCAAGCATACTGTTTGCTTCCGGAAAAATCGATGAGAGCCTGGCTAAAATCGATCATGCTGTCAGCCTGACACTGCAATATCCGCACAATGACCCGTTACCCGATCCCATCAAACCGGCGCTGGAACTGAAAGGTGAAATTCTGTTGCGCTCCGGTCGCGCCGAACAGGCAATCGAGGCGTTTCAGCAAGCACTAGGCATTACCCCACATCGTCCATGGTCAGTACTGGGGTTGGCGAGAAGCTATGCCGCTACAGGACAGCACGATGAGGCCGGCAAGTACTACCAGGAACTGCTGACCAACTGGTCGGATCCAAGATTACTCGGAGTCAGCGAAGCCAGAACCCACCTCTCCATCCATGGCAATCGCAACTAATCCGGGAAAGCCCAAGAAAGCCATGCATCCAACTCGAAATTCAATCACAGTGGCCACGGCTGGTCACGTCGATCACGGTAAGACCACTCTGGTGAACTGGATAACCGGCACCAATACCGACACACTCGCGGAAGAAAAGTCCAGAGGGCTAAGCATCAATCTGGGTTTTGCCTATCACCACATAGCCAGTTCCTCTGCCGAGAAGGCTGACTTGAGCATAGGATTTGTCGATGTCCCTGGACATACCGACTTTATCAACAATGCTTTGGCCGGCATCGCCAGCGCAGATTTTGCCCTGCTGGTGGTAGCAGCCGATGACGGTGTCATGCCGCAGACAAGAGAACATCTGGCTATTATAAATCTGCTGGGTATCGCCGCTGGTGCCGCGTTGATCACCAAAATAGACAAGGCTAGCAATGAACAGCTGGAGAAAACCCAACAGCAGTTACAGGACCTGACGGCTGGCACGGCGTTTGCGGAAGTCCCCGTCTTTTCGGTTTCTGCTCAGTCTGGCGAGGGCATGGATGTGCTGCTCAAGTTCCTTGAAGATTCAGCCCGAGGCTACACGACCCGGCAATCGCCCACTAACCGCTACCCGCGTTTCACCGTGGATCGCAGTTTTACCGTCAAAGGTATCGGCACCGTGGTTACCGGGACGATGATTGCTGGAACAATAACCAGACAGGACACCCTGCTGCATACGCGCACCGGAACTATGACCCGGCTTAAGGCGCTGCGCCATGACCAGCAGACAGTCGATCATGCCGTAGCCGGAGAACGGGTGGCAATCAATATCAACCTGCCTCATCACCAGATCTCCCGGGGTGACTGGCTGATTGCCGAACCATTTTATCACCCGGCACACCGGGTCGATGTCAGCCTGGAACTCCTTGAGCCAGTGCAATTTAAGTCAGGTGTCAGTTATCACTTTTATCACGGCACCGCTCACCAGCTGGTTCAAATAAGAAAATTGAGTGAAGACTCTACGGCCTACTACCAACTCACCAGCGCAGACCCGATTTTCGCAGCCCATGGGGATCGATTTATCCTGCGCGATCCTTCCAGCACACGAACATTGGGCGGTGGTAGCATTATCGATAGCTTCGTGCCCCGTCGTGGTCGAGGCAGCAGCGAGCGACTCGCCGCTCTGCAAGCCATGGATCAGGATGACTACCCGGCCCTGTGTGCGCTGCTCAAGCTGTTGTCCGGTGGCGTCGATCTCTGGCAATTTTCCAAGAGCAGAAACTGTAATCAGGCCGGGATTTCAATGCTGCTCTCGCAACTTGAGCAAGACCAGGTCCCGTTCAGCAGATTTGAAATCGGCCAGGAATCGGTGCCGCTTATCCTGCACAGCCGGTTTCTGGAGCAGGCCGAGCAACAGGTGCTGGAAGCCCTCGCAAAGTTTCACCAGACACAGCCAAGCCAGGCTGGCGTGGCAGAGCCGTCCCTCAGCAAGCTGATCGATTTCGAGAATTCCCATCTGCTGTTTCATGCCATTCTCGACCAACTGGTCAACCAGCAGCAGATAAAGCGCACCGGCACCCTGCTGCACCTGCCGGACCACAAGGCCAGGCTGTCTCTGGAGGAAAAGAATTTCCTCGACCAGATCAGACCTATTCTGCTGGACAGCGGATTCCTGCCACCAAGAACGCGAGAGCTGGCAGACATGACTGGCATGAAACTGGGAGGCCTGGAACGCGTTCTGGCCGGAGCAAGGAAATCAGGCAACCTGGTTCAGGTCGCTGCCAACCGCCACTATCTACCTGAAACCATGATACAGCTGGCGGAATTAACTGAATCCCTGGCTGAAGGGAAGGAAGACGGATTCACTGTTATCGAATTTCGCGACCGGCTGGGCATCGGCCGCAACCTTTGTATTGAGATTCTGGAATATTTCGATCGGGCTGGCTTCACGGTCCGCGATGGCAACAGTCGCTACCTTCGAACCTCCCGGGAAAATGTGTTTGGCAAGCTGAAAGCCAACCTGGCCGATTGACTATTATACTCGACCGAGGCAGGCAACTGCTCTAATTTAGGTGTTGCGATACTATCAATATAACCCGTAAACTCGGCACCAACGTAACCGACAGAGTTACGATTTCCACAGCGGAGCAGTGAACAGATGGCCGAGGCGTTTCCCACAGTCCCCAATGCCCATGCCCTTTTCTCCATGGTCATCACAGCTTTCGCGTTGTTTCTCTTTACCCGCAAAAAACTGCCACTGGAAATATCAAGCCTCGGTTTACTGGGCGTCCTGGCGGTTGTCTTCTCACTGTTCCCCTTTGAAAGAAATGGTGAAGCATTTGAAGCCATCGAATTCTTCCATGGTTTCGGCCATGAAGCCCTGATTGCCGTTTGCGCCCTCATGGTCATCGGCCAGGGCCTGGTGACAACCGGCGCGCTGGAGCCGGTGGGTCGGGCACTCACTCGCGCCTGGGCAGTGTCGCCATTCTTTTCATTGCTGGCCACCTTGATCGTCAGTGCCATACTCAGTGCGTTCATCAACAATACGCCAATTGTCGTGTTGCTGCTGCCGATCCTTATCAGTGTCTGCCTGCGAACCAAAACCACCACATCAAAGGTCCTCATGCCCATGGGATTCGCCACACTGGTTGGCGGCATGAGCACCACCATCGGCACCTCCACCAACCTGCTGGTAGTAAGTGTCGCCAGCGATCTGGGACAACCGCGCCTGCAGATGTTTGATTTTGTGGTACCCGCTGCCATTGCCAGCAGTGTCGCCATCGCCTACCTGTGGCTGCTGGCACCCAAAATGCTGCCCAAACGTGAGATCGATCTGATCGACAGTTCACCGCGGCTGTTTCAGGCCCGGCTGCATTTGGATGAAAACAGCCCCTGTGTCGGCAAGACTGTTGCCGAAACCAAGAAACTGGCGGGTAACGACATTAACTTTATGCGGATCAATCGAGGTGACCATCAGATATTTCCGCTACCCGATGCGGTCCTGCAGGCCGGTGATCGTCTGCGTGTGATGGATACCACGAAGAATATTCGTGATGCCGCCAGTGCTCTGAAAGCCACTTTGTATTCTGGTGACACGCCGGTTGACGAGGAACATCCGCTCAGCGCCGAAAATCAGACCGTAGCCGAAATCGCTGTAGTTACCGGTTCATCACTGGATCGGGCCAACCTGCGCTACTCCGGCTTTCTGCAGAGTCACCAGTTGTTCGTTCTGGCATTGCATCGAGCCGGCAAAGATATCTGGAAATCTGGTGAGGAGATAATGGACGTTATCCTCGAGCAGGGTGACGTACTGCTGGTGCAGGGCAGTAAGGACGAAATTAAAAAACTTAAGCGCAGTACCGAATTCCTGGTCCTGGATGCCTCGGAGGACGTGCCGAGCACTAAACGCGCCCCGCTGGCATTGGCAATTCTGCTTGCCGTGGTGGTCACCGCAGCGTTTGGCATTATGCCAATTGCCGTGAGCGCCATGGCCGGCGCCATGTTGATGTTGGCGACCCGTAGCCTGCAACTTGGCACGGCGATTCGCGCTATCAGTTCTTCGGTATTTTTCGTGGTGGTTGCCAGCCTTGCGCTAGGCGATGCACTGCTGGCAACCGGGGCATCAGAGTACATGACCGAAGTCTTTCTTTACTTTACCCGCGACTCATCGCCGGCCATAGTGTTGAGCGCTTTGATCCTGCTAATAGCCATCTTTACCAATATTGTTTCAAACAACGCAGCTGCAGTCATCGGTACTCCGATCGGTATTGGTATCGCAGAACAATTGGGAGTGTCTCCCGAACCGTTCGTCCTGGCCGTTTTGTTTGGCGCCAATCTCAGTTATGCCACACCAATGTCCTACAAAACCAACCTGCTGGTAATGAGCGCTGGAAACTACACGTTCAATGATTTCCTCAAGGTAGGGTTACCGCTGACTTTCATCATGTGGCTTACCTACTCCTGGATTCTAAGCACCATGTATCTTTAATTGTACATCCATTAGTGATGCATCCGTTGATAATACAGCCATCAACGATGCACTCAACGCCCCGCCATGAGCCATAGCAGGACAACCAGCAGGCACATCATACAGTTCAAGAAGAAACTGGCGCATTTTTTGGGAAAGCTGGCGGACTATATCGAAGATCCCAGTGTCGATAACATCCACGATGTGCGTACTTCGTTCCGTCGTCTGGAGGCCTGCTATAGCATTTTTCCTAGTTCAGTAAAGACCAACGTTTCCGAGAGTTTTTTCGCGGCAGGAAAGTATTTTTTCAGGCTTAATAGCGTGGTGCGGGACAGCGACATCATGCTGGAAAAATTAGCCAAGCTAAAGACGGAGCCCAGCCGCCTGGTAGAATGCCTGCACCAGAGCAGGGCAGAAAACCTGCAAAAAGCTATGAGCGTTGCTCAGGAACTCATTCAATTAGCTGAGCCACGACTTAAAAACAAGAAACCGCAATTTGATAAGCACCTGCGACACATGGTGGTGCAACGCATCAGCAATATTCAGCATTTTATTCCACTGATCAAGGATGACGAAGAAAACGTGGAAGAACTGCATTCCATGCGTAAACAGGCAAAGAAGTTGTTTTATCTGCTGGAAATTGACAACGACCCCGCTGACTGCCCGGAAATGCGGAAACTCAAAGAGTTACAGACCGTGGCAGGCGATATTCATGACTGTGATGTCACCCTTGCATTTTTGAACGACAACAGTAGCCTGAGAGATAATGCTGACACGCTCATCCACTCTGAGCAGTTGGACCGCCACAACCATTATGTGAAATTGCTCTCCAAGCTGGAAAACGATCTTTGGGAACCGCTACGGCGTCTAACGTAGATTAAATTCAAGAACAATTCACGGTCGATTTGCCAGCCTGCCTGGTATGCAGTATGTTAGTATCAGTTGCTGAATCAGGAGAGCATGGCCCTATATGCGAGTTGACTGGAAAGCCTACAACCCGGGTGAATTTTATGACGAAACCATCAGCTCCCCGAATTACGCTCGCAAACATGCCCGCCGCCTGGTAAGTTATCTTCGCTCACTAAAGCCTGGCGAACTCAGCTCCCGCAAACAAGCCTCCAGCCTCGCCATCAAAACCATGGGGATTTCATTTACCGTCTACAGCGATGCCGGCAACATCGACCGTGAATGGCCGTTCGATATCATTCCGCGAATCATTCCCAGCAGCGAATGGGAAGTAACCAGCAAAGGGCTCGAGCAGCGGGTCCGGGCACTCAACTGCTTTATCAACGATATCTATAACGCCCAGAAGGTGTTCAAAGACCGGATCGTGCCCAAAGAACTGATCCTGGATTCTGACAACTTCAGAAAGGAATGCCTGGGCATCAAACCGGCATTTGGCACCTGGGCACACATCTGCGGTACTGACCTGATCCGCGACAAGGATGGTCTTTTCTACGTGCTGGAAGACAATCTGCGAGTGCCATCGGGTGTGTCCTACATGCTGGAAAACCGCACGGTTACCAAGCGGGTTTTTCCCGAGTTGTTCGAGAACTACGACATTATCCCGGTCACCGAATACCCCACCAAACTGTTCGACACCCTGGCAGCCATATCGCCGCGCAGGATCAAGCATCCCGAAGTGGTAGTCCTGACCCCAGGAGTCTTTAATTCTGCTTACTTCGAGCATTCATTTCTGGCGCAGCGAATGGGTGCCGAGCTGGTGGAAGGCGGTGACCTGGTGGTGGAAAATGACCACGTCTTCATGCGAACCATTGATGGCCTTTCCCAGGTGGACGTCATCTATCGCCGCATCGACGATCTGTTTCTGGATCCGGCAGTCTTTAACAAGGACTCGATCCTGGGTGTGCGCGGACTGATGAATGCCTGGATCAAGGGAAACGTGGGCCTGGCCAATGCCCCCGGAGCCGGTGTCGCCGACGACAAAGTCGTCTATACCTATGTACCGAAGCTGATCAAGTATTACCTCGACGAGGATTCGATCCTGCCCAACGTACCGAGCTACATATGCTCAGACAAGAAACAGTGTCAGCATGTGCTGCAAAATCTGGACAAACTGGTGGTCAAGCCAGCCAACGAATCAGGCGGTTACGGCATGTTGATGGGACCTCAGGCATCGCGCAAGGAACGGGAAGAATTCGCCCGTAAAATCCGCGCCAACCCGCGAAATTATATGGCGCAACCACTGATTTCCCTTTCTACCGCTCCAATTCTGGGGGAACGCAACGTAGAGCCGAGGCATGTGGATTTACGACCCTTCATTCTGCAGGCCAGAGATTCCTACGTCACCCCGGGTGGACTGACCCGGGTAGCGATGACCAAAGGCTCTTATGTCGTAAATTCATCCCAGGGTGGCGGTAGCAAAGACACCTGGATAGTTAACGATTAGAGGCCACTATGTTATCGAGAGTTGCTGAACGCGTTTACTGGATGGCGCGCTATCTGGAACGAGCTGAAAACACTGCGCGGCTGGTAAATGTTTATTCCAATCTGTTACTTGACCTGCCGCGCGGAACCAAGGTTGGATGGCACACGCTGATCGACATTACCGGTGTGCATGATGAATTTGCCGCCACCGGCCGTTCGGACGACGAACGATCCGTGATGCGCTACCTGCTGTCTGAACAGAACGGCATTTCCTTGCAGAGCATCCTCGCCATGGTGCGGGAGAATGCCAGAACAACAAGGGAGATCATCCCTGCCGAAGCTTTTGAACAGATCAACAATATTTACCTGCACATCAAGGAAAATGCCAGCGGTCAGATATCACGCAGCGCCAGAAACAAGTTGCTGGAAGAGGTCATCATCTACTGCCAGCAACTGGAAGGTCTGTTAGCCGGCTGCCTGAGCCATAATCACGTGCATCGCTTTATTCGCATGGGTCGCAATCTGGAGCGGGCGGACATGACCACCCGCATTGTCGATGTGGGTTCCAGCAGCCTGCTGCCGGAACTCGTTCCTGACAGCAAAGTCGAAGATGAGTCCACAGAGCCTTATCAGGACATGTTGTGGATGAGCGTTCTGCGATCGCTCAGTGCGTACCAGATGTACCGCCAGAATGTGGAAGATCGGGTCAATGCCGAAGATGTTGTCATGTTCCTGTTGCAGGATGAGGAATTTCCGAGAGCGGTGTCATTCTGCCTGCACCAGGTTAAAGATTGTATCCAGGAACTTTCTGCCAACACCAAAGCCCTCAGGAGGGCCAACAAGGCAATACGAACAACCCAACAGGCTGATATTCCCAAACTGCTTTCAAACGGCCTGTTCAAGTACATCGATAGACTGCAGGTCGAAATCGCCGACATACACGACCAGATAGCGGCAGCGTGGTTCCTGCCCCGTTCGTAGCACGCCCCGGAATCAGAGTCCGTCATTATGAAAAAATTTCAGTGTGCCTGTGGCCAGGAGGTCTACTTCGAAAACGACTATTGCCTTCGTTGCAACCGGCGGCTTGCCTATCACCCACTACAAAATCGCATAATCAGTCTGGAGACCTATGACCTGACTAGCGGTCATGCAGTAACCACTGCCGGTCAGACAATTCAACTTTGCAAAAATGATGTTGACTACTGTGTCTGTAACTGGGCGGTAACCGAGCAGGATAATACTTATTGCATCTCCTGCAGCCTTAACCATACGATCCCCAATCTACTGGTCCCCGACCGACGGGAGTGGTGGAACAGCATGGAACATGCGAAACGTAAACTGATCTATACGCTCCTGAGCCTGAGACTGCCGGTAGTCAGCAAGTCAGTGGATCCCAAGGGCGGACTGGCATTCGAATTCATCGAAGACAAGAGCAGCAATCCCGATGTAGAGGACGAGGTGGTATTGACCGGTCACATGAACGGCCTGATTACCGTCAACATCGCCGAAGCGGACAACGTCAAGCGCGAACTGGTACGGCAATCCATGGGCGAGTCGTATCGCACCCTGCTGGGTCACTTTCGTCACGAAAGTGGTCATTACTACTTCTGGCAACTGATTAACAACGAGCGGATTCTTGCGGATTTTCGGGACTTGTTCGGCGACGAGACAGCTAACTACCAGCAGGCCATGGACGTCTATTACGCCAACCGTGATCGCCTGCCACGTGACCCACGAATGATCAGTCACTATGCGCAATCTCACCCTCTGGAAGATTGGGCTGAGTGCTGGGCCCACTACCTGCACATGATCGACACGCTGGAAACAGCCTCAGCCTTTGCGATTCATACTGATTCGGACGAATCAGACACAGGAGCAATCGACGACATGCTGAATCGCTGGGGAGACCTGACTATTCTGCTCAACGCCTTGAATCGGAGCATGGGAATGGCTGACGCCTACCCCTTCATTCTGTCAGACCTGACGCTCAGGAAGATTCGTTTTGTCCATTCGTTGGTGAATCCCAGCTAGCAGCCCAGGCCAATGGCGGCATCTGACGAAAAGCATCTTTCAGCCGTTCGTCCCAGGCCCGACCGATCTGTCGGAGAAATTCACTGTCGGCATCAAAACGCTGGTGACCGTCGAGTACCAGACTGTCGGTGCGGTAAACTAACACCTCCACCGGCGGTCCGACAGTCAGATTACTGCGCATCGTGGAATCCATGGATACCAGCGCACACAAGGCACAGGTTCCCAGATTCAATTCCGGTTGCAGGATACGATCAAGAATCGGCTTACCGTATTTGCTTTCGCCAATCTGCAGATACGGAGTATCCTCTGAAGTAGTGATGTGATTGCCTTCCGGATAGACCAATATCGCCTCTTGTTTGTAGCCGGCAATCTGTCCACCAATTATAAAGCTGGCTTCGAACTGCGAACCCCCACCATGCTTGTTCTGCTGCGCCAGACTGACGTCACCAAGATAATCTGAGGCTTCGAAAAGATTGGCCACATTCAACAGGTTCACCGCAGCATTCTGTTTAATATCGAGTTTGACCTGGGCAATTGTAGCCTGGGTGGTTGCCAGGTTGCCGGCCGACAGAATGACAAACTGTCGCTGCCCGTCGATGCCAAAGCGAAACATTTTGCTGTAGGTACTGATCTGATCGATGCCGGCATTGGTCCTGGAATCGGAACAAAATACCAGACCATCATTGACGGAAACTGCTACACAATAAGTCATGACTGCACTCGTTTACTATCCTTAAACTACTCTTTACCTGCTCATCAGCTACTGGGAAAGGAATACCTGACACCTTCCCGGACATCACTGGACGGCCAGCGCTGCGTCATGGTCTTGCGCCGGGTATAAAACTTTACTGCATCGGGCCCGTAAGCATACAGATCCCCGAATAGCGATTCCTTCCAGCCACCAAAACTCTGGCTGGCGATGGGAACCGGAAGTGCGACATTGACGCCGACCATGCCGACCTGCACCACATCGGTGAAATAGCGCGCTGCTTCACCGTCGCGGGTAAACAGACAGGTGCCATTACCAAACTGGTGACGATTGATCAGGCCGATCGCATCATCGAGACTGTCGACCCGCACCACACAAAGCACCGGACCGAATATTTCCTCCTGGTAAATACTCATGCCCTCGGTTACCCGATCGAACAGGCAACCTCCGACAAAATAACCCTTCTCGTGACCTGCTACCTGCAGGTCACGTCCATCCACCACCAGTTCAGCGCCCTGTTCAACGCCTTGTTGCACATAGTGTCGGATACGATCCAGGCTGTCCTGGCTTATAAGCGGGCCCATATCATTGTTGTTATCCTGGCCAGGACCTATACGCAGGCCACGTACTTTCTCCGCTAGTCTGGCGACAGTCTGGTCCGCCACTTCATCACCTATACAGACCGCCACCGATATTGCCATGCAACGCTCCCCACAGGAGCCATAGGCCGCGCCCATCAATGCATCCACCGCCTGATCGATGTCACCGTCCGGCATAATGACGGCGTGGTTTTTTGCCCCGCCCAGGGCCTGCACACGTTTGCCCGCTGCGGTGCCAGTCTGATAAATGCTTCTGGCAATAGGTGTCGATCCAACAAAGCTGACCGCCTGGATGCGAGTATCGTTGAGAATCGCCTCAACCGTCGTCCTGTCGCCGTTGACAACATTGAACACGCCGTCCGGCAGGCCGGCCTCGCTGAGCAATCTGGCCACGTACGTAGACGGGCTGGGATCCCGCTCGGACGGCTTGAGAACAAAACAATTGCCACAGGCCAGGGCCAGCGGATACATCCACATGGGCACCATGGCCGGAAAATTGAATGGAGTGACACCTGCCACCACACCGAGCGGCTGAAACTCCGACCAGCTGTCAATCTGCGGGCCGGCGTTTTTCGAGTACTCGCCTTTCAACAGCTCGGCAATGCCGCAGGCATATTCCACCACTTCGATGCCCCGACCAAGCTCACCACGGGCATCGTTCAGGACTTTGCCATGCTCCGCAGTGATCAGCTGACAGATGGCATCGGCATGCTGTTCCAGCAGCTGTTTGAAGCGGAACATGACCTGCGCGCGCCTGTGCGGCGGCGTGTTGCGCCAGTCTGCGAACGCCGCGGCAGCGCTGGTAATCGCCTGCTCGACCGTAACGGCGTCGGCGACTGCCACTTCCCTGCTTACCTCGCCCAGGGCGGGATTGTAGATTGGCAGCGTCGTGCCACCGCCTACCACCTCGGTACCGTTGATATAGTGCCCGAGTGGTGAAGCATTCGAGCTGGATTCAGACCTGTTTTCCAATTCAGCTGATGTCATCGAGGCTTTCCCCTACCGCACTAACCAGCGCACGAATCTGTTCTGCAGTTGCCACAAATGGCGGCGCCAGTTGCAGCGTGTCGGCTCCCCAGCGCACGTAAAAGCCCTTCTCCAGGCAGCGCACACCCAGCTCAAATGGACGTTTCATGGGCTCACCGGGTGCATGGGCAATGCTGAGCCCTGCCGCCAGTCCATAATTACGGACATCGGTGACCAGCGAATGATTTCTCAAGTCATGAACCGCCTCTTCCAATACAGGCGCCAGATGTCTCACATTAGCAACCAGATTATCAGAAACCAGCAGATCCAGCGCCGCCAGTCCAGCGGCGCAGGCCACCGGGTGCGCGGAATAGGTATAGCCATGAGGGAATTCCACCATGTAGTCCGGACCGCCATTTGCCATGAAGGAGTCATAGATTTCAGCGCCGACTACTACCGCGCCCATCGGGATGGCGCCATTGGTGATCTGCTTGGCCAGCCCCATGATGTCCGGCGTGACACCAAACTCTTCGGCACCCGTCAGCGAACCCATACGGCCCAGGCCGGTAATCACCTCGTCGAAAATCAGCAGGATATCGTAATGGTCACAGATTTCCCGCAGTCGATTGAGATAGCCCTTCGGTGGCGGCAACACGCCCGCAGTGCCGGACAATGGCTCGACGATAACAGCTGCAATGTTGGACGCATCATGCAGCAGCACCAGCTCTTCCACTTCGTCAGCCAGATGGGCTCCCGCCTCTGGCATGCCACGGGAGAAGCGATTTTCTTCCAGCACTGTGTGGGAAATATGGTCAGCCTCGATAGTCTGGCCAAACAGTTTGCGATTGAAACCGATTCCACCCACGCCAACGCCACCATAATTGACACCGTGATAGCCCTTTTGCCGACCGATAAACCTTGTTTTGCCAGGCATCCCCTTGTTGCGCCAGTAGGCGCGGGCAATCTTCAGTGCAGTATCCACCGTCTCAGAGCCTGAGTCGGTGAAAAATACATAATCCAGTCCCTCAGGGGTAAGCCCGACAAGTTTATTGGCCAACTGAAAAGACAGCGGATGGCCGTATTGAAAGCCCGGCGAATAATCCAGTTCCGCCACCTGCCGACTGACCGCCTCGACGATTTCGGACCTGTTGTGTCCGGCGCCACAAGTCCACAACCCGGACAAGCCGTCGAAAATCTGCCGACCCTCGGTGTCATAATAATAAACGCCGTCTGCTTTTTGCAGCAGGCGCGGGTTGTCCTTGAACTGACGGTTGCCGGTAAACGGCATCCAGTGGGCTTCTAATTCGGCTCTAGTTAATGTCACGTCGGTCACCAATTTCTTTTAGTTCTTCTTCATAACAGGTTTTCAGGGTCTGATCCGGCCAGGCTACAGCCACAATATAACCGACCACCAGGGCAGAAATAAACGACGGCGGCATGGTTTCGAGGGCGACAAAGTAGGCCCCCACGGTTTCCAGTTCCTGCAGCATGAACTTACTGATGATAGTCATCAGGAAGCCGGTGACCATTGAGGCGATGGCGGCCCGTTCGGTAAAACCCGACCAGAACAGCGACAGGATGATCATGGGACAAAACGTGGCGGCAATCCCAGACCAGCCAAAGATCACGAACCAGAAAATGGTACGGTCCGGCGACAGCACCGAGACAGTGATCGCAAGTGCCAGGGCCAGGGCAGCCATAAACAGCGTTACCCGACGACACAGCGCGGCCGCATCGCTGTCAGTGATGCCGGGATTAACCAGTCGTTCATAAACGTCATGAGTGATAGAACCGGCTGCCATTACCAACAGGGAAGAAACCGTCGACATGATGGCGGACAGCACGGCCGCCACATACAATCCGACGATCCAGGGCGGAAAAGTAAATTCCACCAGTTCCGACAACACGTTCTGAGCCCCATTACCCAGCACAGCATCAGGCTCCACTCCCTGACTGGTAAACGCATAACGTCCGAGGATCCCGATGCTTACCGCGGCAAAATCCACCAGAATTGTGAAAATAACCGCCACCCAACTTCCGCGCACGATCTGGTTTTCGTCTCTTATCGCAATATGGCGGGCGAACACTTGGGGGGAGCCGAGAAAGCCCAGCCCGATCAACGCCATGCCGATAACCACCGAGAGATTCATCAGGTTGAAGCCCCCAGGTCCCCAAAAATTCACCAGGCCCGGGTCGATCTGCTGCAGGCTCGAGTAAATGGCCCCGCTGTTGTTGATGGTAAAAAACGCCACCACCGGTAGCAAGACCAGACAGATCAGCATCACCGCCCCCTGAAACATGTCGGTCCAGGCTGCCGCCAGAAAGCCGCCGGCCACACAATAGACAACCACAATAAGGAACCCGACGATCGCGCCGGTGTGATAGTTCCATTGCAGAAAGGACTCGAAAGCCGAACCTGTGGCATCGATCTGGGCGGAGATATAGATCAGCACAAAGATCGACAAAGCGAATGCGGAAAAAAGTCGCAGGGTGTTGGTGCGGGACTTGAAACGCGAGACCAGGTAATCGATGACGGTCATGGAGTCGTACTTGTCCGTCAAGCGCTTGAAGCGTGGCGCCATGACAAACCAGGCCACCGCCACACCCAGCACCTCACCGACCACGATCCAGTAAGCGGAAAACCCGATCATGGCGCCCATGCCGGTGACGCCAAGCAGCAGCCAGGCAGACTCTCCCGTAGCCTGAGCAGAGAAGGCAGCCACCCAGAAACTGAGGGACTTGCCACCGATGACAAAATCATTCATCGAGCGAACGCGACGCGACGCCAGGTACCCCAGCACCAGCAGGATGCTGAAGTAAACGGCGATCATGGCGTATTTTTCAAACATGGCGGGCAGCTTCTGATCAAGCCCCTCGGTAAGCACAGATACAAGACTGGGAGTTTAACCCGGTCTGGAGCTCTATTGCACTCCTGGCCCTTACAGCCCCTTACAACCCTTACAATCCTTACAGAACTTATAGCCCCCGACGCTTTCTCTCAATGCGCTCTCAATGTGCCTTTGCCGCCGCTCATACATCACATGTCTTTCAAGCCTGCAAAATCCTCCATGCCTGCCTTGATTTAAGAGCCTTTCCAAGCTGACATGCCTTTGCCTCCAAGAAAATCGGCGCTATAGTGTTGAGCAACAGTTTCCTGAAAACGTGTGACCAATAACAAGACCAACGGAGGTCCCCATGGCTCGTTTCTCACGTCGCAAGTTCATCGGTTCCAGCACTGCCCTGGCAGCAGCAGGGTTCGGCTTACCCAACCAGTCAGTCCTGGCACAGCAGGCTTCCGCCGCCGCCCGGCAGGCAGTGCCGGACTATATCGTGACCAATGCCCGGGTAATTACTATCGACGACAGCCTACCCCAGGCACAAGCCTTTGCAGTCAAGGGCGACAAGTTCGCCGCCGTGGGATCCAACAGCGACATTCGCAATATGGCCGGGCCCCGCACCGAAATCATCGATGCCGAGGGCATGACCGTGGTTCCCGGTTTCATCGATGCCCACTCGCACCCGTCCGGGGCCGGCGTCAACGAGCTGGTGCAGGTCAACGCTGACCTGCGCTCCGTGGCCTCAATCAAGTCGGCTATTGGGGATCGCGCCCGCACCACCCCGGCAGGGGAATGGATACGGGCCTTCAAGTACGACGACACCAAGCTGGCCGAGGGCCGCCCCATCAATCGCTTCGATCTCGACGAAGTGGCACCAAACAACCCGGTGGTAGTTGGGCATCGCGGCGGCCATACCGGCGTCTATAACAGCATGGCGCTGCGCCTGGCGGGAGTCACCGCCGAAACCCCGGACCCCGGCGACGGCAAGTTTTACCGTGACGAAAACGGTGTGCTCACCGGCCTGGTAGCAGAACGGGCCCGGGATGTATTCCGCGGCCTGATCCCCAGCGGCTCCACCCGCGAACAGCGCAAGAACGGAGTCAAGCTGATCACCGAGCTGATGACCAAGGCCGGCCTGACCTCCGTGCATCAGACCGGCGGCTCCACCAATGACATGATCGCCTACCAGGATGCCCGCGCCGAGGGCGGCATGCGCTTTCGCATGTACCTGTTTCCGCGGGGGCAGATCTTTGAAGAACTGGTCCGATCCGGTATTCGCACCGGCTTTGGTGACGAAGTGTTCCGCATAGGCGCCGTGAAGTTCAGCGCCGATGGTTCCGCCAGTGAACGCACCATGTACATGAGCACACCCTATGAAGGGCGGCCGGATGATTTCGGCATACTGACCATGAGCCAGCAGGAAATTCACGACGCGGTGGAAAACGCCCACCGCAACGATTTCCAGGTGGCAATTCATGCCAATGGCGATGTCACCATCGAAATGGTTTTGAACGCCTACGAGCGCGTGCAAACCCTGTGGCCCCGGCCCGACACACGGCATCGTATCGAGCACTGCTCCCTGGTCAATCCCCGACTGTTGCAACGCATTAAAGACCTGGGTGTGATACCTGCCCCTTTCTATACCTATGTGCACTACCACGGCAACAAGTGGGTGGAATACGGCGAAGAAAAAATGCGCTGGATGTTTGCCCATAAATCGTTCCTGGATTACGGCATTCCGGTGGCTCCTGCGTCGGACTATACGCCCGGCCCCTACGAACCTTTGATGGCACTGCAGAGCATGGTCACCCGCAAGGATTTCGATGGTCGGGTGTGGGGCCCGAATCAGCGTATCTCACTCGATGAAGCGCTGAGAATCTGTACTATGAATGGCGCCTATGCGTCGTTCGAGGAAAACATAAAGGGCAGCATAACGGCTGGTAAACTGGCGGATTTTGTTATCCTGGCCGACGATCCACATGACGTGGACCCTGACCAGATCAAGAATATCGAGATTGTCAGGACGGTGGTGGGTGGCACCACCATGTACGGTGCGTAGCTGCAACTAACGGTAAATTCGACTTTTTCGACAATTCCTCCCAGCTGTATCGCGACTGGCGCCAGGATAGACTGCGGACGTGGGTTCCCGTGTGGGACGGGAACCATCACTTTCTTAGTCACTTATTCCTATCACTTTTTCCTTTCACTCATTCTTATCACCGACTCCTATCAGTTGACCCGCACTACTTTACTGCGGCCACCGGATTGCGCCACTGTTAATGGTTGTCGAAAAGAGCAGCCCGGCTTTTATGTTGCCTAAAACGACTACCATTTGCATATGTAGCTTGTATAAACTACTATATTGACATTTAGCCTAAAAAGACAACATAAAATTACAAGTCATTCCAATCTTGATAAGAGACTAATCAGGAGCAAGCTAAATGTCCCGAATTGCGGTGATTACGGGAGATCTCATCAACTCCACCAAGGTCCGCAATGCCCAAGGGTTTCGCGAGAGACTGAGGGAGTTGATGACACTGGCGGAGCGGAAATATCAAGCAAAACCGACCCTTTATCGGGGTGACGGATTCCAGGCTGCACTGGACGCCGACAGATTCAACGCGCTCGAAGTTGCCGTAGTAATACGCACTGGACTGATCGCGCAGAGTCCTGATAGAAATAATCGCTGGGATGCCAGAGTTGCACTTGCCTTCAGCACTGGAACTGGCGACCAGGATCTTTCGTTCGAAGACCAGAACAGCCCGGCATTCGTCAATTCAGGTCGTGCATTGGATGGCATGGAAAAAGACCACTTCTGTATTTATGGCAGTAACGAAAACACGCGACTTGCTCTAGGTGTCGCAACAGGCTTTGCGGATGACATCATCAACCAGCTTACTTCAGCCGAAGCGGAAGTTCTGCACTATTACTTCCTGGACAGAAAAAGTCATAGTGACATTGCCAGGAAACTTGGCAAAAAACGTCCTACTATCACCCTGGCCCTGCAGCGAGCCAGATACACATTAGTTGATCGATTTGTTCAGGACATGAACAAATTCTTAGGGCAGTGCGATGACTGAATACGCTGGAGGGTACGAACTGATTAAAACGATCCTGATATTTGGACCGGCTTACTTTTTCGTCTTGTTTCTGGCTTCCTACTTTATCAAGGCGCAACTAGCCCCGTTTATCAATGCCATTGAACTAAAGGATAATACCAACAACTCATCGCTGGAAAATGCTGGCGCAGTGATCGGGCGCCTGGAACGGATCATCATGTTAACTTTTATCTTTCTGGACGAATACACTGCAATCGGATTCGTACTGGCTCTCAAGGCAGCCTATCGATTTAAAGATACTGACGATCATGCCAGAGCTGAATACATGCTGATGAGAACCTTTCTTAGCCTGGACCCGAAACAGTCACTTTCATAACCTCAATTAGGCTATCCGAAGTTGGAAACAATCCTTTATCACAAAAAATTTTCTTAGAAAGCGGCGATTGAAAAGCAATGTAAGGGGTTAGTCTTCTTAGACTTAGTTCGCACCATCCACCTCTAATCGTCTTGCCCCTGCAAGTATACTTGAAAAGGAATAATTTCCCTCATGGCAGGCGTACTCATACACCTGCTCACCATCCCGGCGTCTAGCAATATTTTTTTCTACGGTCACTGGTTCGGTGTATATGGCTGGGTCAGCAAAAGTGTAGGAATAAAATATTTCGTCGTCTGAAACCAGAGTAAATCGTTCGGTCACAGTCAGTTGATCAGACATTCTGAAAGCAAACCAGGATTGCTCAGGTCGGAAATCTGTAGTGTTCACCACTAACGTATCTCCTTCCCAATAGCCAACTGAGTAACCCATCCATTGAGAAATACCAAAGGACGGCCGATCGATTTTCAATGGAATTATGCGCGCGTCATGATTCATCTCTGCTAGCAACATAACGTAGTCGCGAGTCTGTACTATTTGCATATTTGCATTGTAAAACCAACCAACCATTGGTGCAGCCGGGCCGCCATTTGGGCCGACACACCGTTCACTAGCTGGGCGCACTTCAGGACCTTGGTATGCCCCAAAACCTGCGTCAAGCCAAGATTCGAAAAAATCCTGACCTCCACCCCTTACTGGCAATCTGCCATTCGCTGGACTAACAATTTGCGATGTACGGTATTGCCCACCAATGTTGATTAGGCTTGTTCTAGATGTTGCAAAATTGTGATCGGCCTCTTGAGCAATGGCAGCACCAACTTCGGGAACGGCTCGCTCGTCCACTAGGGGTTGCTGCTTTAGTTGATCAGCATCCATCAATGCCTGTATGACATTTAGAGCTTCGGTCTCTGTATAGTTTTTCTGATTGCCTAGTTCTACTGGACGCTCGAATGGAGTTGCACTTCCGTAGTACCAGGTACCCTGCATATCAGGGTGGCCATACTCAGTGCGCGGCATTATCCAGCTATCGGCAGAGACGTATTCGATACTCGTACCCAGAATTAATATCAACACTACGAATTTGAGCCAGATGGGATTTTTCATTTTTCTCACCTCTTTACTGTGAAAGAACGACTTAAAACACCTAAAATTCCCATAATCCTGTCGGGATATTGTTATTCTGGATGTTTTTGTTAATAAAACTAGTCAAAAATCTGGACTAGATGAAGTAACCTTTGCAGCAAACCAGTTCCTACTTAGTAAAAGTTAAGGGAGGTCTGAAATGAACCAAGGGTTTGGGCAGTTTTGTCCAATTGCACTGGCGTCAGAGGTTTTAACCCAGAGGTGGATGCTGTTGATTGTCCACGAATTGACACAAGGTAGTTCGCGCTTCAGTGACATTCGCAGGGGTGTTCCGAAGATCTCAGCCACCTTACTTAAACAACGACTCGAAACTCTCGAAGATGCAGATATAGTGGTGCGCAGACCTGTCGGTAAGAGCGGAAATTTCGAGTACTTCCTCACTGAGGCAGGAAAGGAACTTGATGATATTCTGATCCGAATCGGAGGTTGGGGGCAGCGCTGGGCACGAGATATCCACGACGATGACCTGGATCCCAATTGGCTTATTTGGAATATGCGCCGCCGACTAAATCTAGCGGAATTTCCCAATGGTCGCACTACTATTCATATCGATTTTATCGATACACATAAAGATGAGCGTCACTATTGGCTAATTGTTAACAATGGAAGAGTTGATGTTTGTCTGAAATATCCCGGGCACTCGGAAGACATCAAACTCACGAGTACGATTCGAGTTATGGCTGAAGTCTGGCGCGGTATTAGGTCAATTCGTGATGAAATCCGAAAGGAAAGGATTATCCTGACAGGATCATCCCAGCTCAGGAGGGCATTCCCTAAATTGCTTTTACTGAGTCCGGTTGCTTCCATAAAAAGTAAACGTGCGCGACTTGACACAACTACCTAGCTGGTTCCACATCAGCGAAGAAGCTGCTTCCTAACCAGGTAGCAATATCACGCTTGAATCGATTAGTGCCAGTCAATCTGAGGGCTTTTGTTCTAAGTGCCTCTCCGAGCGCAAGGTCACCCATCCAAATAGCTGTCATTGTTCTCACATCGGTAAGCAGCTGAAAATCTATCTCATGACCTGGATCTCGCATACAGACGTCAATATCACCGTTTTCGATTACAAGCCACCAGCGCCTATTTTTAGCGTCATAATCAGTAAATTCAAAAAGAAGAACAACACGCTTTGTTCCAAAATACTCACTATGTAGTGTGCGATGGATGTCCCACATCAACAATGACGGATCTAGATCCTCATCCGCCAATTCGCTCCGGACCCAGCGATGCCCCCATACACCAACAGCCTCAATTATAGGCTTTAACTCGAGCCCAGCCTCTGTTAAGCAATAGGTAATTCCATCATCAGACCTTTCGCGTTCAACGATGCCTTTCTCCTCCAAAGTTTTGAGCCGCGCCGATAACAAACTTGGCGAGATCAAGGGTAAACCTCGCCTCAAGTCATTGAACGTTTCACTACCAGCAATAAATTCTCTGATAACCAGGTGAGTCCATCGCTCTCCTAATATTTCAGATGCCTTTGCCACAGGGCAGAATTGACCATATCTCTTCATGACCGACAGTTTATGATAAGAAATTGGGAGTAACTAGTACAAAATCTGTACCTATATAGGAGCCTTTCCTTCTTAAAAGGATAGGTAATTGACCCTTTTGGGGCAATAGGTTCACGAATTCAGGTACAAATATTGTACTAGATACACATTTTGATTCTCCTGCACTATCAACAACTCACAATCAACTGATTAAAGAGGAGTGAAAAATGTTACCAAGCAACTTTCGTTATTGGCTTTTTGATACGCTTTCTGTTCAACCTATGCGCTACGTTGACGCAGTACCTATGCGCAAAGCGCATGGGCTGACAAAGAAAGTATTTACCATGATAAATGAGGACTTCTTCAGAAACGGCTCATTAACTAGCCGCTCGAAAGTACCAGAACTTATGGCAGCAATTTGGGTGGGGGGCCGGGAGGCTATGCTCGTAGAGGACAAAGTGGATAGAACTACCAAAGATGCAATTACGGCAGTGCTGTCACGAATCAACGATTGTCCCTATTGTGAAGATATGCTCATAAGCCTGGTACATGCAGCAGGTGACCACAAAACTGCGAGTGAAATTAGTGCGCATGACAAGTTTGACGGTGATCAGGATCTCTTAGGGCGCCGTCTAAGGTGGGTCCTTGATATTAGTTTGGAAAGGAGTACCGATGATCTTGTAACTCCATTTACAGAGCAACAGATACCAGAAGTAATTGGTACATTAATGGGGATGCATGACATCAATCGTTTCAGCCATGTAGTAATGTCTGATACGCCGGTGCCTACTCCATTTGGTTTGAGAGCCATTAAAGATTGGGCATTGCGATTGTTTGCGGTTGAATTAAGAACTACCCGAAGACTTTCAATCGAACCCGGACGTTCACTTGATTTGCTACCACCTGCAGAATTACCAGTAGACATGCAGTGGGCCAATTCAAATCCCCGTGTTGCGGATGCAGTGTCACGCTGGGCTGCCGCTGTGGAGCGAGAGTCCGCTAATGTAATTCCACAACAAGTTAGAAAAGTAGTGACCGAGGCACTAGCAGGATGGGATGGATTACCAATGCCCCTATCAGCTGACTGGATCGAGCAGGATCTTCAGGATCTGAAAGGAAAGGAACGCCAGCTTGCACATTTCGCGATAGTTGTTGCAAAAGCTTCCTATAGAACTACACCTAAGATGGTTGAAGAAGTGTTGGATCGAGACAGAGATCAAGAAAGCTTTATTAGAATTCTGGCTTGGTCCTCTTTCTCTGCAGCCCGCAGACTGGCGCAGGTTCTCTCTGAAAAGGCCAGCGCAGGACTATTGATAGGTGATTCAACCAAGCAAGTCAAAATAGCTTAATAGCAGACTCAATACAGTGACCAAAACTTCGCGGTGTTTATTTACACCGTGACAATTAGAAAATTGGTGGAGGATTAGAAATGAATAGCACGCAAATAAAAAAGGGGGTTGAAAACCAACCGCCGATACTGAATCGAGCCAAGGCTATGCTTGCATCCATAGTTGAGACGCTTGACTACGATCCCCAAACGGAAATCTACGGAGCGCTTGGACGGTTGGCTAGTGATATTGAGCGGCTGGACGCAAGGCTGTCTGAGCTTGAGTCGGAAATGTGAGGGATGTTCGATTCGGGGGTAGATGATGGTAAGAGTGAGGGCTATTGTAGCCAAGAATCTGGCAATCCAATTGTGAAACCCACGAAGCGAACGATAAACTGAGCATTAGCTTAAAAAACCGCCTCCGGCACGATCCGGATAAAATCTCTGATTGGAAATCGAATAAATTTAGCCCATCGCATTATTGAAGCTGAAACGTCGGCTCTTACTTTTGTATAAGTAATTTACTTAACCGCGCTGCGGTTGGTATCGGCTAGAAATGACTAAGATGATGCCAGCCAGTATTAACGAAGTCGATAGCAGTAATCGAAATGTGACTGATTCTGACACAAACACAACTCCACCCAAAGCCGCGATGATAGGCACAGATAGCTGAACTACAGCTGCCTGAGTTGAAGAAAGTCCTTTCAAGGCGCTATACCAGATTGTGTAACCCACGCTGGAAGCGAGGCCGCCCGACAGTGAAGCTAGTACAATGCCTTCCAACGAAAACTCTGCATTTCTAAATGTTAGAAGCAGTAGAATGGTAATGAACGGAATGGTCCGAGCGAAGTTGAATGTCGTATCCATAAGTGGATTAGTTGACTGTCTTCCTTTGAGCGTATAAATACCCCAAGCGATTCCAGCAGTTGTCATTAGCAGAAATCCTGAAAGAGAAGGTGCTGATACCCCAGGCAGGACTAGATAGATGAGCCCGAAAAACGCTACCACAATACCAACCCATTCCAAGTATTGTAACCTTGTGCCAGCAATGAAAGACAACAGAATCATTGTGATCTGTACGGATCCAAAAAGAATCAGTGCACCTGTGCCAGTGTCGAGTGAGATATAGGCGTATGAAAAAGCAACTGCATGCAGGAAGAGCATAAAACTGGCTTGCCAACTACCCTTGGTTTGGATCAAGTCAGATTTGTATTGTGTTGTTGATATGACAACCAGAACGGTGACACCCATTATCAACCGAATTACTGTAAAACTAGCCGCGTCTATTGCTCCACTACCCAACGCCAACCTACACAGCACTGAATTGGCGGCAAATGCAATCAGTGGAGATTGCCAAGGCTTATGTCTCGGAGACACCGGAGGATTTTGGCCTCGAAAGACTGGCAGACTTTGGCGATACAAGATCGGAACTTGTCGCGATCACTTTAAAATATGAAGAAGCGATGATCCAACAAAAACCGTTTGCGCGGCTTATTGAAGAAATTCGCTTGCTCGATTTCGGGTCTGACTTGGAGGAAAAACTCAACGCAGATATGATGGTTGGATTGGCGGAATGGATAAGTAAGAAGCCAGCTGCAGAAGGCTTGTCACAAGATCAGTTAGCAGCCCTTATAATTAATGTGTTTGGTGTTTGGGGGTTGGCTGTTTTACATTTACAGGATTCAACAGAAAGCTAACGTAGATCTACTGAAACGCGACACCATGCTTGACGAATGGGCGACGCTCTGGGCTTCAGTTCTCGACTCAACGCGGTGACGAAAGCATATTCATCATTATATTCATATCAGACTAAAACGCCATTTTAGCAGACTTTTGAAATCAACAGATGCAAGAATTAGGAGGGCCAAAAAAATATAAAGATTGTTTTAGGTTTCACTATTGCTTCTCGTAAATAAGGACTAAATCTGGACGATCCTCGGCCTAAACCAGCAATTACAATAATACCTTCCTTTTATTTTCGGTCACTTACCGCCAGTCCGAAGCTCTGTTCAACTCAGGAAAGGCTTCCGGCCCCTGGGGCGATGTTTCCGGTTTGTCCTTACATCCTAGAATGCCAACATTGTTACAACCCGCTGCCCGCTGTAATTTAAAGCACCCAGTCAAATTTGAAATAACCAGAATCAATACTCCGATTGAAAGTATCCTTGCTTTTAGTCTCATAATAATCATGGACCTACTGCTATTTAGCTACTCGCGACTTCATTACTAGAATAACCAAAACCAGTGTTGAATAAATCAGGCCATTTAGAAACAGAGCAAAAATTTGAGATGCTGGATAAATCGTGTTTATCCCGAGTAAATGCATGAAGGCTACACCAGGGATAAGAACTGGCCTTAAAGCTTCAATAAGAGATATGCCTAAACCAAGTGGTGCAATGGCGAAAAACACAGTCCCTATTACAAAGCCGACAATGATAGATTTAGCAATCAATTTTCTCATTTGCGGATAAGCACTAACTGCGTAGCCAGCTTTTAAAAGCTAAAATTTAAGCCAATCCAAGTCCAATTGAAATGATCAGACTCGTTATATTCAAGTCTGATATCAAAATTGTCCGTAAGTTCGTAAGAAAATCCCATACCAAGCAAGAGTTCGTTTTCATTCGTATCAGATTCTACTGGACCTGCAATCGAACCTAAATATCCTTCGGTTTCCGCCCAGATATAACCTATTTCTCCCATCAGGTTAAAACTATCGATTGGATAATAACCTAACGCAGACAACGTAAAGCCGTCTGTGTCAGCCGCACCCCCGGCATCCGGAATATCTGATAATTTAATCGTACCTAAATCGAGATAACCCAGCTCTAAAGAACGTTATATTCAGTATCCTTTGGTTTTAAATTGACGATTTGCGTATGAGTAAGGGGAACAGCCTGCTTAGGCATTGAATTCGACTCCTACTTCAAAAATGTTACATCCTTTGTTACAAAAATATCAAGATGTCTTGGACAATCCCTGGTACAACAGGAGATCGCGTCATGCAAAATATCTAGCAATAATAATAAGTTAGGGACAGTATGGAAAGGAAGGATGGCGGAAGAGGCAGGAGTCGAACCCACCAGGCCTGTCTTAGCCAGACCTCACCGGGTTTGAAGTCCGGGCACCCCACCGGGGATGACGCTCTTCCGTCAGCGAGTCTAGCACAGGCTTTTTCCGGACAAAACCTTGCACCGATTAAAACCCTGGCATTCAGTCCCGGTCAATCTGTGATGGAATTCAGGCTCCAGTCGTAGTTCAGGTGACGGATGCGAAAATCGTCCTGCTCCAGTTTGGCCACTACACTGTCGGACAACCCCAGCGCCTGCTGATACACCACCAGGAACTGGCCTACCGAGTTGGTACCCCGCCAGCCCTGCTCAAAATCTTCCTCGTACCAGTCGAATATCTCCGAGATTCGTAGCGTGTTGCCATCGAGCCGGTTGCGGGAACGATCAGCAAGGAACAGTCGGGTCGCCTCTTCTAATTGCTGTTCCAGTTTTTCGGCGACTAAGACCTCCTGGCGTAATGCGGGACACCCGATACTGGCACAGTTAACCACGAAGTGAATACGCGGCTCACCGTACCCGTCCGGCCCGCGAATCAGATCGTGTTCAATGTAGTCCAGTGACACCTGCTCGCCGAATAATGGAATGAAGCGTCTGGCCCAGGGAGATCGGAATAGCGAGCCTAAATCCCGAATGGACTCCAGGTTCGGGTACTCAGTCAATATCAATTCAACTGTAAAAGCGTTGTAGGCATTGATCAGAAAAGCCAGTTGCTCTGCATCCCGCCAGGATGAAAATGCCTGCTCGCTAATCCCTGCCAATGACTGCAAGTAGTCGTCCAGTGCCTGGCGATCTTCCGCCATACCTGCGTAGTCCACCTGGCTGGCGCGACCCTCATCGATGAGTTTTACGTGACGCTCCAGCAGCAGCTGCCAGAGTCCGTGGTCGAAAGACTGCTGCGCCAGGGCCGGCTGCCCGAGCCAGAGCAGCAGTAGAACGGGTAAGGCAATTCTTGCCATCAATCTGATCATGATTTTTCCGTACTGTCCATTTGCTATGTGCCATGTGCTTTGTGCAACAGAAATCCTTGTTTAACTACGTCGTTTATTTGCTCTCGGCTCTCTCGAACAGAGCACACTCGCCGACTACCTTAATCAGTAAAAATACAGTATCCTCAGTGCCTTGGGCGCAGCAAGCTGAAAACGATCATAACAAAGTTCGACGAGCTGGTTGGGTGGAGTCAGGGGAATAACAAAGGCATTACAGGGGAGATTCACTATGCAGTTTGCGCAGATTACCGGTTGGGGTAAATGTGTACCGCCGGCGGTGCTGAGCAACCAGGACCTGGAAACGTTCATGGACACCACAGACGAGTGGATCACCACCCGCACCGGAATCAAAGAACGCAGGATCTGTCACTGTAACTTCTCCGACATGGCCCTGGTGGCTGCGCGACATGCCCTGGCAGCGGCCAATCTCGAACCCAACGACATAGACCTGATTCTGCTGGGAAGTCTTACAGTGGATTCCTTGTGCCCCAATACTGCTTCCCTTATCGCGGACGCCCTGAGTGCCAGGAATGCGGCGGCCATCGACCTGAACTCGGCCTGCACCGGCTTCCTTTATGGCCTGCATATCGGCACTAATCTGATTAAGGCCGGAGCCCACAAGAAAGTGCTGGTGATAGGCGGTGAATTCATCAGCCACTATATGGACTGGTCACGACGCGATGTTGCGGTACTGTTCGGCGATGCCTGTGGTGCCGTAGTGATTGAGGCCTGCGAGGAAGAAACCGGCCTGCTGGCTGCCAAGATCGGTTGCGAAGCCGATGCCAAGTACGCCATCCAGATTACCAACCTGGGCAGTGGTTACAGCCGCCTGGACGAGGAGTTTCTTTACCTGGGCTGGAATTTCGACGGCCAGGAAGTGTTCAAGCGTGCGGTCAAGAGCATGGCCCAGGCCTGTGTAGACGTGTTGGGAGAGACTGGCCTGAGCAAGGAAGACGTCAACATCGTAGTCCCGCACCAGGCCAACAAGCGCATTCTCGATGCGCTGGCCAAGCGCCTGAATATCCCCGAAGAAAAAGTCATGGTCAATGTCCACAAGTATGGCAACACCTCGGCCGGAACTATTCCGGTGGCCTTGACCGAAGCGCTGGAGGAAGGCCGCATCAAGCCCGGCGACTACGTGCTGATGGCTTCTTTTGGGGCCGGACTCACCTGGGGTGCCGCGCTGGTCAAATGGGGCGACCGGGCCAAACCACTGAAGGTCAGCGACGCAGCCCTGCCGCCAACCGACAAGACTGCACTGGAAATTCTTGAGCCGCACATCAAACGCTACATGACCCACCGGGCAGTCTGAACCTGTTCTCCGGCGGCACCTGCACAGCACCCGGCGGTCTTGGCCAAACAGACATGGTAAGGCGGTCTTAAACAGCAACCTGTAAAAGCTTGGCTGGTAAAGGGCTTACCCTTCCAGTTGAGTAGAAACTGATCGGACACTCACACATGCTTAATCTTTCGGTCCTTTTCTGGTTCTGCTGTATTGCTGCGCTGGCCGCCTTCTGGTGGCACAGCGACGGGGTCAAAACCCTGGCCCTGAAACTGGTAGACACCCATTGTCAGAAGTTGGGACTGCAGCTGCTGGACCAGACCATGGTCATCAAAGGTGTGTTTCCAGTGCGGGATAAATCCGGCTCATTGTGCCTGCGCCGGCGCTATCGGTTTGAATTTGCCTCCACCGGCGAGGCACGCTACCGCGGCGTGATCGTGATGGTCGGACGAAGGCAGCAATCCATCGAACTGGAGCCTCACGTTCTGCCCGAGGAGCGGATCGATAGCCATCATTGATTATTCCATTAATCGTTTCATTGATTGCTTCATTGATTGCTTCAAAAGTCGTTACAGTGACCGATCCATTAATCGACCCATTGTCGGCTTCGTTGACAGTTCCCTCGATTGATTCGTTTATAGTCTCTTCTGATCAGCCACTAATTCTTCCGCCAATCGTCTGATTCATCATTGCCGAACTCCAAGAGCCTGGGTGGGTTCTCTATTCAGCGATCTGCGCAGGCCCGGATAATAAATTAGCAGGGCCGCCGCCCTGGCACAGACGTAGATTATGAATGACCACCACAGCCCCGCCACGCCAAAGCGACTGGCCAGCAACCACCACGCCACCAGGAAAAATGCCACGGCGATGATCGAGGCGTTACGCATCTGCACCGTAAAGGTGGCGCCGATGAATACACCGTCCAGCTGAAAAGCCGCGAACGACAGCACAATATAAATGCCCGCGTAGATCAACATGCCGCCGGCCAGCGCCTGCACGCTGGCGATATCCGTCAGACCTGCAATAATCTGCCGACCCAGCAGCAGGACAATGAAGGCCAGTAGCACGGCGGTGATAAAAGCCAATTCCGTGGTTCGTCGCACCGCCCGGTCAAACAAAGAAAGATTCCTGGCTCCTGTTGCCTGCCCAACCAGTGACTCACCAACAAAAGCAAAGCCATCAAGAAAAAAAGCGGAAAAGGAAATCAGCTGCAGCAGGATATGATTGGCGGCCAGCACCTCATCGCCGTGAATCGCACTCTGGTTGGTAAACCAGGCAAAGGAAAACACCAGCAGGATAGTGCGCACCATGATATCGCCGTTGGCGGAGAGGATAGCAAGCAGGCGCTCCCGACTGCTCAGCCTGCCCGGCACCAGAAACGGCTCCGGGTCTTTGTGCCGACTGACCAGCAGGCGCCACACCAGCAGTAAGGCAAATCCAAATGCCAGCCATTCCGCCAGCAGGGTGCCAATAGCGATTCCCCGCGCCCCCATCTGCAGAGTGCCGGCAAAGTACACATCCAGTACTATGTTAAGAAGGTTGAGAAACAGCTGCACGGCCAGCAGCTTTCTGCTCTCACCCAGGCCAATCAGAGCTCCGGTAAGCACAAAGGTGCCGAGCGTGGCCGGTGCGCCCCAGATGCGCAGTTCAAAGTAAGTGCGCGCCGTGGCTTCTACCTGATCGCCGCCGCTTAGCAATCCGAACGCGGCGGTTGCCAGCGGAATCTGCAGTGCCGTCAGCACGACACCGATGGCCGCTGCCAGCAGTAACGACCTGAACACCACCGCCCGTACTTCGGCGCTGTCCCCGGCGCCGTTCGCCTGGGCGACAAAACCGGTGGTACCCATGCGCAGGAAGCCGAATCCCCAGTACACAAAACTGAAGATCAGCGCGCCCAGGGCAATGGCACCCAGATCATAGAGCGTGCCCAGGTTGCCCAGCACCGCGGTGTCGGCGAGCCCCAGCAGCGGCACCGAACAGTTGGCCAGTATCAGCGGCCAGGCCTGGCGCATCACCAGGCGGCGGTTAATGGACTCCACTGAATTCATTGAAATTGCCAAAGCATGGCACCATAGTAAAGGTGTTGGTAAGCACCCTGTCTGCAACGCGTTCTCGCCAGAGCTCTATCGTCGGGCAACGTACTCTTTCGCAGGTTTTGGACAATGACAGGCTGCTGATCCTTGGCAGTGGGATGACGGAATGGAATTTAAAGATTACTACGACATTCTCGGGGTAAAGCCCGACGATGACAAGCAGACCATCAAGAAAGCCTATCGGCGTCTGGCGCGCAAATACCATCCTGACGTCAGTTCCGAACACGATGCCGAAAAAAAGTTCAAGGAAGTATCGGAAGCCTACGAGGTGCTCTCAGACGACGCCAAGCGAGTCGAGTACGATCAGTTGCGGCGCTACGGTCGCAAAGGTGAAAATTTTACCCCACCACCCGGTTGGGAAGGGTTTAGCGGCGCCGGGAGTGGCGAACACGACTATCAGGGCGATTTTTCCGAATTCTTTGCAAATATTTTCGGCGGCGGCTTCGCCGGAGCCGGTCGCAGTAGCCGCGGATTTACCGGATCCGAGGATTTCCACTCCACCCGCGGTCAGGACGTGGAGATTGAGATGCCGGTGTTTCTGGAAGACACCCTCAGGGACGAAGCCAAGACCATCGAATACCGCCTGCCCCACTATGGGGAATCCGGTCGCCTGGAAGACATCAAAAAGACCCTGCGGGTGAAGATACCCAAAGGAGTCAGCGATGGCGAACGCGTCCGCCTCAAAGGCCAGGGTGGTCCAGGCTTTGGTAACGGACCAGCCGGCGACCTGTACCTGAAGATCAAGCTGGTGCCGCATCCGCTGTTCGATGTGGCGGGCAGGGACCTTTCCCTGACGCTACCCATTACCCCCTGGGAGGCGGCTTTGGGCGCCAATGTAACTGTTCCCACTCTGGCGGGCAAAATCAACCTGAACATCAAGCCCGACAGCCAGACCGGCACCCGGTTGCGCGTGAAAGGCAAGGGTCTGCCCGGCAAAAACGCGCCAGGCGACCTCTATGTTGTCCTCAAAGTCGTGATGCCGCGCAAATCAGACGAGCAGGCACGCAAGCACTGGCAGGCGCTGGCCGGACAAGCTGATTTCGATCCACGGGAAAAACTGGAGAGCTGACGGTGACTGAATACTCAATTACATTGAATTTACAGGATCTGTGTCAGCAACTGCAGGTAAGTGAAAGCTTCTGCATCGAACTTGTTGAATATGGTATCGTCAGCCCAGGCGGAGACCACCCCTCCCAGTGGACCTTCGACCTTGACATGATGTGCCTGATCCAGCGCGCCCTGCGCCTGCGCAGCGATCTGGGTATGGACTGGGCGGATATCGCCATCGTAGTCGAACTGATCGAAGAACGGGAAAGATTGCGAGCTGAAAACCAGGCGCTACGACAGCGTCTAGCGCGTTTTCTGGAAGATTAACAAGTTAAATAAGAACTCAATCCGGAGCACCCCATGCCAGAAACGGAATCAGATGCAGAAATTACCGGTGGCCACTCTGCCCCATCTTCCTCTCCCGTGCCTCCCCAACCACAGAACCCGATCAGCCTCGCCATCAACGTGCTGACAGCACCTTCCGAGGCATTTAAAACTATCAGGGAAAGACCGACCAGTCTGTTTCCACTCGCTGTGGTGATCCTGAGCACCCTGCTGGTCACCGGGTGGTATTTCGCGATTCTGGATTACGACTGGTACATAGACGACACCCTGAGTCAATTTCCAAACTTCACCGAGGCGCAACTGGAAGATGCCCGGGAAGGAATGGAATCCATTGCGCCCAGCAACATGATGTGGATATCGTTGCTAAGCAGTGGCATTACTCTGCTGCTTGTGTACGTCATACAGACTGGTTACCTGAGCCTGGCGTCTGCGCTACAGGGAGACGAGATCCGCTTCAAGCAATGGTGGTCCCTGGTCGCTTGGACAAATATTCCTGCCTTTTTCCTGTCGATATCCATGGCAGTCAATATCCTACTCAACCCAAGCGGACAGCTCAGCATCCTGGAACTCAATGGCCTGACCCTGTTGGCACTGGGAATGGAAACCGCCAATCCCTCGTTAAACCGAATTTTCGCCACCATCAACCTCGCCATGATCTGGAATCTGACCTTACTGGTTATGGCATATAAACAGTGGCTGCAGGCGAGTACCGTGAAGTCACTAGCTATAGTCCTTGCGCCCTATCTGCTGATTTATGGTGTTTGGACGTATTTTGCCGTCAGTTGAGCGTCAGTATGTTATTTTTTGGTAACTCAAGGGAAGTATCAACCGTCTCTATTCCAATTTCCAATTTGCGAATTCCAATTGCCAGTAAAATACTGGCAACAGGTCGCCCACTATGAATTTCAACAAGATCCTCCTGATAGTCGTTATCGTGGCCACCGTCATTGCACTACCGTTAATAAACCGCAGCATCTTTGGTACCGACGCCAAGGAAGTGGAAGTTGCCACCGTAGCACAGCGAATCATCAGCCCGTCGATTCTGGCCTCCGGTTTTCTTGCCCACGAGGAGGAAGTGCTGCTCAGCTCGGAAATTATTGGCAAGGTCGCAGCACTCTTTGTGGAAGAAGGTGAGCAGGTAACCGAAGGGCAGATGGTGCTGCAGGTGGATGACAAGAATCTGCTGGCAGGCCTGGAACAGAGTGAAGCCGCCGTCCGATTGAATACCATCGACATAGAACGGCAGGAAGTCAGAATTGCCAACCTGCGGCGCCAGTATGAGCGCACCAAGAGTCTTTATGAACGCAAAATGGTAGGCGATGAGGAATTCGACACCATTACGAATCAAGTGGCACTGGCGGAGATCGACCTGAAATCTTCCCGGGAAAGATTGTTGCAGGCCGAGGCGCAACTGGAACAGGTGCTGGACCAGTTAAGCAAAACCAAGATCGTTTCCCCCCTGAACGGCGTGGTCACCAGCCTTGATATCAAGGTGGGTGAAACTGCCATTGCCAGTTCTACTAACATTCCCGGCTCGTCTCTGATGACGATTGCCAATCCGGAAAGCATTTATGTGGAAGTGCTGGTGGATGAAGCAGATGTAGCGAACATCGCCGTTGGTCAGCGAGCCGAAATCGTTGCCATCGCCTACCCGGATGAGCCCATGGAAGGTATCGTGCGCTACATCGCCAACACCGCAAAGGTGGAACCCGGTCGACAAGGCCTCACTTTCATTGTAAAGATTGACATCACCAATCCAGGTAGCGTGGTACTGCGACCAGGCATGTCGAGCCGGGCAGAAATCTTCACCCGCCAGGACCAGGAAGTGGCTGCCGTACCTATTCAGGCTATTTTGTTTGAGGAGGACCGATCAGAACTTCGCAGCGAACATTTCATCTTCATCAACGATGACGGCGTAGCCCGCAAGACCCAGGTTGAAGTGGGGCTGTCAGATGACGAATACCAGGAACTGACCACCACTATCGAAGGTGACGTGGAAATTGTAGTGGGCCCAAACCGGGAGCTCAGGCACCTGCTGGATGGCGATCGGCTTGACACCACCCGCATCGAATAACATGGCTCTGATCGAACTTAAGGACATCACCAAGTACTACGAAATGGGCAACCAGGTGGTCAAAGCCCTGGATGGCATTGATGTCGATATCGAGCGCAACGAATACGTGGCCTTTATCGGCTCGTCCGGCTCCGGCAAGTCCACCATGCTGAATATTCTGGGTTGCCTGGATCGACCCACCAACGGGCAGTACCATCTCAATGGCACTAACGTGGAAAGCCTGAATCAGAACCAGTTGTCGGAAATCCGTAATCTTGAAATCGGTTTTATTTTTCAGAGTTTCAATCTGCTGCCCCGTGCCACGGCGCTGGGCAATGTCATGCAACCGCTGATTTACCGCAATATACCTCTAAGGCAGCGCAAGGAAATGGCTTCCGAAGCACTGGCAAGGGTCAATCTGGGAGACCGCACCGATCACCTTCCCAACCAGCTTTCCGGAGGACAGCGTCAGCGAGTGGCCATAGCTCGTGCCCTGGTCACCCACCCGTCCATCCTGCTTGCGGATGAACCAACCGGTAACCTGGACTCTAAGACGACTGTCGAGATCATGCAATTGTTCGATGACCTGCATACCGAAGGCCATACCGTCATCATGGTTACTCACGAAGACGAAATTGCTTCCCACTGTAATCGGGTTATCGAAATGAAGGATGGTAAGATTTTTCAGGACAGTACCCAGGCGACTGCCCAGGTACACTAATCAGGTAGACCAAGATGCTTTTTTCCCTGCTCGAAAGTTGCCGCTCCGCCCTGATATCCATTTATGCCCATGGACTGAGAAGCTTTCTTACCACGCTGGGAATAGTCATTGGCGTCGCCAGTGTAATCGCAGTGGTTTCCATCACTCAGGGTCTTAGAGTCTTCGTCAGCCAACAATTTGCCTCACTGGGCACCAACAGCCTGACCGTACGTTCCTATACGCCCATTGAAGATCGTATGCAGGGCATCAGCGCCAGGCTGACCCCCGATGATCTCAATCTGATCGAAAGGCGGGTAGACGGTATCGCCTCGATTACGCCAATCCTGTTTGCCAACCGGGCTTCGCAAATCAAGTACGGTTCCCAGACGTCTTTTTCCCAGATAATGGGCACCACCTATGCCTACCAGGATGTTGCGCAGTTCTATACCACCCAGGGTCGCTTTCTCGCCGACAGCGATAACGACACCCGGCGCCGGATCGCCGTGATCGGTGACAAGGTGCGGGAAAACCTGAATCTGCCTGACGACCCGGTCAACGAGTTTGTGGAACTGGGAGGCGAGTGGTTCAAGATTGTCGGCCTGCTGGAGACCAAGGGTGACATCATGGGATTCAGCCAGGACGATATCGTGCTGGTACCTTATGCAACCATGCAGAGCCTGCAAGGCAATCAGGCACGAACCGATATCCAGATACAGTTAAGCCTGAGTGAAACAGCCGAGGTGGACGACGTCACTACCCAGTTGACCACCCTGCTGCGCAATGCCCACGACCTGAGTGGCGAGGACGCTGACGATTTTGTCATCGAAACTGCCGAACAGATGATGGACACCTTCGATTCGATACTTGGCGTGGTCACCATTGTCATCGGCGGTATTGTCGGCATCTCATTACTGGTTGGGGGTATTGGCATCATGAATATCATGCTGGTATCGGTTACCGAGCGCACCCGGGAGATAGGCATCTGCAAGGCAATAGGCGCCAGGCGTCACCATATATTGCTGCAATTTCTGATCGAATCCATGTTCCTTTCACTGCTCGGCGGACTTATCGGTCTGGGTCTGGGTTTCGGGATGGGCATGCTGATTGCCAACAACATTCCGTCCTTCCCACCGGCAGCGATCCCCGTCTGGGCTGCTTTGTTGGCGATGGGATTTTCCGGATTTGTCGGTATCCTGTTTGGCATCTTACCGGCCGCCAAGGCGGCCAACCTGGACCCGATTGATGCCTTGCGATACGAGTAAGATAGAATTTTATTACAGTTTGCAGATGAATTAAAAAACGGCGCCACTTGATGTGGCGCCGTTCTGTTAGTAATGGCTTTAGATCAAGTAATTACGAATCCAGATCAAACCGATCCAGGGTCATTACCTTGGTCCAGGCGCTGACGAAGTCCTCTATGAACTGCTCTTGACCATCATCAGCTGCGTAGAACTCGGCAATTGCGCGCAGTTCAGAATTGGAGCCAAAGATCAGGTCGACGGGAGTGGCAGTCCACTTCAAGGCGCCCGAGTCCCGGTCGCGGCCTTCGTAGATGCTCTGGTCAGATGTCGACCTCGTCCAGACTGTTGACATATCCACCAGGTTCACGAAGAAATCGTTGCTCAAGGTGCCTGGACGATCGGTAAACACACCATGATCGGCACCACCAGAGTTGGCGTCCAGAGCACGCATACCACCTACCAGAACTGTCATCTCGGGAACACTCAGCTTCAATAAAGCCGACTTTTCAATAAGCATCTCTGCTGGTGAACGGCTGTTACCACTTCCAAAGTAGTTGCGGAAACCATCAGCAGCTGGCTCCAGTACGGCAATCGAATCGACGTTGGTCTGCTCCTGAGTAGCGTCACCCCGTCCAGGTGTGAACGGCACTTCTACCTCATGACCGGCATCGGCTGCCGCCTTTTCGATAGCAGCGGCACCACCCAAAACGATCAGGTCAGCCATGGAAATCTGCTTGCGACGACTGTCAAAGTCGTTCTTGATGCCTTCCAACACGTTCAGCACACGACTCAGTTCAACCGGGTTATTTGCCGCCCAGTTGTTCTGCGGTGCCAGGCGCACTCGAGCGCCGTTGGCACCACCGCGCATGTCGGTACCGCGATAGGTGGAAGCAGAAGCCCAGGCAGTGCGAGTGAGTTCTGAAACGCTTAGGCCAGAATTCAGAATATCTTCCTTAAGCCCACGTACGTCGCGATCGTTCACCAGGTCATAGTCGGGTGCCGGAACAGGATCCTGCCACACGAACTCTTGTTCAGGAGCCAGCTCGCCAAGGTATCGAGAAGTCGGTCCCAGATCACGGTGGGTCAGCTTGAACCAGGCACGGGCATAGGCGTCGGCGAACTCTTCCGGATTCTCCAGCCAGCGGCTGGTGATTTCACGGTAGATCGGATCAACTTTCAGTGCCAGGTCAGTAGTAAACATAATCGGCGCGTGACGCAGATCAGGGTCGTGGGCATCCGGCACGAGCGTGGAAGCGGCGCCGCGTGCAGGTTGCCACTGAATGGCACCGGCCGGGCTGCGTGTTTGCTCCCACTCGTAAGTGTACAGGTTGACCAGGTAATCATGGGTCCAGGCAACTGGATTGCTGGTCCAGGCTCCTTCAAGACCACTGGTAATGGTGTCGCCGGCTTTGCCGCTGCCGTAGCTGCTGAGCCAGCCTAGGCCCTGGGCCTCAACTGGAGCCCCTTCAGGCTCTGGGCCGACATTGTCGCTGGCACTGGCAGCACCGTGGGCTTTACCGAAGGTGTGACCACCGGCAATCAGCGCAGCGGTTTCTTCATCATTCATTGCCATGCGGCCGAAGGCTTCACGGATTGCATCGGCCGCTGCCTGGGGATCAGGGTTACCACCTGGACCTTCCGGATTCACATAGATCAAACCCATCTGTGTAGCCCCGAACGGGCCTTCCAGGTTACCCATGTCGTCGCGACGATCGGCGGCGAGCCATTCGCCTTCCGGTCCCCAGTTGACATCTTCCGGCTGGTAAACGTCAACACGTCCACCGGCGAAACCGAGGGTTTCAAAACCCATGGCATCCATCGCCACAGTGCCAGCCAGGATGATCAGATCCGCCCAGGAGAGAGCGTTGCCGTACTTCTGCTTGACTGGCCACAAAAGACGATTGGCTTTGTCCAGGTTGGCGTTATCGGGCCAGCTGTTCAGTGGCGCCAGACGGTGCATACCACCATCGGAGCCTCCACGACCATCGATAGTGCGGTAAGTGCCGGCACTGTGCCAGGCATTGCGAATGAAAAGCGGACCATAGTTGCCATAGTCGGCGGGCCACCAGTCCTGGGAGGTGGTCATTATTTCGACGATGTCAGCCTTTACCTGCTCCAGGTCGAGACTTTCAAAAGCTTCTGCATAGTTAAAATCCTCCCCCATTGGGCTGGCTAAAGTATCCTGTCGCAAAGGTTCCAGGCTCAACCGGTTGGGCCACCAATACTCGTTATTGGGCGCGCTGTCCTGAGCAGTTGCCAGGCTCAAGGGCAACATGGCGGAAGCTCCGATTGCCAACGCTGTCATTACCGATAATGTTCGCTTTCGCATCTAAATTTTCTCCTTTGGATATTCAAGACTGCGATTCATCTATATCACTAAAACACTCACCGCTAAGTGTGCTATATCAACAGCACATCTGATTGATTCAGATCGCCCTGCTTTCGCAGGCCACGGTGAACATGGTGCCCACAGTAGTTTTGCTGACTCAAGATGTACAACGATTTGTTTCGATGATGCTGATCGAGATTTTCGATCTCCCAAAACCACCTCAATAAACGGGGAACTTGCCGAATAAACTAATATGACCGCCAACACACAGACTGGCAAATAAACCACCAGCAATTCAGGTTTGTGAACAATGGCAGATGCAAGGGTTAGGCACTAATGATTCAACCAATCGATTTCGAACAGTAAGCCATGATTCGACCCACCTCCGACAAAGATAGGCATCTGACGGCAAGCAGACTATTCATCATCTGCCTGGTTGCGCTGGTCTCTTTACTGCCAGGTTTTGTTGACGCAAACCACGAGGGCAACGCGTGTCAGGTAGGACCGGGAGGGAGCTATCTACGTGCTGACGGCCAGGCCAGAAAGCGATGGAGCATCAAAGCGCCGGACTATCCTATCGTATATGTGGAACGCTGCCTGATCGATCAGCTACTTTCCTACTTTCCGGAATCAATACGTAAACGTGGGTATGACGTTGGTTATCAGTCCCGCATACTGCGGCAGCCAGCCGTCTGGCGCACTGATTCCGGCAGCACCATACTTACGCTGTCGCCTGCCTCCAGATTCCAGGTAGCCGCTGCGATTCTCTATGTCGAAAGCGAATTCCATCCCAATGTTGGTCCCAGCTCAGCAGGCGCCATCGGGCTATTCCAGGTGATGCCCACCACTGGCGACCAGATGGGCATACCACGTGTTGACAACCAATCAGAAAACCTGAGAGCTGGCCTGAAATATATTCTGTATATCGAGGAGCAGATCGCCAGACACTGCAGTTTCAACGAGCGAGGCAAGGAAGATTCCAGTCAGTACCGCGACTTGATAGCCGCTTCCTATCATGCCGGCCCAAACTACATGGCCCGGGCCGACGAAAACGGCAGAAAGTGTCGGCTTGAGGCATTTCCAGACGTCACCCGCACGGAATATCTGGCACGGTTCAACAGGGCACTTGATTATAGATTCCTGCCTGCCAAGCTGCAGCATGACCCCAGTTAACCCTGCCAGTTAACCCTGATTGGGGGATATCATAGTCCATAGAGTGTCGTCGGCAATTCAACTACCGATATACTGAGCATTACAGGGAGGGAATCACACTCCCATTTGCTAGCAACTGCTCCATGGCTGCCGATCATATGGCGAAAACAACACCAGCAAAGAAACAATCTCCCGCAAACGCAAAGTCCACCAGACAGCGGGTGGAAAAACTGGAAGATCAGTTCCAACTCGCTCATTACAAGCTGGCAAAAGCACGGGAAAACTACCTGGCTACACACAAAAACGAAGTCTCCATAGCCCGGGAGAAAATGCAGCAGATTCAAGCCAAACTGGGGAAAGCAAGAAGGAAGGTTGCCAGGGCCACTGCAGAAGCCAGAGAATCCGGTTCCAGGGCAGCCTCGGACCAACTAAAAAAAGCCCAGGAGACAAGCCTTTTGTTAACAGACTCCCTAAAAGAGGCTAAAGAAATAATGGTCACGGCGCAAAGCAAACTGCATGCTGCCAAACCTTTCGAACGCAAACTGGCCGCCCGCGCCAAGGTTCTGGCGAAATTTGAGAAAGACTGGGACAAGAAAACGAAAGAACAGGTAGCCAAGAAGGCTGCGAGAGCGAAAAAGGCAGCTGCCAAACGTCGAAATACCGCCAAGAAGCGAGCAGCAAAAAAGAATGCTGGTACCAGTGACAATTAGTTACTTTTTCACGATCCCTCAGATCGGTTAAACTACCTGGCAAAGTTACAATTTGTAATCTGAAGTTAAAATCGCTGAAAAGCAGCTCTAAACTGACAACTCCAAATTAGTAACCTTAAATTAGCGACCCTGACAAGTAGCCCTGATAAGTAACCCTGCTTAGTAACTCTGATTAGTGACCCTAATTAGTGACCCTAAGAAGTTAACTCAACAAAGGAGCCTAGCCTTGAAACAGACCGACAACAGGTCATTTCTTGCCAAATTGCTGGCCGGCGAATACGGTCTTGCGATCACCTACTGGATTTTCTATTTCATTGGCGCGGGAATTTTCTTTTTATTGGGTAGTCAGGCGGTAGATGCTGAGAACTGGGTACAGTTCCTCACCCTTGTCGCGGTTATACTGGGCTACACAGCCTTGCTTCTCGTTGGCATTCGCGCTGCTTACAAAGGCCCTCAGCTCTGGAAAGTCATGTCACGAACTTCTTCGGTATTCATGATTATCAACATACTGGTTGGCATCAGTGCACTGGGGTTTATCTACTAGCCCGCAAGCAGCAGTCCACAAGCTTTCTATCGTCGCCCTATCGCCTGCCAGCTGAGCACTCAGCTTCATCCTCCCACTCTGTGGGATCAACCTGATAGAATTTTTTCAATTCGGCAAATAATTCCTGATGACCATGACGCATTTGTTCCGGGCGTTCAAAAAAAGTTTCAGTAGCGACTGCGAAAAATTCTGCGGGATTAGTTGCTCCATAGTGGTCCAGCAGACTTTGCTTGCCAGTGACCACATCTTCTTGCAGTTCTTCAAACTCGCTGGAAAATACATATGCCCAGCTCCGGTAGTCACCACTGGTCTTCAACACTGGCGCACCGTTACTGGCGCCTGATTCCTGATCCAGCTGATGGGCAAACTCGTGCAACACCACATTGTGACCATCATTGAGGTCCCGCACGCCTTTTTCGACGCTATCCCAGGCTAATATCACCTTCCCCTGATTCCAGGATTCTCCTAACAGGACGGCGTGGTTGTCGGATACCAGACCAAGTTCATTCCTGACTTCCCGCCTGGCAACAAAGGTGGACGGATAGACCAGTATGGAATCCAGGTGCTGGTAATTATCGGTTCTTCGATTAAGCAGCAACAAACAAGCTTGAGCAGCGATGGTGACACGAATTTCGTCATTAATTTCCTGCCCCGCACAACCAACGAAATTCTTATCGCTGACAAACACCTTAATCAGATCCTGTAACTGTTGCCGCAGGTTGGCGGGCATACTTCGGTAAAAAGGTATTCGGCGTTCCACAATCTGCATCCAGCTATCCGGAAAGGCCCGGCGCTGAATCTTCGCCAGCCGGATGCCGGGCCAGAAAGCGACCCTGAAAACCACAGCTGCCAGAATAAGTAAAAGAGCAAAGAGGGAAACAATCGCGGTGCTGCTCACAGGACTTCTACTCTCTTACCCGTCTCACTTTTTCCCATCCCGCTAACCTTATTCAATCCCGCTCACGTTTCTCGATCCAGCAATCCTGTCCCAATTTTATTCATTCGCTCACCCGCTTCCCTTACTTTGGCAGATTCGGAGCCAGTAAGTTACACTAGCCTGGAGTTTGCGACAATTTCAACCATAATCACACAACTCAGATAAGAACTGAATTCCATGGTGGGGGACCATGCCGATGAACAGTGCGACAGACAGTCATTACGCCCTGGTACTAAAAAAAGACTGTGCAACCTGCCGACTTATTGAGCCGGTTGCCCGAGAGCTGGTCAGCCGGCTGGAGAGCTCACTGCAGGTCTATGTACAGGACGATCCCTCGTTTCCAGCCTCCATAGACCAGAAGATCGACGATACCGAGCTGGAATTCTCTTTCCATAACGCTATCGAAGTAGTGCCGACCCTGATCCGTTTCAGTGACGGCGCGGAAAGTGCGCGGGTTTTTGGCTGGGATAAGAAGCAGTGGCAGGACTTCCTGCAACTTGCCGACCTGGGTAGTGAACTTCCAGACTTCCGACCAGGATGCGGTTCCAAATCTCAAGATCCGGGTATGGAAGAGATGTTGGCAGTCAAATATGGGGGAGCCAGTCGAGCCGCCCGGCAGCTGGAAATTGCTGACAGCGAAGACTTGATGGAAGCCTGCTATGAACGGGGCTGGACCGATGGTTTGCCAGTGGTTCCTCCTACACCACTGCGTGTAACCCGCATGCTGGCAGGAACGAATCGCCCGGCTGACGAAATCATCGGCAACATTCCACCTGATTATGCGCCGTGCAGCATCGAAAAAGCAGCCATCAATGCTGTCATGGCCGGCTGCAAGCCGGAATATTTCCCGGTTGTACTGGCCACTGTTCAGGGTGCTTTACAAGAACCATTTTGCATGCACGGACTGTTGTGCACCACCTATTTCGCTTCACCAGTCTTGATCGTAGACGGTCCGGTAACCCAACGCATAGGCATGAACTCAGGCATCAATGCGCTGGGCCAGGGTAATCGCGCCAACGCGTCTATCGGGCGCACCCTGCAATTGATAATCCAGAATGTAGGAGGCGGTCGCCCTGGGGGCATTGACAGGGCTACCCTTGGCAATCCAGGCAAATACAGCTTTTGCTTTGCTGAAGACGAAAGTGATGATGACTGGCCCAGCCTGGCCATGGATCGTGGCTACCAGCGCGATGACTCCGTGGTAAACCTGTTTGCCGGCTCCGGCATTCAACCGGTGATGGACCAGCAGTCTCGCAACCCCGAGTCGCTTGCCAGGAGTCTGGCCGCTAGCCTGCGCACTGTCAGTCACGCCAAGGTGTTTATGGCGACCGATGCCTTGCTGGTACTGTCGCCGGAGCACCGACGGGTTTTCCGAGAAGGCGGTTGGAACAAGAACCAGGTTAAGTCGGCAATCTTCGATGCGCTGCGCACACCGGGCGAAGAGATTGTTAGGGGCGCCGGCGGAATTGCCGAGGGCTTACCCCAGCAGCTCAAAGACAAGACCATCAACAAATTCCGGGAAGACGGCTTACATATCGCCAGCGCGGGCGGTAAAGCCGGTTTGTTTTCCGCAATAATTGCCGGCTGGGTAGCGTCAGGCGAAAAAGGTAGTCAGCTGGTTTCCCAGCCAATCGAAATAGAGAGTTAAAAATCAAACTGTTACAAAAAGGAGGTCAGCAGAATGTCAACCACACTACTGGACCCCACTTCGGAACTGCAGCCTGCGACGCGCCAGCTGAATGACAGACTAGCGTCACTGGCTGGCGCCACGGTGGGTTTGCTGGATATTTCCAAGCCACGCGGCAAGGAATTTCTGGATGAAGTGGAAAAACAACTTACCGAACTGGGAGCAACCGTCAAACGTTATTGTAAACCTACGTTTACCCGAGTTGCACCGACCGAACTCAGTCAGCAGATCAGCGTCGAGTGCGACGCTGTCATCGAAGGACTTGCTGACTGAGGTTCATGTACCTCGTGCAGTTTGCATGACATCATGAACCTTGAAGGTCGCGGCGTTCCGGCAGGCTTCGTGGCATCCACCGAGTTTGTAGACGCTGCTAATGCGCAGGCCAGCTCATTGGGAATTGAGCCAGCCAGTGTGTATGTTCAACATCCCATCCAGGATCGGACCGATCAAGAAATGGTACAACTGGCACGTAGCGCGATAAACGACATTGTTGCGATGATTTATTCGAAGTAACCAATTAATCAGGAATAGAAAATGACAAGAGAAGCTGTAATCGTCTCCACAGCAAGAACACCCATAGGCAGAGCTTATCGGGGAGCCTTCAACAACACCGACGCCCCAACTCTTGGAGGTCACGCAATTCGTGAAGCCGTCAAACGCGCCGGCATCGACCCCGGGGAAGTTGACGATGTAATTATGGGCTGCGCCATGCAACAGGGCTCTTCCGGCTACAACATCGGACGTACCGCTGCTGTAGCCGCCGGACTGCCCAGCACCGTGTCCGGTATGAGCATCGATCGTCAGTGTTCGTCCGGCATGATGGCGATTGCCACAGCCGCTAAGCAGATCGTTTGTGACAATATGCCTGTAGTAGTAGGTGCAGGCCTTGAATCAATCAGCCTGGTGCAGAATGAACATCGCAACAATTTCCGCGCTCAGGATCCAAACGTTATCGCGCAGTCCGAGCACGCTTACATGTCTATGCTGGAGACAGCTGAAATAGTGGCCAAGCGCTACAATATCGCGCGCGAGCAGCAAGATGAATATGGCCTGCAGAGCCAGCAGCGTACCGCTGCAGCGCAGGCTGCCGGCAAATTCGATGACGAGATCGTGCCAATGGCGTCCCAGATGGTCTTTGTCGATAAAGAAACCAAAGCCCAGAGCATCCATGATGTCACCCTGGACAAAGACGAAGGTAATCGCCCTACCACAACCTTGGAAGGCCTCAATGGACTAAAGCCAGTATTCGATCGTGGCTGCATCACGGCAGGTAATGCCAGTCAGCTATCAGACGGTGCCTCTGCGTCGGTGCTGATGGACAGCAAACTGGCGGAGCAAAAAGGACTGGAGCCATTGGGTGCGTACCGTGGTATCGCGGTTGCCGGTCTGGATCCGGATGAAATGGGCATCGGCCCCATTTACGCCATACCCAAGTTGCTTGAACGCTTCAACCTCAGCATGGATGACATCGGCCTGTGGGAACTCAATGAAGCGTTTGCCGTACAGGTCGTTTACTGCCGCGACAAGCTTGGCATTCCCAACGAGTTGCTGAACGTCAACGGTGGCGCCATTTCCATCGGTCACCCCTACGGCATGAGTGGCGCGCGCATGGTTGGTCATGCATTGATCGAGGGCAAACGGCGTGGTGCCAAGTACGTTGTCTGCACCATGTGTGTCGGTGGTGGTATGGGCGCTGCTGGTTTGTTCGAAGTCTACTAGGGATTGATTTGTCCTGGGGGCGGTTTTGAGCCACTCAGACCGCCTCTATTTCAAGTTCGTTCCTGTCTCGTCACGGACAATCCATTAAACTGGTCTGCGGTTTTATTATCGCGCATGATGCTTCACCTGAGTTCGCAAAATCATAAACAACCAAGTTATGCGGCTGCTAATCTTCATCCTGATCGAGCTCATTCTGCTGCCGCTGCAGGTATTGGGTGTCATTATCTACACCTATCGCCTGCGCCGAAACTCTATCCCGCAAAAGATTTCCGGCACGGCAAATGAGCCCTATGGACAAAGGTTGATTCTCCACGCCTCCAGCACCAGGGATGACTCCACTGCCTATGCATTGGCAGGACATCTGCCCGTCTACAATAAACTGGTCCGGTTCCTCATTATAGACACACTCCGACTCGCCTGCGGAATCAGCGGCTACAAAGAGTCTCTTCTTTCGTATCCGGGTCCTCGCCCCTCTACACTAAGTACCTTTATCGTCCACCGCACCGCCTTTTTCGATGATGCAATGAGAGACTCGCTCACGCGACCGGAAGATCCAGCCCGGCAGCTGGTAATACTGGGCGCAGGATATGACACCCGCTGTTATGACTTGCCGAAAGGATTCGATGTGAAGTGTTTCGAAGTAGACATGTCGCCTACCCTCAACGCCAAGATCAGGGGGCTGAAGGCTGCAGGAATCCCTCATGACCATGTCACTTTCGTGGTAACTGATTTCAATCAGCAAACCTGGATGCAGGCCCTGATTGAAGCTGGCTTCGATAACACTCTTCCCACTTTCATACTGTGGGAAGGCGTGTCCATGTACCTTACGGAAGAAGCCGTTCGCGACACTTTAACACTGTTTGCGTCTCTGCCCACAGGTAGTGAGCTTGCTTTTGATTATTTCAGCAAGGAGTTAATCGATTCTGAACCGCCCTATGAAAAAATTGGCATGCGGATGATGAAACAGAGCATAAAATTTTACGAAGAGAAATTAACTTTTGGAATCAGCACGCGCAAGCCGGCACGGGAATATTTGGAACGATTTATCAATAAATGCGGCCTTACACTGAAGAGCTTCGAACATAGCCAGACAGAAGAGCCACCAACCATACCCATGTATTGCTTTGCCTCAATGGTGAAGGTGTCAGGGCAGCGTGTGGAGAGTTCATAAAGAGCAGCAAGAACGATGGTCGCAACGCGAAAACCATCGACAGGATGATCCGCATAATTGTAACCGAAGGACACCTCACTTCAATCGATCAAACTTATTCCCTAAACTTATTCAGCTAACAGGTCTTCACTCGACACCAACACCTTGCCAAGCGCATCTGCCACACCTTTGTGGGTAATCTGACCCCTGTAAACATTCAGTCCGTTACACAGATTTTGATCGGCGGCTATCGCCGCTTCACTGCCCTGCTCAGCCAATGCGATGGCAAATGGCAAGGTAGCGCTAGTCAGCGCAAAGGTGGAAGTGCGAGGCACCGCACCTGGCATATTAGCCACACAGTAGTGGAGGTTGCCATCAACTTCGTAAACCGGATCGGCATGTGTTGTGGCCCTGCTTGTTTCGAAGCAACCACCCTGATCGATGGCCACGTCGACGATTACCGATCCAGGCTGCATGAGCGTGAGCATGTCCCTGGATACCAGCTTCGGCGCCGCGGCTCCGGCTACCAGCACTGCACCTACTACAACATTGGCGGTAGCCAACTGCCGCTCAATTTCTTCCTCGGAAGAGTAGAGCGTATTTACCCGTTGACCGAAAAAGCCTTCCAGCTCACGCATTTTCTCGGCTTTCCGGTCAATAATGACTACTTCTGCACCCAGTCCCACTGCTATCAGGGCGGCATTCTGGCCCACGACTCCACCACCAAGTATCAGCACCTTGCCCGGCGCAACACCAGGCACACCGGCCAGCAATACACCACTTCCGCCCTGGGGCTTTTCGAGGAAATGCGCTGCCGCCTGGATGGACATGCGCCCGGCCACCTCGCTCATGGGAGCCAGCAGCGGTAACCTGCCGCTACTGTCAGTGACGGTCTCATAGGCTATGCAGCAGGCACCCGATCCAATCAGCGCCTCGGTAATCTCCGGGAACGCCGCCAGGTGCAGGTAAGTGAAGATGGTTTGTCCGACTCGAAGCAGCACACACTCTTCCAACTGGGGCTCTTTGACCTTGACGATAAGATCGGCCTCGGCAAACACTTGGTCCCGATGCGCAACGACTGTGGCGCCGGCTTTTTCATAAGCCGTGTCAGACAATCCTACTCCGGCTCCAGCAGCAGACTGTACCAGTACGGTGTGGCCCCGACTGGTCAATTCCCGCACGCCCGCCGGTGTCATGCCAACGCGGTACTCTTCAGTTTTAATCTCTTTAGGAACGCCGACAATCATTACTCTGCTCCTGTTTGCATACCACTTATAAAGTGGCTATTACGGCCTAAGGTTTTAACCATTAACAATATCTCGCCGTCATAGTGAATCAGCGGGTGCGGGACGACCTCTCTCCAGCCTCTCACCTGGTAACCCAATCTATCATAAAGCGATTTAGCGCCACGGTTTTGATCAAAAACAAGCAAACTGAGCTTGTCGAATCCTCTGTTGCGACAGTCCACTTCCGCCTGCGCCATAAGTTGGCTGCCAATCCCCCTGCCACGCCATTCGTCCTTTACCGCTACCCCACATACATAGTAGCTGTCATCTTCTTCAAGCTCGCTATACGGCCTTAAAATCGGATCGCTTTCTTCGTACAGAGGATCCACATGCATGGGGAAGGCCACCAGCATGGCGACAGTCTCAGTGCTTTCTTCACCACCGGCTCCATCCTGCTCAGAGCAGCTCTCCACAATAGTACAGTTTTCGAAACTGAAATTGGTATCGCGCCTGGCATAGCGCCGCCGACCCACTTCGAGCAAATCCTCACCTGGCCTGGCAAGTGTCGTCCAGATGTAATCGGCTACTCCGTCTGAGGATATCTGATACAGCGCCGCAATCTCATCACAGTCCGACTCTCGGGCTGGTCTGAAAATCAGTCTTTCCGTCATGGTCATTCCAGATCTCTGTCAGTTCTCAATTTTTTCAACCGACCACGGGCCTTCTTGTCATCCGTCCTTTTGCGCCGCGATGCGGCGGTAGGGCGGGTGGGCTTCCTGGTTTTTGGCTTTCTCATGGCGCGTATCAGCAGCTCCTCCAGCCGCTCCAGGGCATCTTTACGATTCAGCTCCTGGGACCGATATCTCTGCGCCTTGATAACAACAATTCCCTCCGAAGAAACGCGATGATCACGCAGCGACAGGAGACGTCGCTTGCAGTAATCCGGCAGGCTCGAAGCCTGGCTATCAAAACGCAGGTGGATTGCGGTCGAAACTTTGTTGACGTTCTGTCCACCCGGACCACTGGCTCGAATGGGCTGAATCTCGATTTCATGATCCGGGATATCGTAATCGGCAAGCTTCATAGGAAGGGCTTCTGGTCTACTCCAGGTAAACATTGAAAGAGTCTGGGCACTAATTTAGCGAAATTGTGCCAATTGTACGCCAACTGGCGGCTCTGAGCCTTTTTGAGGCCGTTGATACCTTTTTCTACTGCGTTTGTCCCGTCCCGCAAGACCATTCTTGATTTAGCTCTTAGGTCTGGGTTAATGTCAGCTCTATCCTCGGAATCCAAGGAAGGACGGGACATCCAGAACATCAATTTGCCACGCTGGAAACGAGTACACCCTGTTTCAGCGATATCCTGACAACAGCGCGAGTTAATAAAAATGAATATTCCACTGCCTAAGCTCCTATTATCAACCCTGGCAACAGCTGGCTTGTTGATAGCGTCAACGTTCAGCCATGCTCAGGAACCGGTTCGCATTGCGTTTATGGACCCTCTATCAGGTTCCTTTGCATCCATCGGCACCAGCGGCCTCCGACAGCTTGAATTTGCCGCAGAATATTTCTTCAATTCCAAAGGCGGCATTCTGGACGGCCGGCCGATCGAAATCGTCCCCCTGGACAATAAACAAAGTCCCACAGAAACCCAGCTGCAGTTTCGTCGTGCCGTGAGCGAGGGAATCCAGATAATTTTTCAAGGCAACAGCTCTGCTGTGGCAAATACCTTGAGCTCAACCATTTCGCGGCATAATCGCCGTAATCCAGGGCAGGAAGTGCTGCAGATAAATTACTCGGCTGTCGATCCCATTCTTACTGAAGAAGATTGCAGTTTCTGGCATTTCCGATTCGACGCCCACGCCATCATGAAGCTTGAAGTGTTAACCGACTACATCGCTATGAACGAAGACATTAAAAGTGTCTACATCATTGGTCAGGATTATTCGTTCGGCCAGGTAGTCGCAGATACCTCCATAGCAATGTTGAAGGAAAAGCGCCCCGATATCGAAATAGTAGGCAATGAATTTCACCCCATTGGTCAGGTAAAAGACTTCACTCCCTATGTCACCAAAATAGTCGCCTCTGATGCCGATGCTGTCATTACAGGTAATTTTGGCGCCGACATGGTGTCGCTGGCGCGCTCAATCATCGACTCCGGTCTAAGCACCCCAATCTACACCTTTTACGCCGCCTATGACGGCATTACCGCAACTCTGGGGGAAGATGCCAAGGAACTTGTATACCTGGTGCACAATGAAACATCTAACCCCATTCCGACAGAAGAGCGCAAGGAATTCATCCGCGCGTTCAAAGCAGCCAATCCGGACAAAGACGTCACACAGCCTCGCATCATCAATGCGCTACGCATGATAGTGGAAGCGATCGAAGAAACTGGGAGCACTGACCCCTACGATATAGCTCTGGCACTGGAAGACAGGCGTCACACGACCCTGAGTGGCGAAGAAATCTGGATGCGTGCCGATGATCACCAAATATTCCAATCCCTCCATATTTCTGTGCACACCGACGAAGGTATCGAGTTTGACGCCGACAACTCCGGCTGGGGCCTGTTCAGTGAATTTCATGTGCCCGCGGAAGAAACCATCGCCGAAACCAGCTGCAGGATGCGCCGACCCCGCCGCTAAAGCGCTTCGGTCGACCAGTAAGAAGAGCGCAGAGAACGAGGGACAATGCTAGAAGTCTTTATTTTCGCAACCCTTAACGGGCTGGTAACCGGCCTGTTGCTATTTATGCTGGCCAGTGGCCTCACCCTGATTTTCAGCATGATGGGCGTACTCAATTTTGCCCATGCCAGCTTTTACATGCTCGGCGCCTATTTTGCCTACTCCATCAGCTCCTATCTGGGATTCTGGACCGGTCTGTTGGTGGCGCCAATCGTCGTTGGCGCCTGTGGAGCACTGGTGGAACGCTACGGACTTCGCCATGTACATAAACATGGCCATGTGGCGGAACTGGTATTTACCTTCGGACTCGCTTTCCTGATCGAAGAAATCATACAGTTTCTCTGGGGTCGGGATACCAAAAATTATCAGCAGCCCGACATCCTCGATTTCCCGCTCTTTACACTTTTCGGCCAGGAATTTTCTGCCTACCGCGGTTTTATGATTTTCATCTCCGTGGCGATATTTATCGGCCTCTACTACACGCTTACCCGTAGCCGCATAGGTATCATTATTCAGGCGGCCATTACCCACCCTCATACCGTCGCCAACCTCGGTCACAATGTACCGATGATTTTTATGGGAGTATTTGGCGTGGGATCTGCCCTGGCCGGGCTCGCCGGCGTAATTGCAGGTCCAGTGCTGACCACATTCCCTGGCATGGCTGTGGTTCTGGGCAGCATTGTGTTTGTTATTGTGGTAATTGGTGGACTGGGTTCGCTGGCTGGCGCGTTTGTGGCATCGTTGTTAATCGGACTCCTGCAATCTTATGCAATCGCCTCGGACGTCGGCATGCCGGACCTGCTTGACCTGCTGGGCGTATCGTTTGAACGAAGCCATCCGCTCAACGACCTGTGGACTATGACATTGCCACAAATAGCACCGATCCTGCCATTTCTGCTATTGGTACTGATGCTAATTTTCCGTCCCACCGGGCTCCTGGGCAAACGCGAGGAGTAATTGGATGCTGAAGAAACTCGCACCTTGGATCGGCTTTCTGGCAACCATGATCATACTGCCACAGTTGTTCAGTTCCATTCTGGCGATTTCCATTCTGAACCAGATGGCTATAGCCATCGTGTTCGCCCTCGCCTATAACATGCTGTTAGGCCAGGGCGGGATGCTGTCATTTGGTCACGCTGTCTATTTTGGTCTTGGCGGCTTCATGGCTGTTCACGCGCTGGTCATGATCGAATTCGAAACAGTCTACTTTTCGGTAGTCCTCATTCCACTGATCGGAGGATTGTTTGGTCTACTGGCAGCCATTTTTATCGGCAGCTTCTCTACCCGCAAGGCCGGTACCGTGTTTGCCATGATTTCTCTGGGCATTGGCGAATTGATAGCTGCTTCTTCTTTAATCTTCGCTGACTTCTTTGGTGGCGAAGCCGGCGTAAGCGGCGACCGCACCTTTGGGCCATTGTTCTTTGGTGTCGATTTTGCCCAGGATGTCGAAGTGTATTACCTGGCAACATTCTGGGTTTTTGTGGCTACCGTATTCATGTACCTTTTTACCCAGACCCCGGCAGGACGCATGGCTAATGCGGTGCGCGACAATCCGGAACGGGCAGAGTTCATCGGCTACAGCGCCAGGAAGGTGCGCTTTATTTCGTTTTGTGCATCAGGATTGTTTGCCGGTGTCGCCGGCGGCCTGTTTGCCATGAACTATGAATTCCTGACTGAAGAAAACCTCAATGCAGCCACCTCGGGTAGGGTTCTGTTGATGGCTTACATTGGCGGCCTAGGCTACTTCATCGGGCCCATAATCGGTGCTGTCATCCTTACCCTGATGAACTCGCTGCTCAGCAATTACACCGAACTGTGGATGCTGTATCTGGGCGTCATGTTTGTGCTGACAGTCATGTTCCTGCCACGGGGATTTGCTGGTTTTATCATGATGCACCAGATGGCCTGGCACCATGGCAAATTGAAAAACCTTGCTGTTCCATATCTGATCACCGGCCTTCCGGCGCTTATCTGTTTACTGAGTGCCGTGGCCCTTATTGAGATGACCCACACCCAGGACGAAATGCTCCAATACCTGGGCATGTCACTGAATACTGCCAGTGCTTTTACCTGGATCATGGCCGTAGCCATAACGGCTGGAACCGCCTACGGCACAAGGCGTTCCCTGGGACAACTGAGAATAGCCTGGGAGAACGCCAATGAACCGTTAACAGGGGACAGAGAGTAACCGACATGGCAATTCTTTCCCTGCACGACGTGACCAAGAGCTTTGGTGAGACCAGCATCATTCGAGGGGTTTCCCTGGATATTCAAGTCGGTGAAAAACACGCCATTATTGGGCCAAACGGTGCCGGTAAATCTACATTATTCCACCTGATCAGTGGTCGTTATAACGTGTCATCCGGCACCATCTTCTTCAAAGGCGAAACCATACACAACAAGGCTCCGTACCAGATCGCAAGATTGGGATTGGCAAGAAGCTTCCAGGTAACCAACATTTTCCCGCGAATGAACGTATTCGAGAACATTCGCTGCGCGTTGCTGTGGAGTAATGGATACCGCTATTCTTTTTGGCATTTGCTTGGGCGAGAAGCAAAATTGAACGACAAGGCACGTGCCATCCTGGATGAAATCGGTTTAAGCGACAAAGCCCACTTCCCGGCAACGGAGCTGGCTTATGCCCAACAGCGGGCGCTGGAACTGGGAATCGCCATAGCCGGCGGGGCAGAAATGATCTTACTGGATGAACCGGTCGCGGGCATGAGTCACAGTGAAGCAGAAAACGCCGTGGAACTGATTCGCAGGGTCACTGAAGGCAAAACCCTTGTCATGGTAGAGCACGACATGAACATCGTCTTCGACGTAGCCGACCGAATCAGCGTACTGGTTTACGGCGAGCTGATCGCATCCGACACCCCGGAAAACATCCGCAACAATCCCAGGGTCCAGGAAGCATACCTCGGCGAGGTGGCCACCGATGCTTGAAGTCAACGATCTGCATGCCTATTACGGCAAGAGCCATATTCTCCAGGGAGTCAAATTTAACATTCAACAAGGTGAAATCGTCAGCTTGCTTGGCCGCAATGGGGTTGGCCGCTCCACGACGGTCAAGACCATTATGGGCGAAGTGGAACCCCAAGGCTCGATACGTTACAAGAACAAGGAGATTGCCGGCAAGAAGGCTTTTGAAATTGCCAAGCTGGGAATCGGCTATGTTCCGGAGAACCGCGACATCTTCCCCACGCTCACAGTCCGACAGAACCTTATTCTGGGCCAGAAGTCCACCAGTACCAGCGGCCGCTGGACCATCGAAGAAATTTTCAATATGTTCCCCAATCTGGCAGAACGTGCCGACGTCCATGGCGGGGTACTCAGCGGTGGAGAGCAGCAGATGCTTTGCATGTGTCGCGCCCTGATGGGCGATCCGGAACTGATCATGATCGACGAACCTACCGAAGGACTGGCTCCCAAAGTAGTCGATCAGGTGGGCAAATTGCTGCAGGCAATTGCTGACAGGGGTGTTGCAATCCTGCTGGTAGAGCAGAAGCTCAACATCGCCCTTAAAATCTCCAATCGCCTGTATGTCATGGGCCACGGCAAGGTGGTTTATGAAGGCACACCTGACAGTCTGATGCGGGCTGACGACGTCAGGGCTGAGTGGCTGGAAGTGTAACCAATCCTGACCTTACCGATTTTCTTAGGGTCTGTTGCATGCGCAGCATCTATTACGTAATTTGGGCCTTTGTACTTCATGGTCTACCAGCAACAACAATGAATTATCGAGGCAATCCAGTTAACCCCTTTCCCACCAATTCCAGTTCAACCAACTCCAATCTCCAACTAAATCAAACTATCCCTGGAATACCTGGCCTGCCTTTTTAGGCTGCGGTAATGGAACAGGGCCCGTGGCATGTTGCGAATTTCCCCTCCCAGGTGACGAAACAGTTCCAGGCCATGGACAGCGCGCGCATAAGTTCGGGACAATTCTTCACCACCTCCTCCATAGTCTTGAAGCCTGGTCGGCTCATAGATCAAACGACTTAGTCCTGGAATCAGGTTACGCCAGGCAAGCACGGCACATTCGCGACGCCCTACTTTGACTTGCAGATTTGGTATGCGGGGCGTCCACACCCAATTAATGTTTGTTGTGTGGTGATCTAACGCTGTTACTTCATGAAGCCAATATCTGGGCACAAACAACAGGTCCCCTGGCATTGTGGTAAATTCACAAAAGTCATGACGAGCTGCATCAGGCGAGTATTTTTCTTCGGTCATAGTGTAGGGATGAAACGGATAGAACGGTGGAGGCGTATCCGGAGAAATCAGTGTCCACTGCTTCTTCCCGGTTACCTGCCAATTCAGACCGTGTAAGCTGTTTCCGTCATAGTGGAGCATGGTTCTATGCCCCTTACTTTGCATCCAAAGTCGCAGTGGACGCGCACGAATAACTACGTCGTCGCGGGCCAACACGACCTTTACCAGTTCCGGAACCTCTAGTCGTTGCAGAGTTGTATCCAGCATGGCACCCACAAACCCTGTCCCCGGCCTGACATTTTTATCAGCCAACATATCCTGAACCAGGTTTCCATCCGGCGGAACTACTCCGGTAATTATGACGGGCTTCTCCGAATCGTAGTATTGCTCCAGAAATTCTTGTACCTGAATACGGCCTGCGGCCAACCTCGGAATTTCAAATTGCATGGTGTCTTAAACCTGTATTATCTACTTCGGCGCAGGAAGCGTAACGCTCTGCCGTTCAGCAAAACCTCATCCGTCATTCTTCCCAGCTCTTTTCTTTTATAACGATTCAAAACCTTGATGCTTCTCTGCGTACTTTCCAATTTAAAATCTGGGCTATGATTCAACGCATCTACTCATTGATTCCAAGCAATATCCGAGAAATATTGTCAGCTTTTCTCAGTGGACTCTAATTACCAGTTCACCGAATGGACCGCTCAGCTGACAGTGCTGAAGAAAGAATAGTCGCTGCTTACCTGGGAATCAACGAGAAACGCGCAAGACTTTGCGGGAAATGTTTTCCGGACCATGAATTTTTCCAACAACAATCAGGAAGGGTATAGGTCATTAGAAAAGTGGCTTGAGGAGCATATCCCAGATTGCAACGTAGTAATGATCGAAACGAATTGGGCAACAGATCTTATCCTGGCCCGTCACAAAGAATTTAAGATGCTAACCCGGGTTCAGTATTGCATGGATCTTGAAGACCATCAGCCTAGATGTAATCAAACGATACCGGCTTAGGGATGGGCCATTGACAGCTTCCGCAAACCACAAATAATCTTCCGCTGTTTTCACTCGCCTCTCAAACAGCTCGCGCTCGACAGAATGCGGCATGATCTGGTCGATGGCTCGATCCGTCATTACGCCGCCACAAAGAAACGAACAGGAATCTCTCCTCACAAAGTCCGCCTTCAGAAGAATTAAAGTTCTAGCTAAATAGAATAGTCAATTACAGAAGACAATTGTTTAGTGCCGCAGCTGACGCTATCGATGACGGCCATTTCCAATGCAGCAAAATAGATTACAACTTCGACTCCGTGAAGAGCAGAAACCAGCCAGTTGAGATTTCAAGTGAAAAAACCGAACGACTTTTCGAATCCCCCGCACCCAAAAAGCCCGGCACCCTATTCAGTCGGATGGATAGTGCTTGCGCGCCAGCAGCAAATTCTCAGCTAAATCGGTCACCACCCACTCCTCGGCAATTTTTCCATCTCGAAATTGACTGACAATCATATCTCTCCACAGGATTTCTCGACCTGAGGCTGGAAAACCCTGGTAGGCACACCCCTGTTTACCTTTCATTGTCCGCTGCCAGGCAATTCGCGTTTCAGCTTCCAGCAGGATTTCTACCTCGACCTGAAGACCGGAAAACGCAGCCCGAGTTTTACCGACAACCTCTCGGATTCCATCATGGCCACCTTTTATGTCACGGCCAGTGATATGAGCGACGTAATCAGGTGTAAAATATTGCTCGATAGATTCCATTCGCCCCTGCTCAAACAGCGCAGTATTTGCCTCATGAATTACCGACACCATTGAATCTGCCAATGCCTCTCTCCTTCCGTTAACGCGAATCCATGTCCAGCGCTGGCTGCCAGACAAACGATGATCGACCACCCTCGACTACTGTGTCTGGCTCACCCGTTGAACCCCACCAATTCTCCCGACCGATGGGATTGGCCTGGAGGGCTCTGATTGAACCATCTTGATTATTGATGATCCTGTTGTTGCCCTTGCTACCTAGCGCACCCCCACCCAGGTCGACCGTCGGAGAGTAACCCGTGCTCTGGTCAAGCATTACGAAGCCGTAGCCAGTGGAACCGATCATGTCCGAATTCTCGATCAATAAGGTTGAGCGACTACCGCTATTCTGTGCGTTCTCGGCAATCAGCGAAATAGCGCCACCGGCCTGCTGCGGATTGGCATTGATGACCTGAACATTTCTGATCTCGATGTCGATAATTGAGTTGGAGCCAAAATTGGTCAGCTGAATACTGTCGGTAAGGGTATTTTCAAACACGCTGTCTTCGATAAACAGTTCCAGCCTGCAGCCATCGCACCAGTTTTCCTCTCCGACGGACGGATTGCCCATGATAAAGGCTTCCATGCCCGTATTGGACTGATTGCCAACCTGCTCAGTGTTGTTGTATTGAAACCCCTTGACCAGCAGTGTCTGACTGGAACTCCCCTGCAGAATCGGAAGAATGCTATCGGAATTCCTGTTTCCACGACCCATGTTATCAACTGATGAGTTTAATATAACGGTATTGATGCGACTGTCATGCATGGACTGAATGTGGTACCCACGCCCACCGAGAATACTGAAATCATTGCCCGCAAAAAAGTAATTGCCGAAGCTGTTTCCCTTATGGATGATCTGAATACCACCCATATCCCTGCCATCGCGAAAGACACTGTCACTGATTTCCATATCGCCAACAACACCCGATTTTAAAGCAAGAAAGATGGACCAGACAATCTGATCTGACTCAGCGCTATTGGTGAAGATAGTGTGGTGAATAAACGTACCTGATAGATCGCCACCCCCTGCGACGATGCCGTGGTTCCTGAGGTCGACGAAATGCAAACTGGCAATTTCATTATCCGAAGACAACTGCACGACCGAGCCATTTAGGTCAGCAGATGAATTGGTAACCTGTACCGTTGCAGAGATCGATTCTATCGGCCTGCCACGCTGATCGGCTCCCAGCAGCCTTTGGCCGGGCTTTAGGCGAATAGACCCATCGTGAAATGAGCCTGGACCGCCGCTCATCAGGTAGATGGTGTCATCTTCTAAGGCGACAGCCGCAACCTGACTCAGAGTATTGAATGGGCTGGTCGGCGACCCCTCTCCTGTGGACGGTGCTGTGCTGGAAACATAGTACTCTGCAGCCATCAGCGAAGTTGATTCGACAAACATCACTACCATCGCAAGGAATCTGCTGATTTTTATTCTCCCCACCTTGGACGATACCAGTAATTTATACCGATAACAGGAGCACAGCCTTCTGATTGTCACTCACTTCAGTTTCTATCAACTACCACCAATTACTATCAGCGGGCAGCTGCTTCGCGTGCTTCCCTCGCCCGACCGGCACTCAGGATGTTTTTGATCGCATGGTTACCCTCGTGACATGCATACTCGTACATCACGTAATCCGGGTCATTAGTCAATGGCATGGAGATGGTGAAAGGCTGGGTGTATATCTCCGGATCGGTTACCCTGACCTCCCAGATGATCGTCTCTTCACTGATCCGCGTGAAACGCTCCTCGACATGAAGATCTTCGGTTACCGGCACCCCTTTAAGGCGAGCTCCTGCCGTGCTGTTGGCGATCATGCCTTTATCATTGAAATTGGTGGTTTCGATGACCAGGGTTTCACCTTCCCAGCGGGCAACCGAATCACCCATCCACAGCTTGATCCGTTCATCGATGTGTTCGGATTTGTTCAGTGGTATGACACGAACATCGTGGATCATCTCATAAACGATGGTGACCGTATCCGGTGTTTGAATGATGCGATAAGCGTTATTGTAGCCTGCAGGAAGCATTGAGCCTGGCACACCACGGGTAATACAGCGATCCCAGACCGTATGGTATATGTAGTCATCTTCGACATGCTCGAAAAAATAGTCCCGAACCTGCAATGCCGATTCCCTGATTGGTGCGCGACCAGTAGGTGGATCGACGATGAGGGAAGTCTGGCCGGTTGAAAGAACCGTGTCACCGGAGTCCAGCCAGATTTGGTTATAGCCACCGACGTTCCCCCCGGCAGCAACTTCGATATTGTTGTCCGCCTCGATCCGTCGCTCCGCCGTGCGAGCCTCCATCGCGCGGACCTCGTCATCGGTAAGAAAGGCTCTGTCCGCTAATGACGCAGGGCGCTCCATGGGAGTGATGGTGGCGTTGGTCCAGACTCCTTGCAGGTCCGGCTGACCATCCGGGGTACGACCATTGATCCAGCTATCCTGGGCCAGCGCAGTATTTGACGCCGCCAAAATTAGAGAGACCAGAGAGAACAGGCTGATTTTCGAAATGTTTGACATATAGACCTCCCTTAACGTGAGAGTGTTATTGTGTCAAAAACCTTACCACAACATCCAGGAAATGGCACGGTTGAAATCGCACCCGACAGACTCCCGTAGCGCATATCCGTAATTAGTCAGAGGTTCCCTAGTTGGCTTCTGATTCCTGAGCCAATCGTTCTTCAACCCGGGCGCCACGGAGAATATTGGTCATGCCATAGTTGCCCTCGTGACAGGCGTATTCATAGATCTGACCAGCCACTTTGGTCATAGGCACTACTGCCGTAACCGAATCTTTGAATGTGAGCGGATCATCGATGGTCCATTCGTAGTTAACCGTATACGGGTCAATTCGAGAAAATCGTTCAGTCAATATCTTATCCGCTGAGGTCCCGATTCCGTCAAAGCTCTGCGACAGACCGTTGAAGTTACGCGTTTCAACCACCAGGGTATCGCCATCCCAATACCCTCTGGAATCGCCAGTCCACAGCTTGATATTGTCATCCAGCGCCGGCCGCTCCCCAACAGGCACAATGCGCGCATCGTGAATCATCTCCATCAGAATAACTGCATGATCGCGATTCTGAATAATCTGCAGATTATTGTTGTACAGACTTGGCATAAAAGGTGGGCCGGCATTAAAGCCAACGATACAGCGTTCCGACAAACCTCGATCTTCCGGACCATCCTTGCCAATGCCTCCAACGGCAAACCTGACCGGCCGAACTCCCGACACATCCGGCCCCAGTCCACCGGCAATTAATTCGACGCCGTCGATTGTCTCTGGCAGACGACCGTCCTCTGGATAGACGATATGAGAGGTACGAATCTGATCGGTGATACCGGCACTTTCTACCCAGAAATCGTTGTAACCGCCCGGATTACTCCCGTTTTCCAACCCGGGCACAGCCTGATCGGATGCGGCGTCTCTTTGTGCCAGCTGGGCACGTAGCTGCTCTACTTCATCGTTTGTCAGAAATTCCCTGTTGCCATATTGGGCCGGTCGCTGCATTGGCACATTGGATGAAAAGTTCCAGACCCCCTGCAAATCCGGATGACCCCATTCAGTACGTGGAGCCAGGTAGGTATCCTGCGCTAGCGCCGGCAGGGCCAGTAAACAGACAGACAGAACAAGCGGCTTCATTCTTGAGATTTTCATTGCGCCTCCCGAAGTAGGCAAATAGTGACAGTGGAAAACTCTAACACAGTAAACCGGTACTGGAACAGGGCTGGTTTACTGTGCACTTCAATATACCGCCTCGTCGTTTCACGTTCAGGTTCACCTTGAAATTCCTTCTTAACAGGGCGTAAGCTATCGGGAAAACCTTTTGGCTGGAGCAAGATCATGAAAAACATGTATCTGATCGTGTTTCTAATTTTTTCGCAGCTCGCCATTGCCCAGAATCTGCAGCAGCAGGATCCTGCTGACCAACCTGCCCAGAACAACCAGCCATCCCAGGAAGTCATGCTTCCGCAGCAAATTCTGGAAGAGATCACCGTGCGCGGCAACCAGACATTCATATCGATACGCAACCAGATTGAACGGGCCGAAGACAACATGTACACCCTGTTCAATGAGCTCAACAGCAACGATGATTTCGACATTTTCTGTCGCAATCGTAATCGGAGCTCTCACATTGCCCAGCGGGAGTGCGAACCCATGTTCCTGACCAAAGCCAGGCGGGCAAATTCCGTGTTTGCGTTGAGAGCGATGCGGGACGGATTCTCCGCTACCGAGGGTTTTTCCGGCGCTGCCGGTGATTTCTCTGCAGCGAACGGATCTCCCATGTTTCAGTTTGGCCTTGACATGATCATGTCTGAAAGCGCTCTTGCGGATGGTGAAATGAGCAAATTCGAAGCACTACAGGCAGAGATGCTGCGGATTGCCAGTGAGAATCCCGAGTACCTGGAAGCACTTATGCAGGTAGGTAAACTGAAACAGCTATTAAGTGATGAACGGATTAAAAAGTTCGGCGTTCCCTGACAGCACGCGGAATACGCCCGCAGCTGGCACGATCTATCGTTAGTGCATTTTATTCTCAGTGGGGCTCTCGAAAAGCAGCCGCAGCTCGCTTTCCTCAAAGTGGTACTGTTTGCCACAAAATTCGCAGCCAATTTCTACCGCGCCCTGCTCGGCGAGTATATCCATTATCTCTTCTTCACCAATGGCATGGAGAGCGCGTGCTGTACGTTCCCGTGAACAACTGCATTGATAGGACACGTGTCGAGGCGGAAACAGTTTTACCTGGTGCTGGTGAAACAAACGGTACAGAACTTGTTCGCTATCAAGATTTAATAGCTCCTCGTCAGAAAGCGTTGTCGCCAATTGCGTGATTGCACTCCACTCCTCAGCACGACTGTCAGGGTCAGTTACCAGTTGAGCCGGCAATTGTTGTAGCAAAAACCCGGCACAACCTTGCTCATCCGCTACCAGGAGAAAGTGGCCTGCAAGTTGTTCCGATCGGGCAAAATATTCTTCCAGGCAGGCAGAAAGACTATCGCGCTCCAGCGGCACTATGCCCTGATAGGGCTCGCCACCCGGGGGCTCGATTGTTATCGCCAGGGTACCGGAACTCAGTAATTCATTGAAGTTGTCAGAAGTTGGCTCCGCCTCATAGCGGGCAATCCCTCGCACATGAAGCTCGTTGGTACATTCCGCCATGATTAGTGGCACCTGCCCTTCACTGCGGACCTGTAACACCAGTCGCCCGTCAAATTTCACGGTCGTACTCAACAATACTGAAGCAGCAAGAAATTCGCCCAGCAAGTTACGCACCGCTTGCGGATACTCCTTGTTTGTCAGAATTTCCGTAAAACTTCTATTCAGCCTCACCACTTCGCCTCGTATATCGAGTCCCGAAAAGATAAAGCGCTGACAGCTATCATCCTGATTCATAATTTATCCAACTTTCGATTTCATTTTTAGCGCACAGGCATAGTTTACAACATTCCCGATCAGCTTGAGGCCAGCATTCCCCTCCAGTGTCAGGATTGATTCCGGATGGAACTGCACCGCCATCAGGGGCAGCAAATCATGTTCAATTGCCATAGGTATACCGTCTGCGCTGGTGGCAGTCACTCGCAGGCAGGAAGGGACTCTGCCGGCATAGAGTGAATGGTAACGACCTGCTTCAAGCTGATCACCCAGGCCACTTAATTGAACCCCACCATGGGCATTGATCAGTGTTGATTTACCGTGCATGGGATACTCTAAAGTTGCCAGTTCGCCACCAAAAAACTCCACCAGCCCCTGCAGTCCCAGACAAACACCAAATACGGGTAGCTTTTTCCGCACACACAGTTCGATTGTGCGATCCATGGCAAAGTTGCCGGGGCGCGCCGGCCCCGGTGACAGGATGACCAGGTCATAGTGGTTGGATTGCAACGCCTTCCTGGCCAGTTCTGGACGCAAAGTGGTGAGTTCAACACCGAACTGCCGGAAATAGCTAGCCAGATTGTGTACAAACGAGTCCTGGTGATCGATCATCAGCACTCGTAAGCCACCCTGCTCCCGGAGGTGCGCACGCACATTCTGCCTGAATGGATCATCCTGCTGCATATTCGTCACTTTTGCGCCTTTTACAGAATCCAACAGGGCCGACGCTTTTAACTGAGTCTCTGCTTCTTCGCTATCTGGATCTGAATCAATCAGCAAAGTTGCACCGGCACGTACTTCCGCAATACCGTCCTTAATTCGCATGGTGCGAAGGGTCAAGCCGGTGTTTAGGTTGCCATTGAATCCAATAAAACCCATGGCGCCTCCATACCAACGTCGGGGTGATTTTTCATGCTGCTCGATAAACTGCATGGCTGCATGCTTGGGTGCACCTGTGACTGTTACTGCCCAGGTGTGAGCCAGAAAACCGTCCAGGGCATCGAAATCCTGAGCCAGTGTTCCCGAGATGTGGTCCACCGTATGGATAAGGCGTGAATACAATTCTATCTGGCGACGACCAACTACATTGACACTGCCAGGCTCACATACCCGCGCCTTGTCATTGCGATCCACGTCGGTACACATGGAAAGCTCCGATTCGTCCTTGACGGAATTCAGTAGCTTGCGGATTTGTGCAGCATCGCCAATGGCGTCTTCGCCACGCTTGATGGTTCCGGAAATCGGGCAGGTCTCGATACGCTGACCATCAACCCGAACGAACATTTCTGGTGACGCCGCAACCAGATACTCCTGCTCACCGAGATTTATCAACGCACCGTAGGGTGCCGGGTTACTCTCTTTCAGGCGCTGAAAGACTTCGGACGGGGAATCCTGACAGGGCTCGTAAAAAACCTGGCCGGGAACAACTTCAAACAGGTTGCCATGGCGGAATTCTTCCCGAGCGCGCCGAACACTGCCGGCGTATTCCCCCGGCTGGTGATCGCCAGACTTGTTACAGTGAATAGCTGGCGCATAGGATTCAGTGACTCCTCTCCTGCGCAGGCCGCCGGTAGTTTCAGAAAGCTTCGACGACTCCCAGCTCCGACATACAAACTCATAATTGTGGCAAATGGTATCTCCCGACTGGTGATCTGTTACCAGGATCTGATCCGGCAGATACAGGACCAGGTCGCGATGATCTTCTCCCCTTTGCTGAAAACGTTGCACGTCTTCGAACTGAAATCCCAGATCGTATCCAAACGCTCCATACAAACCCAGGTAGGCATCACACTCCGAACCGAACAAATCAATGAGTGAACGCAGCACAGAAAATACTGAAGGCTGACGGCTGCGCTGCTCTTCAGAAAATGCCACATCGGGCTGCCGTATTACAAGAGTGATATTGTTAGCGTCATGAGTGATGGAGAGCAGATCAGCGTGCTCCTTCAGCCCGTGGTATAGAGCAGGAAGCAGGATTTCGCCGCGCCGGTTCAAGGCCGCAATAGTGCAATCCCGGTTATAGGCTGTCAGCTGCAGCGGTGGATTTACGAATCCGATATCCCAGCGCGTATAGCGACCAGGGTACTCGTAAGACGAGGACAGCAGCAATCCGCGTTGATCATCCAACTGCCGGGCCAGCTTCTTCATGGCATCGGCATAGCTTTCAACAACACTGGAACGGTGTACTTCCACACCGCCACGGGTCCGGTATCGAGAATGTTTGATGGCTTTCATTGTCAGGCTCTCCACATTGACCTGGGAGCCCGTTAGACTGGTGACAAACCTGAAATTACTATGTGCAATAGGCCGCCACAGACAACGGGCGGCCAGAGAAGGAATCAGTGATTTTTCAACTGGTGGCCCGGGGTGCGGAACCACCAAAAATAAGCTTGCTTGGTCATAGTGGGCGCGATAATGCGTGATAAGGAATGTTCAGTCAAGCAGGAATTTCACAGTTTGCCGAGTCAATTGGCGAGAGTCAGGGCGATTTCTGCAATGCGCCGACCCAGGCGGCGGGCGTCCTCTACCTCTGTTTCGGAGAATTCATCCGGCGTTCCTGGATCGGTTGCTGCGGCCCCCGGCATTGCGTAGCCGTTCTGACCGTCGCCGTAAGCAGGCCCGGCGACCATCATTCCGGTATTGATCATCGCCAGCAGTAAAGAAACAATTACATGCTCCTTGCCTCCTCCGGATCCACCACCGGTAGCGAATGCTCCACCGACTTTACCACCCAGGAAAACACTGTCGTGTTCCAGCCCAATGCTGTCGATGAAGGTTTTCATAGGGCCAGCCATATTCGCATAATAGGTAGGTGAACCCAGTATGATGCCTTCGGCCTGGCGCAGATCGTCCATAGTGACCGCTTCGATCGGCTTGAGAGTGACATTGACCCCTTCGATTTCACCAGCTCCACGGGCTACGACCTGCGCCAGGCTCTGGGTAGTTCCAGTCACGGTGTAGTACGCAATCAATACGTCGGCAGAAAACGCCTGCGAATCTCCCCGCTGCCCCAAAGACAAACCTGGGAATGCCAATATTCCTAACAAAAAAACCGGGACAACCAATCTCATGTCGTTTTACTCAACTCTCAGCCACCTTTTCATCTCATCGGCGCATCTCATCGGCACATTCTCGCCAGCTTAAACTCGTCGACACGCAATACAGCCAGCTACAAATGCATACTCAACACCAAAGCACCCACTACTGCTCTGCATTCACTTCATCGGTGCGTGCGCCGGCCAATATACCAACCATTCCGTAATTTCCTTCATGGCAGGCGTACTCATAAATGGGCTCATCGATTTTCGAAAGTGGATACTCGCCGGTGAATGTACCGGCAAACAAAGTTGAATCATCCACTGTGAATCCGTAAATCAACTTGTAGTCTGATGCACGGTGAAATGTTTCAGTAACCGTCAGATTTTCCACGGGCAATCCGCGCAGGCGGTGCCAGGAATTGAAATATTTGGTTTCTACAACCAGCGTATCCCCTTCCCAACGCCCGATGCTGTCACCCATCCATTTACGATGCTGCTCAGCAGCAGGATTTCGCTCATCGGCAATCCTGACGATACGGGCATCATGAACCATCTCTGCGATGATGACTACGTATCCTGGTGATTGCACAAACTGCAGGTGACTGTTATAGATGATCGGACTCATGACCGGACCGGACAAATTGCCAAACGCGACCAGACACCGTTCGCCCAGGCTCCTGCCCTCGGGACCGTTGCTGGTCCTGCCGCGAGTGCCCTGATCATCCCGTCGCTGCTCTTCCAGGCGACCCAACATCTCGGCCTGCAATGGCGGAAGCCGCCCATTGGGCGGATCAATAATAGCGGACGTGCGAAATTCACCATTGATGGTAGGAATAAACTGGGCATCATCACGCCAGAACAGATCATAGTTGCCTATCGGTGGCAGAGAATCAGCCACCTCAGGCGGAGGCCGATTCGGGTCCAGCGGCTCATTATCGGCGTCGAATCGCTGTTGCTCACTGCGCTCGATGGCCAGCGCTTCCTGTTCAGTATAGGCACGCTTCTCACCAAGCTCCGCAGGCCGCTCAAAAGGAATTATCGAGGCATGCTTCCAAACCGCTCGCAGATCAGGGACACCCCACTCAGTGCGAGGCACCTGATAATCCTGCGCCAGTGAGTGGCCAGTCAGCACTGTCGCGTACAAACCAACCAGAATGGTACTCTTGATTTTCATTGCTTTTCTCTCCATTCAACAAGTAAACCGCCGAAGTGGGCTAATAGTCAAGGACGACAGGGCGGAATCCTCTCAGGTTGATACCAGAGGACGCTTCCTCTATGCTCGGGCAGTCTGCGCACAAGCAAGAAGAACAATGAATAACGACAAACATGAATAACTCTCTACCCCTTGCCGGCGTCCAGGTCATTTCCATTGAACACGCGATCGCAGCACCTTTGTGCACCCGTCAACTGGCTGAACTGGGGGCCCGGGTCATAAAGATAGAGCGCCGCTTGTCTGGCGACTTTGCAAGGGTTTATGACTCGCGAGTAAAGGGTCTGTCGTCACACTTCGTCTGGACCAATCGAGGCAAGGAAAGCCTGACACTGGACCTCAAGAAACAGTTTGCCCAGAATATACTTCACAGACTGCTGGAAAATACCGACGTATTGGTTCAGAACCTGGCACCTTCCGCAGCTGTCCGCATGGGGCTTGCCTTTGAGGATCTCCACGAACCGTACCCTGGGTTGATCGTCTGCAACATATCCGGTTATGGTAATTCCGGACCCTATGCAGACAAGAAAGCCTACGACCTGATGGTTCAGGCGGAAGCGGGATTTTTATCGGTAACCGGTACGCCTGAGCTGATGGCAAAAAGCGGCATCTCCATTGCGGATATCGCCGCCGGCATGCAAGCCCAGGCCGCCATACTGGCAGCTTTGGTGAAACGATCAAAATCCGGTATTGGCAGCAAAATCGATATATCCATGCTGGAAGCCATGGTGGAATGGATGGGATTTCCACTTTACTACGCCTATGATGGTGCTCAGCCTCCGGCTCGCACCGGCACGGACCACGCCAGCATCTATCCCTACGGAGCATTTGAAACTGGCGACGGCAAAGTAGTAATGGTAGGCCTGCAGAACGAACGAGAATGGCAGGTATTCTGCAGCGATGTGCTGGATCAACCCGAACTGGCAACCGACGAACGCTTTTCCACCAACATGTTGCGATCAAATAATCGGGATCAACTTAAACAGCTGATCCAGCAAGAGTTTGCCCTGCTCACCGCCGAGCAACTGGTCGCCAAGCTGGACCAGGCTAAAATAGCCTGTGCCAATGTCAACGACATGGCGGCAGTATGGAACCATCCCCAGCTGCATGCACTACAGCGCATTGTGGAAATAGATACTCCAAACGGCCCGGTAAAAAGCTTTCGATCACCTGGCAACAACAACAGTTACCAGGGCCAGTCCGGTAAGGTGCCGGATATTGGCGAACACTCTGACTCGATCCTTGCGGAACTGGGATTTGAAGACAATGAAATCGCGCATCTGAAAACTGAAGAAGTAATTTAGCCAGCACTTATGGCTAACTCTATTTTACCCAATCATGTCGGAGGTACCTGTGGCAGAGACTGATGATAATAATCCTGAAGCTGCCAGCGAAAAGGAAAATACCTGGCCAATAAACCGAATTGGCCTGGTATTAGGGCCAGCTGTCTTTCTATTGGTACTGCTGTTTGTCGATCTGGATCCTGCCAATCCGCTGGTTACCCGTATGGCAGCCGTGGTGGTGCTGATGGCAATCTGGTGGATGACTGAAGCCATCCCCTTGCCGGCCACGGCACTACTACCGATAGTGTTGTTTCCGACGCTAGGCATCATGCGTGCCAGGGAAATTCCAGCTGGCAGCCAGCTCAGTATCGATTCCGATGCCTCGGCAGTCTCTCCTGGCAGTCTGGACATTTTCTTTCCCAATGTCGCTGATCAGTACATGGACTGGATTATTCTGTTGTTCATGGGCGGCTTCATCATTGCCCTGGCGGTGGAAAAATGGAATCTGCACAAGCGAATTGCGCTCAACATTCTCCGCGTTATCGGCGGCCAGCCTCATCGGCTGGTGCTGGGCTTTATGGTCGCAACAGGCTTTCTTTCCATGTGGCTATCGAACACAGCAACTGCCTTGATGATGATGCCCATGGGCATGTCACTGGTGCTGCTATATGAAGAGCTAAATGCAGGGATCAAGGCCAGTGGCGGCACGATAGATGCCAGATCTGAGAATTTCTCCCTGACTTTACTTCTGGGTATTGCCTACTCGGCCTCTATTGGTGGTTTCGCCACCTTGATAGGTACACCGCCAAATGGTGTATTGGTAACGCAAATGGGGCAACTGTTCCCCGAGGCGCCAGAAATCACTTTTTCCGGCTGGTTCATTTTCGCCTTGCCATTGAGCATCACTTACCTGGTTATTGCCTGGTTGTGGCTGACCCGGTTTATATTCCCGCTGCCGCCCACCACCCCTTTCAGTGGAGAGGACTTTATCAATCGCGAAATTGCCAAACTGGGTCCGATGAGCAACGAAGAAAAGAAGGTAGCTATTGTGTTTGGCAGCGCTGCATTCCTGTGGATTACTCGCAAGGAAAGACTGTTTGGCGCCGACGTGGATATTTTCGGCTGGAGTTACTACCTGGACCGATTTCTGACAGCCATCGGCAGTCCGGAAGTGGGTTACATGATCGACGACAGCACTGTATCTATCACAATGGCCCTGACTCTGTTCCTGATTCCCGCCAGCAAGGCAGTGGGGGGGCGCCTGCTGGACTGGGAGGACATGAAGAAACTTCCCTGGGGGATTCTGCTTATCTTCGGAGGTGGGCTTGCGATTGCCAAAGGATTTGGCACGTCGGGCCTGTCCGATTATATCGCCGGGCAGTTGCAGGCTCTGTTGGGAGAAGCAAACCCACTGGTAATCGTAGTCAGCACGGTTGGATTCATTACCGGCCTGACTGAAGTGTCATCCAACACCGCGACCATCTCCCTCGCTGTTCCCATCATGGCCAGTCTGGCCCAAGCCATCGAAGCCCATCCGCTACTGTTGCTGATACCAACCACTCTAGCGGCATCCTGCGCCTTCATGCTGCCTGTCTCTACGCCGCCAAACGCTATCATATTCGGCTCGGGAAGGGTGCCTATCAGAAAAATGGTGATAGCCGGGATATGGCTGGACCTGTTGTCAGTACTGCTGCTGACAGGCTTCGTCTACACGCTGGGTCATCTGACCTTTGGGGTGCTGGGAGAATTTCCGGCCTGGGCAATACCGTAAGGGGGGCCAGCCCCCTGCCGGTATCGCCCAATTTAGATACTGGCTGCGCTGGTATCGAATTCCGGGTAAATGTCCTCGTCGTCCGAATTGCCAGCCTCTGCTTTAGCAGCGACTTCGACTTCGGTGTTTTCGACCTGTTCGTTACCTGAGTTTTCTATCATTTCTGCGGCTTCGGGAACCCAATGCTCGGTTTCCTCAGTCTCCAGCTTGATTGCATATTCGGCCTGGATTTGAGCCAGAGTCTCGGTCAGCATCTGTGCCGATACCCTGGTTCCTTCAAGCATTCCTATCGCAAGCATGAGAGACTTCAAGTTCGCCTGGCAGTCACTGATTTCCTGCGTGACAGATGCTCGCAGAGCATCCGCCTGGTGCTGGATCATGGTGATGAACTGCTGCTGATAGAGATCCAGAACTTCGCTGATATAGCGTCGTTGCAACTCAGGCAGCTGCTCTCTAATCTGGCTGCTGACCTGTTCTTTCAGGAACTCCTCAGCATCGCCGGTCAGTCGCTTGCGCTTCTTACCTGCTGGAATTTGTTTGTCGCCTTCGACGCCGAAGAACTTTTCGCAGACCTTGGCACGTTTGCGGAACAGCACCATATCGATCAGGGAACGCTTCAACGGAACCTCATCCTGCGCCAATGTCAGCTCAGGCACACTCACCTGGACCTCTTGACCCAGACCTTGCAGTAAAGGCGGCAAATGCTCTTCAATTTGCAGCCCGGCCTGATGCAGTCGGCCCATCTGGAACATATTGAGGCGTGCGCCGCCTGAATAACCACCAAGCAGTGCCCCGATGTGCTCCAGAATCCTGTTTGCTTCCCGACGCGTTTCATTGGCAACAATTATCTTCAGATGTCTGTCAATCAGTTCCTGCCAGCAACCGTCAGTCTGCTGCCAGGCAGCATATCCAAGTCCCAGAGAACTAATCAGTTGCGTATGATCTTCTTCCAGCGCCTTCAGCAAGCGCTTCTTTTCCTCTTCCAGGTGCCAGAACACCCCAGACCAGTCCATATCCTTCAATTTGGCTATGGCTTCCAGCTGTTTATGCTTGTTGGCAATGGTGGTGCGCAAGTCAGCACAGGATTCCAGCAGCTTTTCGGCGGCATAGCTGTCTGCAAGCTCCACCGTTCTTTGACTCAGTTCGTCAGCCATTCGCAGGCTATCCGCCATGAAATCCTGAATGTACTGGCTGCTGTTGAGGTAATTGGTAAGATCAGTCAGGAAAAGGTCAAAGCTATTGTCATTCTCGGTCTTTGACTCGGCTCCAGCTTCTTCCCAGAACTCGTCCGACCATTCATAGTCGGAGGCGTGATCAGCATCTTCTTGATCAGCACCAGCCAGACGCTTGGAAGCGGCACTCAACAGGTCAATGGGATAAATGATTAATCTTTCGTCGTCGATTGCCTGCCTGATCTTGGCACTCGTCGATAGTGATTTGAAAGCTTCAATCACTTCGCCAGGCTCGCTACTTTCGAGGCTGACAGAAAGGCTGCCATCAGCCTGCAAGTCCTGCTTTGATTTGTCGATGTTCGCGACCAGGAAAATCCGATTGAAACTGTTCAACAAATCTTCAAACTCTTCGAACACCTTCTCAAAAAACAGGTTGTCGCCCTTCACTACGAAAATCGCACAGGCCGCGGTATTGCGGAATTCCCGAGTAACCTGCTCGTAGCCCAGCTTCATGCGGCTATACAGTCCCGGTGTATCGATAAGCACGGTACCCGAACTCGCCAGAGCCTGCGCGGGCACTTCCACATTCAGTCGTTTGATCGCCTCAGGATAGTGAATTGTTGGATCGAATTCCTGGTCCGTTCGCTCAACTTCCAGGATAGCGTCAGCCAGACGTTTGTGTTCCTGCTGAATTTCAGCACACATGCGGCTGCCGTCACTGAACTCTCGCGTATCGCCCCTATAGTCCGTTGCCAGATAGCGCGGCTGATCGCCGTTTTTGACATAAACCAGCGCTGGATATGCCGGCAGGCTTGAGACTTCACTGACATAGGCACGGCTGATCGCGTTCATCAGAGTAGACTTGCCACTTTTCAAGGGCCCAAGAATCAGCAGATAGGCCTGTTGATTCTCAACCCGCTCCTGCAAGGATGAGTAGCGATAATGAACATCCCGTAGTGCTGACCTGATTTCGGTGAGGCACTCCAGATCAATTTGACCCATCGACCCTGACAGCGTGCTGATAACACGATCCAGCCTGGCCCCGAAGGGCACAAGTTGCCGGGCGAAGGACTCACAAAACTTCTGTGCTTCTGTTTGCAACAGAACTGCCCTCTTGTAAGAAAAATTGGAGGTGCGACCACAAATGCGTGGCTCTTTTTCGACCTACTAGAACGTGTATCGACAGTCTTGCGGAGAATTAAAAGGTCTTTAGCAAAATATCTTTGCTAAATTGCGGTTATAAGGGAAGCAGTGACCTCAGTCGGGAACTGCACAATAGAAATTTTCCGCCTGATCGGTGCTGCCACTGCCATCGTAGACTGCCACCTTCGGATAGGCGCACAGCGGGCGAGTGCGGGTAGTTTCGCCATTTTGGGCCTTGGAAGCGATGATGGACTCGGGCGCCTGCCCACGCTCGACCCAGTTTTCAAGGGCGTTGAGTGCATCAAAGCGATCCGGGCCAGGCCCACCAGCGCAGTGTGCCATGCCTGGGACCATGAACAGACGATAGAATTCCTGAGTACTTTCAAGCGCTTGGGTCCGATCCCCAGAGCCGATTTCGGTCTGGATAAAGTCCACTACTTTATTGTAGTAATTGATCGATGCCAGCGGAGAAATGTCCGGATCGCTCCAGCCATGGTACACAATCAGCTTCGAGCCGTTGTCCCGCATTGGCGTCAGATCCGGATCGACGGCGTCAACGGCGGGACCCACCTTTCTGAGCGCGTATTCCAGATCGGCATCGTAATTGAAAGTCGTAAAATCCCAGTCAGGATTGTCAAACACGAACCAACGAAAGAATCCTTCTCCACCCAGCCAATGAAGAGACCTGAAAGGTTCCCGCCCGGTAACCCAGGTTGACCAGCCACCAGGAGCAGCCTCGCCTCCGGGTACCAGCCCTGGATAGATCAATTCGCCTTTTGAGTTCCTGACCCCTGACCAGATCTTCTCTACGGCACTTACCTGTCTGGTAGTCAGGCAGGAATTACTGTCGGATCCCGCCGGGCAGGTCAGCGAAGCTGGTTCAAAATTGCAGGCCAGCGGGTTCATCAAAATGCCATCTTCAATGCCATCGAGCGCATCGCAGGCATTGTTAACCGCGCCACCTAATGTCTTAAGCTTGGCTGGCGGTATCCAGGCTTCCTGATCAGCCAGCATGGCCTGTGAATACCAAAGGTGTGCACCGGCATAAAACCGGGTCCAGTCGTTAGCCGGATCGCCAGCGATGATTCCATCAAAATCGTCCGGGTAACGCTGCGCCTCCATCAAACCCTGCTGGCCGCCCTTGGAGCAACCAACATAGTAGGAATATTCCGGAGGGTTCCTGTAGAGCGCGTTTACTACCCGCTTTCCATTAACCGTGGTGAGGTGAAGCGCACGGTGACCGAAGTCTTCAATGAGATCCGGCCGGCCCGACGCCCAGGATGCGTCGAAGGAAATGGGTCCTGCCTTGTGTCCGGTATCGGTACTGGCCGTAGCGTAGTTACGCTGCAGCGCGCGCGCCATGGCAGCATAGCTGATTGTGCCCGCCATGCCGCCGTTACCGACTACCTGAAACTTGCCGTTCCAGTCAGACAACGGCAGCCAGACTTCGAAGTTGACGGCTGGCCTGGTCACTCCCACCAGCCGACAAAAAGCTGGCGTCTCCAACTGGTTGTCATTGCCGGGTGGGGCGAAGCTGTTGGCAGCCACGACATCTGCAGACACTACCCGAGTGTTCGAAAGCACAAGCTCATTGAGTTGTCGGCATGATTGCGCGAGACTTGGCGTCTGCGCACTTACCAAAGCTGGCAGAAAAAGAGCGAGTCCGAGCACAATCGGCTGCACGAACCTGATAACCGTCTTCACTCCCTTTTCCTCTTTTTTTGTCTTTTGTTTTCTATCTTCTATCTTGCTGTCTTTTCTTTTGGGAATCTCGGTCAACAACGGAACTCACAGTCAAAAATCGATATTAGCCAACGTTTTTGAGAATTCAGAACATGCGATTGTGACTAATCGATATAGGCTTGTTTGACAACGCGCAAAGCCTTACGTACTCCCCTGGCCATAGCCTTGGCAGAAATGGTTGCGCGTGCGATGCCATCCAGATCGCTGTCCACCTGGAATCGGTCTGCGCCGGTTTTGCCAACAAACTGTTCTTCAAACCCCCAGGAAAAGAAGTCGCCGATTGTGTAGCGCAGCGATTCTTTGTAATAGACTACTTTGACGCCAGTGATGTTACCTTCCAGGTCGATTCCCACCAGCGTATCAATCGGACCGTTATAACCCACAGGTTCCGGTGGCACATCAGGTGTGACAAAGGCATAACCAATCAGCGTCTGGTCACCATTGGATTCTTTGCGATAGGCCTTGTAAACGGGCGGCTCACCTTCCTTTTCAGAAAAATTATCCGCCCCGGGTACTACACGCTTCAACAGTCGTAGTGAAGTGTGATCCTTGTTCGCTGCCTCGATACCGTAGAACGTATCAGGCCCGTGGACAAGAGAGGCCACGAACTGGTCTGGCCCATCAGATACCACAAGTAAAAGCACCAGGCTGACACCCACTACGAGCCGTAACAATGCTCTGGATAGTAATTGCTGCATAGCTAAATACACGCTTTTAACATCTATTTCGACAACAAACCGTGTCATTATAGACCATAATTTGACCCGCCCGGTCCTCTCTTTCGGCTTCTGCTACAAACTGTCAATCATTGTTACGATTACCCACTATGGTGGTGATCAGCCTGCGTATAACAGGCTATAACCGTATTCCTGCGCTCGGGTCAGGGCCATCACGCCGGCTGAGACAAAACGACCTGGAATCGCGTTGTTGGTAAACTCAGTATAAATCTCCCCTGCATCACCACCTGTGGCAGCAGCCGCCTGGCCTGCAAAAAACTGCGTTGCCGCATCACAGATCGCAATCTGCACACCTCGCTCCAGAACCTGATCGATAGTGACCCCCGCATTAGGAAGACGCATGCCATAGCTGGTGGAACGCATCAGATTGACCCGCGGCGCAGCGCCCGTATCAGGATCGGGCATCTGCATGATGGAATGAAACACCTCACCATACTTCTCCCACATGGCATCGTTGTAGGCGAAGGGTGTGGAAAAATGGCGCAGGCAGAGCACCATGGCGAAATCCGCCTGCTCACCGCCGTAAGCACTTTGTCTAGCATTGAACAGATTAAATGCATAGACCAGCGCCTCTGCTCCGCCCAGCGCGGTAGCCGTATCGATGAATACGCGATGATCACCTGGCACCTCATCAAACCAGGAATCCACCTGGTGGCGAGGTGGTTGAAAACCGGAACTAACCGTCTGGGCATTGGCCGGGGACGCTGTAATTAAGGCCGCACCGGCCATTGTCGCGCCCAGGCCAACCAGCATAGAGCGGCGAGCGGTCAGGTCTGTATTGTTATCTTGCATGACAATTCCTCCCGTTGACTCCCTGAGTCATAGTGAATATGTATGGTGTGTAAAAAACTAACTGATTAATCCTCCGGCAGGTTCTCGAACTCCTGCCGCTTGGACGCAAACCATTCCTGCATGGCACCAGAGTCCTGCATCAGCTCTTTCATTTTCTCTCCGGCAAGCAAATGAGCCTGGTCACCCTGGCTGAACATGCCCATTGCATGCTGCTTGCTCAGCTCGGCCATTTCTTCAAAGGTTGCGGCCTGGAACTCCTCGTCACAGGCACCCCCTAATTGTCTGCAGGTCATTGTTTTCATGACTTTTTACTCCCGTTTCAAAGCTAGAGGTTACGCTTTTTTGCGCCTGAGCGAAACGGACCCTGCTTTTTGGACATTCGGTCGACCCCAAAACACTTTTGCATTCTATTTTGCAGGCGTATACTCGGGCGGAGGAAAGTAGTTTGATTCCAGTTTGGAATCGGAGTAACGACCCCGACCTCAATGGTCAAAACCTCAACTAGCAAGGCCGAAAGAGCACAGCGGCCAACAACAAAAAGGAGGGTACCATGGGTTCCAAGAAATCTGACCGACGCGATTTCCTGAAACAGAGCGCCGCACTGGCAGGGGCTGCAGCCCTGGGCGCAACCGCTAAATCAGCATCCGGACAACTTCCAGGGCCCGAAGCCCAATTACGGGGAACAGACGAACTGGTTGCCTACGGCAAGCGTTCGCGTTTCGTGACATCCAAACGAATACCTCATGGCGGGCGTCCCTCGCCAGACGCATTTGGATTGGATTTCCATATTGCAACACCCCTGCAGGATCAGGTGGGATTGATTACACCTACCTCGCTCCACTATGTGGGTACGACTCGTGGCTCCTTCGTTCCGGACATTGACCCCGAGAAGCACCGCCTGATGATCCACGGCATGGTGGACAATCCCCTGGTGTTTACCCTGGAGGACTTGAAGCGCCTTCCCTCGGTAACCCGCCTGCACTTTATCGAATGCGCAGGAAACCGCGCCAATCGAAGACACGTTACCGTCCAGGAAACTCATGGCATGACCAGCTGTGCCGAATGGACCGGCGTCTTGCTTTCCACCTTGCTGGAGGAAGCCGGAGTGCAGAATGGTGGAGACTGGATCATTGCCGAAGGTGTCGAGGAGGTGAAAGGTGTTTCCAGCATTCCTATGACCAAGGCCCTGGCGGATTGCATCGTCTGTTACGGCATGAATGGCGAACCAGTGCGTCCCCAACATGGTTTTCCGTTGCGACTGATCGTGCCGGGCGGTGAAGGAATTCTCCATGTGAAATGGCTGCGGCGCATCAAAGTAGTGGATCAGTTTTACATGACCTACAACGACTACGGTCACTTGCGGCAGGACCCGGCAGACGCTGCCTTGAGTCTGCAGATCGGCCCTAAATCGGTAATCACTTTCCCATCCGGTGGTCAGCAACTGTCCGGGCCCGGCTTTTATGAAGTACGCGGCCTGGCCTGGTCTGGTGGCGGCAGGGTGGCCCGGGTAGAAGTCACCACCGATGGAGGTGAAACCTGGTTCAATGCCGATATCCGCGGCGAAGCGCACCCCATGGCCCACACCGCATTCAGTTTCAACTGGACATGGGACGGACAGCCTTGCGAACTGCAGTCACGCTGCATCGATGATATCGGGCAGGTTCAGCCCTCCCGCCATGAAGTGGCACAATTTTGGGATCAACCTGCCGACCAGCCTCCTCGGGTAAAGGGCCAGGACAATTCGATTCAACCCTGGAGAATCGATAGCGACGGGAGCGTTCACAATGCGATTGCTTAGACTCCTTCCCCTGGTAATGCTTCTCGGGATCTCGGCGCAGGCTCAGTCTCCGACCTACGGAGTGGGCCGAGCCCCCACCGCCGAAGAAATAGCGGCCTGGGACATTTCCATCTCCCCGATCACCGGCGATGAACTTCCACAGGGCAGTGGCAATGCCGACCAGGGTTCAGAGCTGTTCATGTCAAAGGGATGTGCAGGATGTCACGGCACTGACGGTCAGGGCGGGCTGGCGCCAAGATTGGTGAAACGCGATATTGCCGAACCTGACGACCCCTGGCAATGGGGCAGAGTCCTGCCGATTCGTTCACCTTATGCTCCCGTGGTATGGGACTACATCAATCGTGGTATGCCATTGGGCCAGGAGGGCACGCTGACAGCGGATGAGGTGTATTCACTGACTGCGTTTCTGTTGTGGTTGAACGGCGTCATCGATGATGACCGGATAGTTGTAGACCAGGATAGTCTGCCGAACATCCAGATGCCGAATCGGGATAACTGGGCTGAGTTGCCAGAATGGCTGCCAGGACAGCCCAGGCTCCAAGGGTACCCTTACTAGCATTTACTATACTAGCATCGGCGAACTGATCGAGCGGGAGGAATTGACTGGAGCAGTCTCCTCCCGCTTTCATCATCTTTCATCTCTACCCGCCTGACTAATCTACCCACCTGACCGCTCTGCCCGCTTGCCTGCTACGGGCATACTCGTAATTCAGTCTGATACCAAATCAATTTCCAGGCCACTAAACCACCTGGCCATCAAATTGTAGACTAAAGCTTCAATAGCGCCCGCAATCATACCCAGCGTTCCAAATATCGCAGGCATTCCCAGCAGAGCCAGAAACGCTAAAGCAGTTCCGCTATTGAGAGAGCTCGTGAACAGCTCGTAAAAAAATCCTCCGAATGAGTAGGCGATCCCGACAAGTAATCCCAGGAATGCAAACACAAGCCCCTGCAACTTGGCAAAAAACCAAACGCCGATCTTTCTCAGTCTGGACATTACCCGGACACCTTTGTTGTCAGGCTCCAACCGCTCCTGTTTTTTGCTTACTGCATTTCCCGTATTGCGTAGTAACGAACGGATTGCTACAAACAGCCACAAAGGATTGGCTTCAGTAAATCCAATCATCCTTCGGGCTTTGATTCAGTCCCCCAATGAAGGATGTAAATATCCTATGGGAAGGGTCTGATCAGGATCAACACGAATACTCAGATAGGTAATCTGATCCTGAATATGACGAAAACCATGAGGTACACCAGCAGGAATCACAACCACATCGCCGGCTGCAATAGTCTGAACCTGGCCGTTCACTACTGTGCGGCTTCCGCTAGGACCGATTAACTCCAACACCGAGATATTGTTTGGCGGGAATTCCCTGGGAGCAGATTCATCGCCGCCGGTCACCAGAACGCCCGAACCCGACAACACGTAGTACACCTCGGTTACCTGATGGTGCAGAATGGCATTGACGGGTTCTCCTTCTGTACGCGTACCAGCACGACGCAAAATGCCCACAGCCACGTTGATGTCATCGCCGATATCCACAACCCTGATCTGCTGATCGATGGTTTCACCCAAATGCTCAAAGACAGTCATGATTTCACCTGCTGTAATGTGGGTGGCATTAACAGGCTCTTGTGCCAATGAACCGGTTGAGACGAAGGCAAAAACGCCCGCCGTTATTATTCTAGATAGGTTCTTGTTTACCATTCTGGTTACTCCTTAGCTATCAAAACCATCATTTGTTATTTATAACACACAAAAAATCTTCGGCTCTCTCTTGCTCTCTATCGCCGGCTATCGCTATTCAATTTCCTTGCCGTCTATGGAAGGCTTGTTTTCAGAATTCAGTATACGGTACCCGTCGCACGCTGCACTTGATCCTGATACTTTGCGCCAGTGTACTCTACTTTGGTTTTACGCCCTGCCGCGAATTTACGCCCTTCAGAAAGCAAATAACAAAATAAAGATTCTCGGGAAACTGCCTAAAACACCAATACATGATCCACCAGGAACCGCTCGTCGCGGTTTACCAGTACCATCTCAGCGACGTAATCGCCAGCAGCTATGGAAAAATGCTGCTTCCAAATAAATGCAATGGAATCTGGCCTTCTAAACAGGGCGACCGGTGACCTCTTAGTGAAAAAGCCTTTCTCATTTTGATATTTATGGCACACTTTCCCCAGATATTCTGGCGTCACAATATCCAATAACCGTTGCGTAAAGTCGCGACAGTGTTTCCCATGATCAATCTCAGTTGAACCATCCATCAAGTTGTCCATCAAGGAATTGGCAATGGCCCATAACTCTGCATCTGATAACGTTTCGAAGGTCATTAGACCACCCTAATTCGATAGTGTAATTTCAGCCACTATCACAGCCATTTGGGTTCATGCACTATATTCCCACACATCAAATCCGCTTTTTATCAATAGCGGTCATCTAGCGGCCTGGTCGTCGATCCACCTCGCAATCATTGGTTCACGAATCCACCTTGGTGGACAATGACCCTCCAGATCCAAGATGACGGATTCGTTGTTCCGTGCTGTTGAAAGCAGAAGCGCCAGATCCTCCAGCGGAGCAACAGGATCGCGATTTGTTGTAATGACCAATAAGGGAGTCGCTACTTGATTAGTCTCCACCATGAAGCGTTGTTCTACCAATGAGGTCTGCGAGATATGGCTGCTCAGTTCTTCGGTGGGTCTACCCAACACACCAAAACGGGCTTTTACCCCATCGATCGTCAATTTAGGGAGGGTGTCCAAAGCTTCTGGAGGCAACATAAAAGCGGAATGCAATGGTGCGCACATGCTCACCACTCCAGCCACATCCAGCCGATAGAAAGCACGTGCGGCAGCATTTCCTCCAAAGCTACCTCCTACAATATAAATTTTACTGTTTAGCGCGATCCCTGATTGATTTAGATAAGCCAGAGCCCCTTCAAGTACTGCGTCGCTGCCGTCTCTTAAGGAAAGATGCCTGGCTTCACCAATTCCAGGCATATCGACTGCCAGCATACCGATACCTCGTGGCTCCAGTTCCCGGTGAAACAGATCAAAACTATCTTCCTTGGTGACATCGGAACCAAAAGTGTTTATTACAAAAGGAAACGGTCCATCACCTGCGGGCTGATGCAGATAACCCATGGCAGTTGATGACCCAACTTGAAGCTCTACATGCCTTACTGGAACTGCCATCATCTGCCCTGCTTCCAAATAGGTAGCTACCGCCTTCTCATGTGCTTGTCTGTCGTCTTCCCTGCCCAGATGGGGCCAGGAACCTGTAGTGTAATACGCCAATGCAGCACGAAGCTTTTGTAGCCTGTCGTCACCTGAAAGTCGCTGCGCCTCCTCACGAGCTACATCTCCAGCTTGCGCCCATTCGTACGCCCAATTCCCTGGTGCGAATTCAATCTGAGTATCAACCAGATCAGGGAATCTTTTACCTCCTATACTGTTTGAAACTCTAGTGAGCACAGTGTCTACTACCTCACGCTCAGCTCCTTTGGTTACCCAGGTAGCAATATCATGGCTGTGGTACCAACCGGAAACGGTTTCCTCTTCCGAGTTGAACGAGTATTGCTGGCCATAAGCAGAGACAGAAGCCAGACAGAATGCTAGTAACAGAGTCGTGAATTTTTTCTTTTTCATTTTTACCGATCATTCCTTGGTTAGCTGGCTGTTGCTGGCTAGGTGCAGCCTTTGTATCGCTTAATCGACTTATTGCTGACCGGATTGCCCCAGCGTTTCAAGTCGCCGCCAGCCACCAAGAATAGCTGTCATCGCATAGTTGCCTTCGTGACAAGCATATTCATAGATTGGCTCTGCTGCCCGCACCATTGGAAACATCGCCGTCCAGGGAGCTGTCCAGGTTGTGGAATCTGTAACCGTAAATTCATAACCCAGCGTACTGGCGTCGATCAGCCAGAATTTCTCTTGCAGATGCATATTAGCGCTGGAATTACCGAACGATGTCTCTCGGGCAAAATTGGTTGTCTCAACAACGAGCGTATCGCCCTCCCATCGGCCTATAGAATCCCCTTCCCACTTGCGTGGTGCATCACGATGCGTATCGTCCCCCATTCTCACAACCCGGACATTGTGTACCATCTCATTGTGTATGAGCAGGTGATCTTCAGCCTGAACCAACTGTACATTATTGTTGTAGGCACTTGGTAACATGGGAGGTCCTGAATTAAATCCCATGATGCAGCGTTCAGCCAACGGCCTGACTTCTACGCCTGCTGCCTGTACGGCAAGCTCTCTCCGAACTCTGTTTCTTTCCCTGGCAGCTTCGGTTAAGGAGGGGATACGGCCGTTTGGAGGATCTGTAATGAGAGACGTTCGCCTATCCCCCAAAATTTCCTCTCCTCGATCGTACCAGAACTGATTGTAGTCGCCAGTTGTCGTTGTATCCGTAAAATTATCCCTGTCCCTGCGCTCTCGCTCCTCGGCCTCGAAGGTCGCGGCCTCCTCCGCGGTTAACACAGCCTTGTTTCCAAGAACTTCCGGTCTTTGTAGTGGGGTGATTGTTCGAAAGTCCCAGGTTCCCTGCAGATCAGGATTTCCATTCTGCAATCTTGGAATCTCAGTTGTGGTTGATGATGCTTGAGCAATGACTACTTGTTGAAATGACAATGCGCCTGCAAATGCAACTGCCCATACTGCTTTCTTACGGATTTTATAGCTTTTCATTAGATTCTCCGTTTTAACTTAGCAATTTGTGAAGCCACTGCATAATCCCGAGCGATAGAAAATTCCTTAACGCTGGTTTTAACGACCCCGGCTCTTCATTAACTTCTACCTGCGAATTAGTTTATCTTGCTTCAATATCTTGACCTGCTTGACACGTTTCGCAAAGTCTCGATCCTGTGACCGTTTTTCGGCGAGCGACGCACTATTTCGCTTATTCTCGCTTAACAATTTCTGGTAGTTTCGCAAGCGACGTTCGTCCAGCTCTCCATTTGCAACCGCATTGCGAACTGCGCAATCAGGCTCAGACTCATGTCGACAATCCTTGAATCTACAATTTGATGAGATCGCCTCAATATCATCAAATAAAGTCGCCAGCGCCTCATCTATTTCGGCAATCTTCAACTCCCTGATGCCCGGGACGTCAATTACCAGTCCGCCGCCTGGGAGTCGAAAGAGCGCGCGGTGCGAAGTCGTATGACGCCCCTTCTTGTCGTCCTCGCGGATTGTCATGGTGGCCGCAATAGTCTTTTCTGCCAGTGAATTGAGAAGTGTTGACTTCCCTACGCCCGACGACCCCACCAATGCTATTGTACTGCCGTGTTCAATCCAAGCTTTAACGCCGGCAAGCGTGCTTTTATCCAAGGCGTTTACCAATTCCACAGGCACCTCCGGATGGACTCTACGCACTCGCTTCAGGTACGAATCGCTATCTTCGACTAAGTCTATCTTGGTAAACACGACCACCGGTATCATGCCAGCCTCAACGGCTTGGGCGAGATAACGTTCAAGCCTCGATTCCTTGAACTCCTCGTTACACGATGTAATAACGAAAAGAATATCGATGTTAGCCGCTATAAGCTGAAATTCAGTCTTATCTCCGGCAGCGATTCGCCGAAAGACACTTTTTCGTTCAAGAATCCGCTCAATCCTCTGTGAAGTATGATCAAGCACGACCCAATCCCCGACAGTTGGACGATCTTCTGGGGGAGCATTATGCCAAGACGAGCTTAGCGGAATCGATCGTTCCTCAGAACCATCAAATAGTTTAAGCAGCGAGCGCTGAACCTCTATTACCCGCGCAACTCGCCCATACTCGACTTCGCTGGCCGATAGCTGCTGTGTAAAAAAAGGTACAAGGCCGTAATCCTGTAGTGAAACACTCATTCTGGCTTTTTAACCAAGGTTTAATACGCGAATCAATAATATCCACTTTGGATCGATAGCAAATCCCTGTTAAGCGAGTCAGATTACAAGGCCGAAGGTACCACTTCCTGCCATGCACAGACACTGATACCTACTGATTGCCAATTGGCAGTACCCCACCAGTTCTTGCCGCTTCAACCCCCTCAACTGCCTCCTCAAATCCTTCTGTCCAGAACCCAGTAAATCTAACCTCATCCCAAAACTTTCGTACAACAGGGAAATTTTCAATTGCCCATTTAGCAGTTCTAACATGGGATTCAGTCTGATCTCCAATTCCTACATCGAACTTATGATTTATATACTGCGCTTCATATACGTAGAATAGCGCCCTAATAAATGCACTCATTCTGTTCCACTCGGATTCTGAAAAATCAGGCAGCGAATTTTGCAGCATTACCTCGTATATCTCACCGAACTCATTATTTGAGCATACCTGTTTATTCCAATCTGCATATCGATAAGCAGTTTCAAGCGCAGAAGCGGCCAGCAAAAGACGTTACAAACGTTTTTAACGTACCTATTGAGTTGTTTACTGTGTTTCTTTCTCACTGAAAGCTTCCCAGTAGTTTCCTGCGCCCGCAGCTTCATTGGCCAGTATTTCATCAATAACTTTGCGAAACTGTGGAGTAACATATTCACGACCCATGTTCTGCCACCACTTTCGCGACCACTGTGCACTAAATAGACCCTTAATAATCGGTATGCGTGACTCCCATGTGGTAGTTATATGCAAACCCTTTTCCCAATCAAGAAAGTCTTGTTGAAAAACCAGCAGATAGCCGAGCATAAAGTGTTCTAGTTGAGCATGCTCTCCTATTGTGAGTGCCGCATCAGCTTCTGAATATGCTTTGCTTACTGCATTCGCGACGTCGGCATGCATCATAGCAATCGATGTTTGGTGCAACGAAGTTGTAGAATCCCTTGCACTTTGTTGCTGAAGCGCAATGGTATTTTGACGAATCTGAAAGATGAGAAAGATAAGGGTAAATATTACTGCTAACGCCCCAACCAACTCACCAATTGCGCCTAAAGCTTCCCAATCCATTCCTATTCTCGTTATTAACGGTCACTTACGGCCAAAGGCCAACTTACCTGGCATTGTAAAAAAGATTGCGACAACTGGTAACAATCCATCAATGCCAAATCCAGACTCAATCGATATAAAGGTCACCCACTAGTAAGATTTCAGAACCCACAATAATCTTGACCTGCTGATCCGATTTTAACTTCGGTGCTAAAGCGGGATCGGTATATTCCTCATCATAACGACCTGTACCGTTCTCTATTTTGAACTTTGCAATCTCGCAACCATCAATTTCTACAGCTGCTTCAACTCCATCGGGTACTCTCAAATTGCGGACGGATACTTTCAGACGTTCTGTTGAATCATCGTAAGTTTTTCTTTCAATTTTACCGCTGGGCTTTGAAAAAAAACCTTCTTTAGGAGCTTGAGGCAAAGCTCCAATTTAACACCTCGTATTTCCATGACAGTCACCAACTCTGTTGATATCGTTTATCACGGTTGACCAAAAAGCTGCCGTTAAAATTAAAGAGTTTGTTAAGGTCCAACGCTAAGACCAATAAGACTTCCATGGTTACATATTACGTCGTCAGAAAACTCTTTAGTATCATTATTTGAACTTGCCTGTACGTACTCAAATAAGTATCTATGGGATTACAGTAAATCAGTTTGCAGTTAACAAATTTCGAGCTTTTCTGACTTCTTTAGTATAGCGACGGGACACACCGCCGGCCGTCGAGTGTCGATTTACTCCTATTTTGATAAGTAGCCTAAGAATTTGACGATAGACTATCATGGCTACAATTTCCCTTGAAAAATAGCCAAAAAAGCGTAATTTGGACCAATTAGTTGGTGAATCGCGAAAAAACAATGAAATGCGGGAGAATCAAATGAACCACCGATTCCTGAAAGTATTGGGTCACGCCGTTGCTAGCCTGTTAATTGCTCCGACGCTAGTTGCCCAATCGTCCCATATTCCTCGAACCGAGTATGGCGTTCCTGATTTCCAGGGCACATACACATACAGAACTCTAACACCACTTAACAGACCCCCGGAGCTAGCTGACAAGGCAGTTCTGACGGAAAAGGAGGCTATAGAGTGGGCAGAGTTTGAGAATCGCCGCCAGAACAGAGATCTTATTATCGACTCGGTAGGGGGTGCAGGTTACCCACCAGGCGTAATTTCCTATAACAATTTCTGGTATGAGCGCGGTGCCGAGACTATTGCTGATCGTAGAACTTCACTAATTTATGACCCACCAAACGGCAGAATGCCTCCTACAAATGAAGCTGGGCTAAAACGCCGTGCTGAAATAGCAGAATTGAGGAGGCTAAGCGCCGGACCGGAGGCCCGAACTCTTGCCGATCGCTGCCTGCAGATGGGCGGCCTACCTATGACATCGGGTGCCTATAATAATAATATGCAGCTCATTCAGACCAAGGATCATATAGTCATTGTCAATGAAATGATTCATCGCGCCCGCATTATCAGAATCGACGGTGAGCACCATAAGCGGCAATTAAAATGGGAGGGCGACTCCATCGCTCACTGGGAAGGCGACACACTGGTGATCCATACTCAACATTTTTATCAAAATCAGAATGGCAGGGGATCCTCCGCCAGTATGCAGTTGGAAGAGCGTATAACCCGGATTGACGAGAATACATTAGACTATGATTTCACCATGGAAGATCCACTTACTTGGGATGTTAGTTGGTCAGCAAGATTGCCCATGCGCCGCATCGAAGATCCACTTTACGAATACGCCTGTCATGAGGGCAATCATGGTTTAGTTGGTATTCTAGCTGGCTGGCGACGCTATGAAGTCATGGGAATGAACGGTGACGGTACGCCTATAGATTAGAAGAAGTCCGCACTTTAGTATTGAGGTGTATTGGGCAATTCATTTTGAGTCTAAATCTAATTTAGCAGGCTCCTTTGCATGCTTCATGCACGCCATTTGGTTGGAGTGCCTATCGTCGCCACGGCAACTAGTTGCGCCAACTCGATTTTTGCCTATTTCCACAATTTTTGTGCCAGCTCTCGGCAGCCAGATGCGGACATTTATAGCAAGACAGCCATAGCCTGGTCCCTATCTATTGCACTGACCGTTACCTTGATCTGAGGAGGTAAATGAGATAACAAGTCGCGTACTTTATTTTCAGAATCTACAACGATTCCGACTTTCAGCTCATGCTCAGCTATATGAAACGAATAAGAATCATTGTTAAGAAAAGCGAATTCGAGATTTCCACTCAGAACTTGGCTGATTTCTGAGTCGCCGTTTTGAGGGTTCTGACCGCTAGCCAAATTAGAGACAGCCAAAGCAAATACAAATATTGAGAGTTCGCGAATCATGAAGCTAGTACTCCTCGACAATGTAGTGTAGACAGGTGGATTGGAGTTGAGACGTTTTCGAGTCTTAGTAAGTTACAAACCAGGAGAAATAGCTTTGTTGAGTCGCGAATGGTGCGATTTCTATTCTGAAATTGCTAATTTTGTTTATACAGGGGGATATAAACTGAAACTTCCGCTTTCGGGTCGCCGTGGTTTATCCTGTTTTTATGAAAAACTCTATCCGAATCATCCTGCTACTGGCCGGATTGACTACCCTCTACCCCGTTGCCGTTCAAGGCAAAGAGTCAGCAATAACCCAGGCGACTGCCTATGTGATAAGAGGAGATCCCATCAACGTGGAAGCCGTCGCCATCAGCGAGGATCTAAGCGCGCAGAAACCCCTCACCCTGCTGGTATGGCGGTCCGCGAGTCGACGCTGGGATTCCCTTGGCTCCAGTCATTCGACTCGTGAATCGGGTTTCGCTAAAGTGACTGGCAATAGAGTCTTGTTTACTTATACGGATACTCAATCTTTGGACCCTGGTGCCACCTATTTCGGTACCACCAGAAGCTGTACAGCAAATGGAATTTGTCCTTTTGATGTGGAACCTGATGCAGCAGTGCGCGTCATCATTGCTCGGTAACAAGCACAGCTATTGGCAGAGTTTGCCTTCCCTGCTCTAATGACTCTCAGACGCACCAATTGATTGTATATGGGTGCCCAGTATAGACTCTGGATCAGCATCTGGTTGAAAGAGTTGCCTATGCCCGGGAAACAGCAACACAATTACTATAACGCTACAACAACGAACACCTTAACATGATGAGTGGAGGAATTACTCCACTCAGGAAGTTAACATTGGCAGCATAGTTTTCTACTTCTATGAGAAAAATTGGGCCTTTAGAAAAGGCAGTATGGTCTGATCCGCGATCAGGAAGTTAGGGAGACTGCCTTTATAGAAAAGTTTGGTCGGGTCCTGGCCGGAAACAGAAATAGAATTAGAAATAGAAATAGAAATAGAATAACAAGATGAATCTGCATAATTCCTGGTTGGAAGCGGTGTCCTTTGTACATTTTATCAGGTTTCATGGCACAATCATTCCAGATAACCAGTTAACTTGTCAGTGCCCTTTTTTTCTACTTATACTCGTAGGTTCACTCAACACGCGTCGAGGTGCTCCATGTCTGTTCGCAATCCAATCGTATCTTTAGCCGCTCTACTCGCACTCGCTTCTTTTTTGGTGCCGCTGCAATCCGCTGCGCAGAACTCCACGAACCCGTATGCTATCGTTGAAGGGTGGGCGAAGCTGCCGAACGGCAGGGTGATGGGAGCAGTCGGCAAAGCGAAGGTCGACCCCGACGGACGCCATATCTGGGCCATTATTCGTTGCGATGCCGGGCCTGAACTTTTCGGTTCGGAATGCGTTGATTCAGACCTGGATCCCGTCTTGAAGTTCGATCCTGAAGGCAACGTGGTCGAATCCTTCGGCAGCGGAATGTTCATCTGGCCACATGGAATTGACGTTGACTCCGACGGCAACGTCTGGGTGACTGATGCCGTGAGTGATAACAATATTCCCGCTGGTGATGATCGGGGCCATCACGTCATCAAGTTTAGCCCAACGGGCGACGTGCTCATGACACTTGGCACGCCCGGAGAAGCGGGAGACGGCCCGAACCACTTCACTTCCCCGAGTGATGTGGCGGTTGCGTCTAACGGCAACGTGTTTATCGCGGACGGCCACAATGCGGACGGAAACAACCGAGTGATGAAGTACAACAGCCGTGGCGAGTTCCTCATGTCTTGGGGAGAGACTGGCTACGCCCCCGGTCAGTTCCGCGCCCTACACGCCATCGCCATTGATCCGGACGGCCGAGTATTCGTGGGAGATCGCAGCAACAGCCGGATCCAGATTTTCGACCAAGAGGGCAACCACTCTGCCACTTGGACTCAGTTCGGACGCCCAAGCGGAATCGCCTTTGACGACGAGGGACGGATCTATGTCGCGGACTCCGAGTCGGATAACGTACAGAACCCAGGGTATGAAATGGGAATTCGCATTGGTGAAGCCGAGACGGGTTGGGTGAAGGAGTTTATTCGCTTCCCGTGGGCGAATCCCAACATCCTTCCGGGGAACGGAGCGGAGTTCGTCACCGTCGATAGTGAAGGCAACATTTACGGAGGAGAGCCCGTCCCCAACCCGCACCTTAATGCCCGAACGCTCAGGAAGTACGTGCGAGTGCGACCCTGAAGATTCTGGCAAGTTAACTCCTAATCTGTAAGAGTTCTGGTGGATTTTTCAAAGGAGTTCCTATAGGGGGATGCAAGGGCCACAGACCGGCTCCGTAGTATGTGCAATAAACACGGTGTTGAGCATTCTTGGGATAGTTGGCGGTAGCCAATATTTTTACCAGGCAAAAGGTCCGCAGCCGGAAGCGGACCTCTATTATTAAAATTCATGCTTGCGAGCATGGAATACATCTCACCACTTTCAATCTGAGACTTAACGTATTTATATCGAAATTTATCGGCTCTCCAATTCGGAGATAAACGCCAGCGTCTCCTCAATCACATCGTCTGTAATTCGCATGTGGCCACTGTCTGTATAGTGAACAAAGCGATGCTGGATACCGGCAGCATCAAGCGCGGCCACGAAATCAACTGCTTGTTGAATAGGGACCGAACGGTCATCATCCGAATGTATGACTAGTATAGGCTTGGTACCTGGGCCGAGCTGATGGATTGGAGACGCAATCTGTCGAGCTTCGCGTATATCTCCCTCAAGCGGTGTCCAAAGATCCCCCCAGGAGAGGGTGTTAAGTTCATACGGACCTGCAACGCTGATTGCAGCAGTGATATCGCTGCGCGCATCTTCCCAACCACCTACGCGCTCGTAGGGACCGTCGCCAAGAGAGGCAGCGAGTGCCACGAGATGCCCACCAGACGAATCACCTATCAGATAAATGCGGTCCGTATCAATGTTGTACGTATCTGCATGCGCATGTACCCAGCGGATCGCAGTCTGAACATCTTGATACGCGGCTGGGGCTGGCGTCGCTCCAACGAGACGGTAATCGATGGTCATAGCAAAGTAGCCCATGCCGGCCCACTGGGTAACTTGCAGAGCTTCGCGATAATCGCGTTCGCCCGCGCGCCAGCGGCCCCCATGTACATAGATTATAGCCGGGCGATCTGTACCTTCGACGGGGTATGCAATATCTGCAAGTACTGCGGAGCCGTTTGTGCGGCTGTAGATGACGTCGTTCTCTACAGTAACCGGAATCTGGGCTATAGCACTACCAGATGCAATGAGTGCCAGTAACTCGCATATAACTAACAATCTAAACATTCTAAGCTCCTGATTGAAGGACAGATTTCGGCCGATTCTGTTGAAAAACTATTTTCATGGTGCTGTAACAAGCAAAATTTGAATAATATGTACAGGAGAGCATTGTTTTTGACAGCTGATCCTTCAAAAAATAAAACCAGGGCACTCTCGTTAACATACTTTTCCTGGCGAAATAGTTTTTCAACAGAATCGGCCACCAGCAGGCACTGTATCAGCTGTATTTTAGTTTGACCCAATCTTTTAGACTCACTCGATATCGCAATGTACGGCCTTTTCCGGGGAATGGCTTGCGAACGAAATGATACGCCAGCTGTCGCCCGACCTACCGAGAACGTACGATACACCACCCACGGACATGATACTGTCGTCCACGCGTGTGCGGGTATTCGTACCACTGACAATCACAGAACCCGCGCCGAGGACGCAGACGTTTTTGGTCCTGAAGGTCGATCTATCCCAGCCACGCTCGAGAAGCCCTGCTATCGCCGACGAGAAATAATCCAGATTCTCTGCCTCGGTTGTATAGACAGTAACCCCGTTTCCGCCCATCACTATCCACGGGAGGGTAAATATCTCCGTCGATAGTGCCTCAGGATTGCGCTCGTAGTAGAGGTTGTAGTATCTCTCAACATGGCGCTGCGCCTCCGCCTTGATGACAGCCTCCTCGGACGACGTAAGCCCCTGGCCGGCTGCAGGCCCGCTGCTGACCAGGGCCAGATTGAGAAAAAGTGACGCGGCGATGGCGGTGCGATAACTATGCTTCATTAGTTCCTCTCGTATACGGAGTTATGGATGGACGAGTCCTCGAGCAAGCTCCAGTATCTCTTATTCACTTCTGTTTCCGGACAACAGCTGTCATTCAAATATATTTCCAAAGTCAAATACTGCTGCCTTTTTGATTTACTTGTTAGCTACTAACTTCCTGTGGCTCATAGTTATGTTCAACAAATCTGTTCCAACCCTTTTGTGTGTGTGATTCCACAATCCAAAAAAAACCACCTTGAGAATCTGGCCAATATACCTGTCGAGCAAGACCTCCCGGCATCTGTGCCTCAAATCCAAGTGCTTGAGGGTGTATATCTGTAGCTTCAGCCAGTTCTCCCTTAGAGTTTTTCCCATCCGAGGTAAACGACCAAAATTTCAGTTTTTTATCTCTATCCGCACCGAACAAGGTTAGTTCTTCGTACTGCGAATTCTTAAAAATCCATTCGGCGCGTAACTCAATATATTTACCGCCGAGCGATTTAGTAAAAACTCGTGTCACACGAACCGGGCCCATATCTGAATCAGTTTCGACTACCCAGGAACCGATTAGCGGATCAAATATCCCAAGTTTTCCACGGCCCTTTTTCCAATTCATTAATGGAGCCCCCTAATAGGCAGTGCAGCTAACATTAGTATACGAAGCAGACTCGTTTCCTCAGTAAACTTGTCAGACTTATAGGCAGCTTCCGGCTAACAGCAAAGGTATGGACTCCTCCTTACCCGATCGGCATCTATGTGCTAAGACTGATATTTGATAGTAACAGTCAATGGAAATTAGAAGGAGTCCACCATGAAGATTACCCGAGTCGGTGTTGATTTGGCAAAGAATGTATTTCAACTGCACGGTGTT